>MAAC01019007.1_pt1 | contig 13260 bp, 12 predicted proteins | sample 1115981 | NCBI WGS metagenome assembly MAAC01 (sample SAMN04961126, study PRJNA320927) | seawater metagenome | isolation source: sample BD02T64 sea water enriched with oil for 64 days | place: USA:Gulf of Mexico | collected 2013-07-27 | reverse complement strand
CAGATGCAGATAACCCTGCAATAACTGCAAACACCCAAAGAAATAAAACAACTAAAAAAACTTTAAAAATTTTTCCGTTTTTCAATCTCTCTATAGGCTTAAACAAGCCGCTTAGAATCAACATGATTATCCCGACATGCAAACCAGAAACTGCTAAAATATGTATCGCTCCTGCTCTTGTGTAATCTTGTAATAATTCTTTAGAAATATCACTTCGTTGTCCAAGTAACAACGCTTTTACAACCGCTAACTCTTCATTTTTAAATCCATTTTCTCTTAGTGACTCTTCTATAAAAATTCGAAAATCATCCGCAATTTTATAGATTGATATTTTCGGATTCTTTTTTACTGAATACGCTGAGTTCCTAATAAAAACCTGATCGTTTACGCCTTGTTTTTTTAAATAATTATGATAGTCAAACTGGAAAGGGTTTAAAGGTTTTGGCACTTCAATAAATTCAGCATTAAACAAAATTGAGTCATCAATTTTAATTGAATTATCAGTCGTATCTTTTTGAATGTTTACCAATATGTTCCCGCCAGTAGAATGATTGCCAATTCTCACAACTGAACCCAAATATTTATCATAATATAAATTGTCTTTCAATACTTTTTCTACCTTGAAAACAATTAAAGAGTCTGCATTAGAAATGGTCTTGTAAAAATTATTTTGATTCGTTTTATCCTGAATAAAAACAGAAAACATTCCAATAAGAACAAATAATAACCAACTAGAAAAAGTGAATTCTTTTTGCTTTTTATAGATTTTAAACAACAACAAAATTGACAAAAGCGATGCAAATAGCAAACATGATTTTAACATAGACATTTGCCACAGATCAAAACTGAACTGTAATACGATTCCCGAAATTAGGCAAATAGTAAAATGTGTTGGTAAAAAACTTAGCAACCTTTTCATAGCATGCTAAAGTTACTAAAAATATCTAACTCAAGCTTTTAAAGATACTCTTTGCAGCATTTTCAGAAGCCCCTTTACCCCCTAGAAGTTGTTCTAAATCATAATAGGCCAAGAACAATTGTTCACGATGAGAGTCTTCTAAAATATTGGCCAATGCAGAAGTTAATTTCGTTTTGGTAAAGTCGTTTTGAATCAACTCTGTTACCACTTCTTTATCCATGATTAAATTGACTAAAGAAATAAATTTTAAGGTGATGATTCGCTTTGCTATTTGATAAGATATATTGCTCCCTTTATAACAGACTACCTGTGGCACTTTAAACAATGCAGCTTCTAAAGTAGCAGTCCCTGAAGTTACCAAAGCGGCATAAGAAACACTTAGTAAATCGTAGGTTTTGTTATTGATAAACTGCACATTGTCTGTAGTAATAAACTGTTTATAAAAAGAAAAATCTTGACTTGGAGCTCCAGCAATTACAAATTGATATTCTTTGAAATCATCAACTACAGAAAGCATTACAGATAACATCTTCACAATTTCTTGCTGTCTACTTCCAGGCAATAATGCAATGATTTTTTTATCGCTTAAATGGTGTTCTTTTCTAAACTCAGCTTCATCTACCTGAACTCTATCAGCGATGGCGTCAATTAAGGGATGCCCAACAAAGTTGACTTGATAATTATGTTTTGCATAGAATTCTTTTTCAAAAGGCAAAATAACGTTCATTACATCAATATCTCTTTTAATCGCTTTTACTCGACTAGATCTTGACGCCCAAACCTGTGGTGAAATGTAATAATTGGTGGTGAAATTTTTCTCTTTTGCCCATTTCGCAATCCGCAAATTGAATCCTGAGTAATCAATAAAAATTAAAGTATCTGGATTAAATTCTTCAATATCTTTTTTACAGAAAGAAATGTTTTTAAAAATAGTCGGAATGTTTTTCAACACTTCTACAAACCCCATAAAAGCCAACTCTTTGTAATGCTTTACTAAAGTACCGCCGGCATTTTGCATCAAATCTCCACCCCAACATCTAATTTCAGCATCTCTATCTTGCTTTAACAATGCTTTTATCAGATTAGAACCATGTAGATCCCCAGATGCCTCTCCAGCAATAATATAGTACTTCATTCTTTAAATTAACTTTAAAACAAAGGTAGTGAATGCAATAACAATAGTAGTTAACAAAACGCCTCTTGCTCTGTACTCTTGTTTTTTCTTTAGAAAAACAAAAAACACAAATAAATTCGGAATTGCTGCCAACGTCAATACTTTACCATACAAATCTTGATTTTTCAAAACCTGCATTGTTTCATTAAAATCGTATCTAGAAAAGAATTCTATATATATAAAAGCACCTGCAAAGGTTGCTATTAATGAAACTAAAATTCCAATTCCAACTTCTTTTTTTACAGATCCCATGTATTCAATTTTTGAATCATGTGATGTGCAGTCATGTCAAACTGAACCGGAACAACTGAAACATAACCATTATCTAAGGCCCAAACATCTGTATCCTCTCCTTTATCTTTACAAACAAATTCTCCAGACAACCAGTAATATTCTTTCCCATTCGGGCTTGTTCTTTTATCAAAATCTTCCTTCCAATTTCCATTCGCTTGCCTGCAAATTTTAATTCCTTTGATTTCTTTTGCTGGCAAATTTGGAATGTTAACATTCAACACTGTTCCTTCAGATAAGTTATTTTTAAGAACGCTTAATGCGATTTCTTTGATGTATTTTTTTGATGCTTCAAAATCTGCATGCCAGTTAAAATCCAACAGTGAGAAACCAATTGCTGGTACTCCTTCAATTCCTGCTTCTACAGCCGCACTCATCGTACCAGAATAAATCACATTGATGGAAGAATTTGCACCGTGATTGATTCCAGAAACACATAAATCTGGTTTTCTATTTAAAATATTGTTTACCGCCATCTTTACACAATCTGCTGGTGTACCAGAACAACTGTATTCAATTTGTGGCCCCTCATCAATAGTAATCGAATTACAATGCAATACATTATCTACAGTTATTGCATGTCCCATACCACTTTGCGGGCTATCCGGAGCAACGACAAAAACATCTCCAATTTCATTCATAACTTCGATCAATGTTCGTATCCCTGGAGCTGTTATTCCATCATCATTTGTTACTAAAATTAAAGGTCTTTTTTTCATGATATTTTCATTTACCTCACAAATGTACTATAAATTTATTGTCTTTATAAGCAATCCTTTTTAACATTTTGCAAACAAAATTGACTCTATTTTTCACTTATTATTGTATCCCTTTTAAATCATTTATAAAAGCGAAATACTAAAAGGTAGAAAGTCAAATTACCAAAACAAAAAACAATGACAATTTTACAAAACGAGTTTGAATTTTAATAAGTGAATAAAAAGTTAAAATAATAGCACTTTACAGAAGAAATTATAAAAAAATCACAAAAAACGAATAGACTGTTACAATTGGCATTATTTTAGTAGTTTGCAAGTAGAAAATAAGCGTAAAGTTTACATATAAAAAACGACAGAGAACCCATGAAGAGAATTTATAAATTTATCATTCCGTTTGTAGCATTATTCATTTTGCTATCTAGTTTTACAACAGCCACTGTTAAAACTGACCCAGAAAAAGATAAGGTTTTAGTTTCTGTAATTAATTACATGCTTACCAATGGACATTATTTACCAAAACAAATGGACGATGACTTTTCTGAATTGGTTTACAATAGTTTTATTGAAGGTTTAGACCCTTCAAAAAGATATTTTACCCAAGAAGATCTTCAAGTATTTTCTGAATACAAATACCAAATAGACAACCAGCTTAAAGATGCTGACTTGACATTCTATCATTTAGTGTACAATCGTTTTACAGAGAAAATTAAAACTGCAAAAAATTATTACGGTCAAATATTATCACGACCATTTAAATTTTCGAAAAAAGAATCTATTGACATCAACTATAAAGCTGCGCCTTTTGCAAAAAACGAAAATGAGTTGATTGATTATTGGAGAAAACAATTGAAACTAAACACAATTAGTAGAATTCAAGAGCAACAAAACTTAGAAGCTGATAAATTGAAAAGTGATACAAAATTTAAAAAATCATCTTTTAAAACCTTAGAAGCAAAAGCTAGAAAAGAAGTTTTAAAAAATATGGAAGAGTTGTATTTAAGAATTGAAGAACTAGAACATTCTGATTGGTTTTCAACATTTTTAAATAGTGTTGTACACAGTTTCGACCCACACTCTACCTATATGGCTCCAAATGTCAAAGAGAAATTTGATGTTGACATGTCTGGTAAAATCGAAGGAATTGGAGCTCGATTACAGAAAAAAGGAATTTACACACATGTTTTTGAAGTCGTTTCTGGTGGTCCAGCATGGAAACAAGGTGAATTAGAAGCAGGAGATATCATCTTAAAAGTAGCACAAGCTGAAGAAGATCCATTAGAGATTGTTGGAATGCGATTGGATGATGCCATTAAATTTATCAAAGGAAAAAAAGGCACAGAAGTACGCTTGACCGTAAAGAAAAAATTTGACGGTTCTATACGAGTAATTTCTATTATAAGAGACATTGTAAATCTTGACGAAACTTTTGTAAAATCTAGCATTGTCGAAAAGAAGGGAAAAAAATATGGGGTCATTAATTTACCGAAATTTTATATTGATTTTAGCGACAAGAACTTTAGAAACTCTGCCAAAGACATGGAAAAAGAGATTGCCAATCTCAAAAAAGAAGATGTTGAAGGTCTATTAATTGACCTGAGAAATAACGGAGGTGGTTCTCTAAAAACAGCTATTGAAATCGCAGGGTTATTTATCAGCGAAGGCCCTGTTGTTCAAGTAAAATATAGAGGAGAAAAACCTGTTGTCAAAAACGATACTGATACTAAAATCCAATGGAATGGCCCATTGGTAGTATTAGTAAATGAATTATCTGCTTCTGCATCAGAAATATTTGCGGCCGCCATGCAAGATTATAATAGAGCTGTAATTATTGGAGGAAATCAAACCTACGGAAAAGGAACAGTTCAAAACATATTGCCCATCAATCAGTTTTACCCAAAATACAAAAAGGATTTAGGTTTCTTAAAAATGACCATTCAAAAATTCTATAGAGTTAACGGAGGTTCTACTCAGAAAGAAGGCGTATATTCTGACATTGCAATGCCAAGCAGGTATAGTTATATGAAGGTTGGAGAAAGAGACATGGAAGGTTCTTTAGAATGGGATAAAGTTGCAAAAGCAAATTACCAAGAAGTAAATTCTTATGTCAATTTTAGCGATGTAGTGAACAATAGCAAGGAGAGAATCATAAAAAACTCTGCTTTTAAATTGATCAATGATTATGCGAAATGGCTAAAAACTGGTCAAGAAGACACTACCTATTCTTTAAACTATAAACAATTTAAAAAAGACAATAAGAATCACAAAAAAAGTGGAGAGAAATTTAAGTCTGTTTATAAATTTGATTCTGATTTAACTTTTGTTTCTCCTAAAAGCGAATTACCCTTAATAAAATCATCTGTTGTTGATGGAGATAAAAGAATGGCTTGGCATAAAAACTTAGCTAAAGATATTTATATCTCTGAAGCTTTAAATGTGTTGAGCGAATTGAAAATGAGAAATTTAAATCAAATAATTAAGAACTAACAATTCTATTTTCTTTATGAATTTTCAAGTAACCTTTGCTACCAAATGGTCAGATTTTGATCCAAATAGACACATGCGCCATACTGCATACAATGATTATGCTGCAGAAGTTAGAGTTCGATATTTTAAAGAACAAGGAGTTTCTATTGAAGATTTTGCTAAAGAAAATTTAGGACCAATTCTATTCAAAGAGGAAACTTCTTTCTACAAAGAAATCCATATTGGAGAGGATATAACTGTAAACCTTAGCTTAAAAGCAGTTTCTAACAATATTGAAAGATGGAAATTACTACATCAAATTTTTAACGAAGAAGGTAAAATTGCAGCTGAAGTAATGGTGTATGGAGCTTGGATAGATTTAACCAAAAGAAAACTCGCAGTTCCTTCAGCAAAATTCACATCGTTATTTTCTTCTTTGAATCAAACAGAAGATTTTGAAGAAATCATCATAAAAAGCAAACGTTAAAAAAAACTTAATATTAGCCTCTTCACCGAAGAAGCAATAGGTTTGTATATGGAGAATTCTATATCTTTAAAGTTAATTCATTACAATTAACTTAACCTTACGCTATTATGTTCAATAAAAAACAAGCACTTGCCATTTTTTCTGGTGTGCTTTTTTGCTTTAACTCATTGCATATTTCGGCCCAAACCGATTATAGCAGTCACAGCAAACTCTCTCAAAAATTAAAAAACTTACATTCGAATTATTCTAACCTCAGCAAATTAGAGGTGCTAACAACAACTGTTGGAGGTCATAAGATTTGGGCTTTAACCTTATCTAAAGGAAACGCAAAAAACAAGCCCGCAATTGCAATTGTAAGTGGTGTTGATGGAAAACACATATTAGGTCCAGAAATGGCTGTGAATATTGCAGAAGATATCCTAAAAAATCATGCAGATGTATTAGAGAACACTGCTTTTTATATTTTCCCAAATATGAGTCCAAACGCTACAGAGAATTATTTCTCATCTCTAAAACATTACAAGAATGGAAATGCAAGAAAGACAGATGATGACAGGGACGGAGCTATTAATGAAGATCCTTTTGAAGATTTAAACAAAGATGGACTCATTACTTTAATGCGTATTGAAGACCCAACTGGTGATTATATTTTAAACAAAGAAGACAATAGAATTGTACTTCCTGCGGATAAAAACAAAGGCGAAATTGGCTCATATAAAGTACTCACAGAAGGGATTGACAATGACTTAGACGGGCAGTTTAATGAAGATGGAAACGGCGGAATTCAATTCAATAAAAACTTCAGTTATAAATACCCATACTTTAAGCCTGGAGCTGGAGAACATGCTGTTTCAGAAAAAGAGAACAGAGCATTATTAACTTTCCTGTACGAAAAATGGAACATATTCTCTATCATTACCTTAGGCTTAGAAAACAATTTATCAACTCCTTTAAAGTACAACGCTGGCAATGCAAAGAAAAGAGTACTTACAAGTATACTAAAAGAAGACGCTGCTTTGAATAAATTTTTATCAAGCAAGTACAACAAAATTGTTGATACAAAAGGTGCCCCAAAAAACACAGGAAAAGGGGGAGACTTTTTCCAATGGTCGTATTTTCATTTCGGGAAATTAGCGTTAAGTACTCCAGGTTGGTGGGTTCCACAAGTAAAAGATTCAACCAAAAAGGCTTCAAAAAATAAGTACGTAAATTATTTACGCTGGGCTAAAAAGGAAAATATTAAAAATGCTTTTGTAGATTGGAAAGAGATTAAGCATCCTAATTTTCCGAACCAAAAAGTAGAAGTTGGCGGAATTACACCGTACAAAATGTACAACCCACCATTTAAACTGGTAAAAGATATTAGCAAAAAACACACAGAATTCATTATTGAGTTGACTAAAATCCAACCTAATGTTCAATTACAGAACATTAAAGCTGAATCAGTAAGTAAAGGATTTACAAGAATCACTGTGGATGTTCATAATGCAGGACTATTACCTACACATACACAGGTTGGAAAAAAATCTAGATGGTTGCGTAAAATTAAAGTGGCACTGAAACTTAATAAAAACCAGACAATAATTACAGGTAAAAAAATCATCTTGGTAACTAATATTGACGGTGACAGTTCTCAACAATTTACTTGGTTGATTAAAGGCAAGGGTAGTATTGGGATTGAAGCAGGAACTTCTCATACAGGAATAGACACAGCAACAATCAACTTAAAATAAAAATTTCAGAAAAATGAATTTACAATCATACATACGTCAAACGTTATTGTTATTATTTTTATTTCCATTAGCAATTAACGCACAAAAAAGTACTGAAATTTTTAGAGCTGCTGGATCCCCTCATAACCCAAAAGTTCAAATTTCATTTAATCGTTATTACACTTCTGAAGGATTAGCTGCATTGGGTAAAAAAATTGCAGATGCGCATCCAAACTTAGTCAAAAGAAAATCCATTGGTAAATCGGCCAAAGGAAAAGATATTTGGATGTTGGCCATTACAAATTACAACATTGGAAATGCTGACACAAAACCTGGTTTTTATGTGGATGGAAATATCCATTCAAATGAAATTCAAGGTGGTGAGATCTGTACCTATACAGCTTGGTATTTAACCGAGAACTTTACCGACAACGAATACATCAAAAATATGTTGAATGACCGTGTTTTTTATATCGTTCCAACCATAAACCCTGATGCTCGTAATGATTATATGAAAGAACCAAATACTGCTCACAGTCCAAGATCTGGTATGATCGCATTAGATGATGACCGCGATGGCTTGTTTGATGAAGATGGATATGATGATATTGATGGCGATGGATCAATTACAAGAATGCGTAGAAAAAACCCAAATGGCAATTTTATTATTGACCCAAAAGATCCGCGTAAGATGCTTCAAATTGGACCAGATGATGTTGTTACTGCACAACGTTATGAATATTTAGGTAACGAAGGAATTGACAATGATAAAGATGGTAGAATAAACGAAGATACACACGGATATTACGATCCTAATAGAGATTGGGGTTGGAAATGGCAACCAGATTATATTCAACGTGGAGCGTACAAACATCCATTTTCTTTACCAGAAACAAGAGCAGTTGCTGACTTTGCTTTGAGCAGACCAAACATTGCAGGCGCTCAGAGTTTTCACAATTCTGGAGGAATGATTTTAAGAGGTCCTGGCGCACAAGAAGACAAATCTACTTACAACAGACAAGACATTAAAATTTACGATGCAATTGGTAAAAAAGGAGAGAAAATTATTCCAGGATATCGCTATCTAACGGTGTATAAAGATTTGTATTCTGTGTTTGGTGGTGAATTAGATTGGTTTTATGGAAGTCGAGGAATCTACACGTTTACCAATGAAATATTTACATCATTTGCATATTACAAAGACAAAAACGGAGGACGGAGTCAACAATATGATTTTGACAAAGACTTGTTGTTAAATGATGCTTTTACTCCTTGGAAAGAATTTAACCATCCAACATATGGAAAAATTGAAGTGGGCGGATTTAAAAAGAACTTTGGAAGAGCAACCCCTGGCTTTATGCTAGAAGAAGAAGCGCATAGAAATATGGCTTTTACTTTTTACCATGCACATCACATGCCACATTTATCTATCTCAGAAATCAAGGAGAAAAAATTAGGCGGTGGATTGAAAGAAGTAACGGCAACAATTAAAAACGACAGGTTAATGCCAACACACGCCAGTCAGGATTTAAAATATAAGATTACAAGACCAGATTATATTAGTATTAGTGGAGTGAGTGTAATTGCAGGAATGATTGTTAACAATGATGACTTCAATGTGAATACAGAACAAAAAGTAAATCCTAAAAAGATAAGAGTTCAGAACATTCCAGGAAACAGCGTTGTAAAAGTGCGTTGGATTGTAAAAGGAAATTCAAAATTCACCATAAAAATTGACAGTGCAAAAGGAGGGGTAGCGACCAAAAAAAGTAATTAACTAAAATTTTACTCGTATGAAAAAAGTATTTTTATTACTATTTGTAGTTGGTATCGGATTTAATGTGAACGCACAAAAATCCGACAAAGAATTGATCACTAAAACCTGTATGAATTATATAGAAGGTTTTTATGAAGGAAACACCGATAAATTAAAATCAGCTTTACAACCGACTTTACATAAGTTTGGTTTTTGGAAATCTAACAAGTCAAACAAATACGGCAAGCCTATACCAATGACGTTTGAAGGAGCGTTGAAATTTGCCGAAAATGTAAGAAAGAAGCAAAACTTCGCTAAAAAAGGATCTCCAAAGAAGATTGAAATTCTTGATGTTTTAGATAAAATTGCTGTAGTTAAAGTAACCGCATATTGGGGAACAGACTACATGCATTTATCAAAAAAAGACAACAAATGGATGATTGAACAAGTGATTTGGCAAGGTCCAAACACCAAATAAAACTAAAAAAGCTTCTCAATTTTGAGAAGCTTTTTTTATGTATTAATACCAGCGTTTCTTTTTCTTCTTAGAAGCTTCTGATTTTCGTCCTTTTCTATATTTACTTGAGTTTGGCGATTTATGAACTTCTGGTTTTGCCAGTGGATCTAATGGATATGGGTGTTCTTCTTCAACATCAATGTGCTTATTAATCAACTTCTGAATAGACAATACATAGTCTTTTTCATCCGCAGAACAGAATGAATATGCCATACCAGTTTTACCTGCTCTGGCTGTTCTACCAATTCTATGTACATAGGTTTCTGAGATGTTTGGCAAATCAAAATTGATTACTGCGTCTACATTTTTCACATCAATTCCACGTGCAGCAACATCTGTAGCAATTAAAATATTTACTTCACCAGATTTAAAATTATGCAAGGCTTCTTGACGTAAAAGCTGTGTTTTATCGCCATGAATACTATCTACTTTATAGTTGTTTTTTAGCAGTGTTTGTTCTAATTTATCTACACCATATTTTGTTCTTCTAAAAATAATAATGTTTCCTTTTATAGTATCTCTCAACAAATGCAAACACAATTCTATTTTATCTGGTTTCGGCACATAATACAATAACTGCTCAACACTTTTTACAGTTGATGACGTTGGTGCTACTTCAATTTTCACTGGATCTTTTAAAATTGTTTTTGCTAATTCTACAACCTTATAAGGCATCGTAGCAGAGAACAATAAGGTTTGTTTTCCTTTTGGACATAATCGATCAATCTTCTTTACATCATCAATAAAACCCATGTCCAACATCAAGTCAGCTTCATCTAAAACCAAGGTTTCTACAAAATCTAAATGAAGAGCCTCTTGCTTGTGTAGATCCAACAATCTTCCTGGAGTTGCAATTAAGATATCAACTCCTTTTCTTAAAATATCCTTTTGAGGTTCTATAGAAATTCCACCAAAAATTACGGCAGCTTTTAAGTTTGTAAACTTGCTATATTTTTGAAAATTTTCTTCAATCTGCAAAGCCAACTCACGAGTTGGACTTATAATTAATGCTCTAATTTTCTTTCCTTTCTTAGAAGCATCTTGCTTATCAAATAACATTTGTAAAATTGGCAATGCAAAAGCCGCAGTTTTACCTGTACCAGTTTGCGCAGATGCAATTACATCCTTTTTTTCTAGAACTAACGGGATTGTTTGTTCTTGTACTAAAGTTGGATTCTCATAACCACTTTGAGTAATGGCTTTTAAAATAGGTTTGTTAAGCGCTAAGTCTCTAAATTGCATAGTTCTCTTTTAAGATGCTGCAAAGATACAGCAAAAAAAAGAAGCTTTATGTATGTACATAAAGCTTCTTTTTTTTAAAAAAATTTAGTCTTTTATTTTCTATCTCCTAATACTCTCATCAACATTAAAAATAGGTTGATAAAGTCTAAGTACAACATTAAAGCGCCAACAATTGCGCTTTTTGCTTCCCCTTCAGATCCTATTTCGTTGGCAGTACTCATTCTCTTTATTTTTTGAGTATCATAAGCTGTCAACCCAACAAAGATCAATACACCAGCATAAGTAATAAGCCAATACATCATTTCACTTTGCATAAAAAAGTTTACAACAGAGGCGACAATCAATCCGATTAAAGCCATAAACAGTAAGTTACCCCAAGAGGTTAAATCTTTCTTTGTATAATATCCATAAATACTCATTATTCCAAAGGTTCCTGCAGTTACAAAAAATGTAGTTCCGATAGATGCACTTGTATACATTAAAAACACAACAGACAAGGTCAACCCGTTTAATGCTGCATACGCAGTAAAAATAACCCCAGCTGTTTGTGCAGATATTTTTTGAATGACAGACATTAAATAGCCTACTAATAAAACTTCTCCAATAATCAGCCCAAAAAACACCAATCTATTTCCAATAATAGCTGATATTAATTCTGGTGTTGACGCAACCCACATGGCAATTAAACCTGTAATTGCTAATCCACCAGACATCCAAGTATACACCTTAGACATAAATGCTGCTTGAACAACTTGTGTTTGCTCTGCAGTATAATTTCTACTTTCTAATTCCATTTTTTTTACTTTTCCTTATTGATATAACTTAATTGTCTATTTGTTTTAGGCTGTATAACTCCTAACTGTACATTTGCTAAGAACTCTTTTTGTAAGGACTTGCATTTTAGTAAATCTTTTTTCAAGCCTTCAAAATCATTTAAAGCACCTTTTACTTCTGCTCTTTTTAAATACAACATTGCTTCATACGCATTAGATTGTATTGCTTTATTATAATATTTCAATGCTCTCTTATACAACTTTTTTGATGCAAACTTATCCGCCATTTTCACATCCAATTCATAAGAACTATTTGGCGATAAAAAATTATAGGCAATTTTATATTTTTGCCTTGTTGAATGCCCATCTACCTTTGTCGTATTCCACATTCCACTTGTTTTCTGAATAGCCAAAATTGCATTTATTGCATGTTTCTGAACTTTAAATTTCTCTGGAAAAACACTTTCGATATTTCCTTCTTTTGTGAGCGAAAAAGAAACAATAACTGTACCATTCCCTTTTGAGTGGTTGCCATTTAATGCTAAGAAAGTTTCTGCTAAAAAATTGTCTGGTGTTCCTTCTTTAAAAGTAGATTTTTCAAAACTACTTTGACTGAATGCTGATAACCCAAGAAACAAGGTTAAAATAAAAATATAGGGATATTTCATTTTAATGCTTTTTTGATACTCTGTAAAAATACAAAAAGAGCAGCAATTATGCTGCTCTTTTAACTAATATTTACCTTTTACTACTTCTTTATTAGCCCCGCAATAAATAGAACTACCGCAGCACCAATAACTCCTTCAATCAAATCTCCAACAATTCCATCCATGAAACTTATGCCCAATACTCCGAAAAGCCAACCTCCTACTACACCACCAACGATACCAAGGATCATGTTTATTAAAAATCCAAAACCACCACCTTTCATCATTTTTCCGGCAAGAAAACCTGCCAATGCTCCAATTAAAATTGCGTACAACATATTATAAAATTTAAGTTAGTTAATAATTTTAAAGATAGTAAAATATTAAGTAACAATAAACTAGCGCATAAAAAAAAGCCTTTCGAAAATCGAAAGGCTTTTACTTTTGTACAGGCGGAGAGACTCGAACTCTCACACCTCGCGGCACTAGATCCTAAGTCTAGCGTGTCTACCAATTCCACCACGCCTGCAAAAGGAGTGCAAATATAAACAATCCTTGTA
>MAAC01015677.1_pt1 | contig 13263 bp, 11 predicted proteins | sample 1115981 | NCBI WGS metagenome assembly MAAC01 (sample SAMN04961126, study PRJNA320927) | seawater metagenome | isolation source: sample BD02T64 sea water enriched with oil for 64 days | place: USA:Gulf of Mexico | collected 2013-07-27 | reverse complement strand
CATTGGTGTTGCTCGTTATTATTTCGGAAAATGTAGGTTGCTGGGATAACCAGATGTCGAATTCTGGCTGAGAGACGATCACTAGATGACCACGCATATTGTAGTGGCCTACCCCACATAATTCTGCACAGAGAGCCTCGTAACGGCCGATGAGCGTGGGGGTTGCCCAAAAGCTGGTGACAATGCCTGGGATTAAGTCCATTTTGGACCGCAATTGCGGCACATAGAAGTTGTGCAATACATCGATTGAGCGCAATAAAAAGTTTATGGGTTGATCTATAGGAAGACGTAGTTCATTCGTGTGTATTAATCGATCGTCCTGACCATTTGGATCCGAGGGATTGATGCCGAATTGGTTTTTTGGGCCAATATGCTTGACGGAAGTGGTGCCGAGCAAACCATCATTACCGGGAAACCTGAATGCCCATCTCCACTGCTGGCCAAGAACTTCTACGTTCATTGCGTTATCAGGGGGCTTAACAAACTGACCATATACCACTAACCCGGGTGCCAGCAGGGCGCAGATGCCTATGCTGGTGACAGCTATCAGCCAGCCTTCCAGTTTTTTATTGTGAGATCTGTAATGAGCGGCATGGCCCTCACGGTGCCGGTAACGTACCAGGCAATAAATAAAGAAGAACATGATTGCGACAAAAAACAGTCCGCAGACTAGAAAAGTGATACTTAGTATTTCATCCATGGATCCCCAGTTAGAAGCAAGGACTGTTTGTTGCCAGGGATTAAGAAAATGGAAGACTACAGAGGCTATGACCAGTAACGTAATGATTATCGCTGCTAGCATGAGAGCCTCTCTGTGGTTCTAATTGTTTGCAGAGTACTTATCAGAGTACTTATCAGAGCAACTATCAGAGTACCTATGTAGGTAGTGGCAGGAGAATATAATGACTGTAGTTCCACTGGCCTGCTTGCTAGCATTAGACCGGGAAAGCTATTCCATAATAATATTGGCTGGACTAACACCTTATTCACGAGATCGCCTCCATAGGAGCTAATAGTTGATCGCGTTAAATAGGGTTGTGAAAACAAACAACTGAGGTTGTGGTGCTTAATAAGGCATAGTGGTGAGAAACCTATAACGAGGTGTACCTCGATGACAATTTCGTCACGCTGGGAGTCAACACCAACTAATGGATGACAGCACTGTTTTCAGAAACCTAACACTCTCACTTATCATGAAGGTTAGAAGAGGAATGGAAGGCGCGCAAATACAATGCTGACCTTTTATGGATAGTCATGGGTTCAATCGATCAACTCATCCGTTCGGGCTGCCAGGATAAAATCGTTACGGTGTAATCCGCCAATTTTGTGAGTCCACCATGTGATCCTCGCTTTTCCCCACTCAACCAGTATTGCTGGGTGGTGGTTAGCAGTTTCAGCTAACGCTCCAACTTTATTAGCAAAGGTCATGGCATCAACAAAATTCCCAAAGGTGAACAACCTTTCAAGCTGTGGCATGCCGTCCCTGATTTCTATGTTCCAGTGTGGGATTTCTGCGAGCAGAGTAGTTAGTTCGTGCTCTGGTACAGTTGGAGCATCTGTGCGGCAGGCTTCACAGGATTCCTTAGATAGTGGGGGGGATAATGGCTGGGACAGTGGCATGACAATTCTCCTGTTACAGGAGCTAGTTTAGTTCAAGAGTAAATTTATAGGCAGTTTCTGGGCTTGGGCAGGCCTGCAATCTTTGCTGTTACCCGTGCTGGACTGGGGGGGAACAACTGCATGAGATAAATACTGCGAGCCTTACTGATATCGAGGTGTGTGGCGATATATTTGATCAGTGGACGCATGGAGGGCGAAAAACCATACTCTGAATAAAACTGACGGGCGACTTGGAGAATTTCCCAGTGCGCATCCGTCAGCTTAATATTTTCTTCCTCGGCTAACTGCCTGGCCCTAAGGTCGGACCAGACATCAAGGTTTTCGAGATGGTTTTTGATGCTGTTAGCTCTTTGATGCAGTGTCTTCTGTCGGTTGCTAGTCGTTACTTAGACCAAGCAGGTGTAACAAACTGGTGAAGATGTTGTAGAGCATCACGTAGAGGGTCACAGTGGCTGAGATATAGTTACGCTCACCGCCATGAATAATGGCACTGGTTTGCCACATAATAATACCAGATGAAAGGAGCAAGAAAATGCAGGAAATTGCCAGTGAGAGCCCCTGAATTTGCAGGAATATGTTGGCTATTGCTGCAACAAAAGCCACGATAATACCGGTCATTAAAAAGCCGCTCATAAAAGAGAGTTCTTTACGAGTAATGAGTACATAGCCGGAACAGGCAAAGAAGATAAGAGCTGTGCCACCTAAGGCGGTCATAATGGTTTCTGACCCGGAGGTTGCTAGGTAGAAGCTAATAATTGGTCCAAGTGTAAAGCCCATCCACCCTGTGAGAGCAAAGACCCAAAAGAGCCCGGCAGTGCTGTTCTTGTTCTTCTCTACCATCCATAGACAGCCGATATAGGGTAACAGCATCCACAACCCCATGAAGGGTGCATTAACAGCGATGGCCACCCAGCTCATTGCTGCGCTGAAAGCCAGCGTCATGGAAAGCAATAGGTAGGTATTGCGTAGTACTTTGGTGACTGCGGGGTCGAGTGCGGTGGAGACAATCGCTTTATCGTAGGCCATACCTTAATTTTCCTCTTGAATTTAATCGTAATGTTGGACACATCTTACAAGCTAGAAGTTTCAAATCAATCAACAAGACAGGTTTATACGCGTAAAGAGAGTGGTTTAGTAGGGTTTTTTGTCGTGTTTTGTATAGGGTTTAGTCGGGTTGATGCCGCGTATGGTGGGCCAAATAGTATCAGGACGGACTATTCAGTATCAAAGAACTTGAGCATGGCATCCTTTTGGGCCATGCCATCTTTATAGCCTAAATCGAGTAAATTACGACAAAACCCTCTGGAAAACATGACATAACTTGCGGCACTAACACCCCCACCTTGGGCCGTTGCTCCCGTTAATTTCAGAAATATTTTGATGCTCTTTGGTAGCTCGTGAAGGTAGTCGGAAGCAATTTTATCGATGGGTTGTGAGGGTAAAATGGCCAGAAACTCTACCGGCCTAAGATCACCTACACCTCTTTTCTCCCGCTCTTCTGCGGTCATTTTTTCAGCGAGCCGATTGATACTTCTTAAGGTTTCCAGGTCACCCTCAATACTATCGATAAAGGCGCTGTTAAACATATGGCCAATGATTTGGGCAATGGATGGCGAGTGCTTGATCAGTGGCTGCTTGCCTTTATGAATGGGATTGTCACTGACACCGATGACAAATACCTTCTCTGCGCCAAGGCGTAAGGCCGGACTGATCGGTTTCAACTGCCTGACGGCACCATCTCCAAAGTATCGATCGCCGATTTGTATGGCGGGGAACAACGTGGGTATGGCCGAAGAGGCCATTAAATGGTCTATGGTGAGGTCGGTGTGAACACCAATTCGTCTGGATCGCTCCCAGGGTTTGTGTGCTTCAGTCCCCTGAAAAAAAGTTACCGACTTACCGGTACTGTAACTGACAGCAGTAATACTAACAGCCTCGAGCTCACCACTGGCAATCGCCTCGTCCACGTGGCGAAAACGAATATAATTTTTCAGCAGCTCTCGCAACGGGGTGTTATCCAAAAGCGCTTTAGGTTTGCCCAGTGCATAGCCACTATGGAAAAACGAGAAAAACATATTGATACTGTTTTTCAGCACCCCAAAAAAGTCTGTTCGATAGACACTCTTGGCATCTAGTTGTCGCCAAATAGCTTCCAGTTTTTTGATGCGCAAACGAAAGGGACCTGCACGCCCGGCAATAGCGAGGGTATTGATAGCCCCTGCGGAGGTGCCGCAAATAATGGGGAAGGGGTTGTTGGTCTCTTTGGGTAATATCTCTGCAACTGCTTTGAGTACGCCCACTTGATAGGCCGCTCTGGCTCCACCCCCAGAAAGGACCAGCCCAATTTTTGCCTTATCGTTATTTTTTTTACCCATTACTGAAGCCAATACCGAAGCCAAAAATCGGTTGTAATAAAAGTGCTTCTATTCTGGGGTAGAAAGGCTGAATCGCCAACCCTGAAAGTTGAAAAATCACAAGACTGTTTGCACTGACTCGGCATTTAATCAGAGTGATTGGCGATAGGGCTATACTAGAGCCAGTTTTATTATGAGTAACGTGTTCGTAGACAAGGATGTCTCGTATGTTTGCTGTATACAGTTTTTCTCTTGGGATTTTCTCTGTAGGGCTTTGGCCTCAATTACCTGGAATTTACTGGCTGGTAGGGGTTTTTGCTGCTTGTATTCTATTGCATGGGTTACGCCTAAAGTTACTTGCGTTCTTAGGGTGGGGTATTCTTTATGGTGTTTGTTGGGGGCAGTATGCGCTGTCCCACCAGTTACCTGAGGCGGTTAGTCCTTCTGATTTTTTAGTGACGGGCGAAGTGGTTGGGCTGCCGGTGAGTGATGGTCACCGGGTTCGGTTTAATTTTCGACTCAGGGGTGACGATACGCCCCATGACCTCAAAATGTTACGTCTCAGCTGGTATTACCATGATGCTACATTGATACCTGGTCAGGTGTGGCGGTTGCGTGTGAGGCTGCGGCGGCCCAGAGGCACGGTTAATCCCGGAGGTTTTGATTATCAGGCCTGGCTGATACGGCAGGGAATTTCTGCCACCGGCTATGTGAGAGATACCGAAGAAAATCGCATTATTTCCCATCATTCTTCTGCAAATAGTCTGCGCTTTCAATTGCGCGAAACGATTCAGGCTCTGTCGGTTGACGATGATGCCAAGGCGCTAACTCTTGCCCTAACACTTGGCGATCGGTCCTTGATATCCCCCAAGCTCTGGGACAGGTTAGCGCTATCAGGTGTTGTTCACCTAGTGGTGATATCTGGGTTGCATATAGGTCTTGTGGCATTGCTGAGTTATAGCCTGGGGGCGTTGTTGGCCAAGTTTCTGGGGTTGTTTGGATGGCCATTTACTGCCCGTTATTGGGGAAGTGTCTTATCCCTGATCGTTGTGATTTTTTATAGTGCCATGGCGGGCTTTAGCTTACCGACTCAGCGCGCCTTGATCATGGTAGTTGTAGCTATTGTGGTGTTACTCCTTAATCGCCATGTGAGTCGTGGTTTAGGATTCGGCGTTGCATTAGCCGGTGTGGCCATGGTTGATCCCCTTGCCATTTTTGGTGCAGGTTTTTGGCTGTCATTTGGGGCTGTTGCTGGTTTGTTATGGCTGGTACCTACGGCTATCCACACATCGTACTGGCGGACATTGTTAAAGATTCAGTGGCTAGTTTTTGCCGTATTACTGTTGCCATTAATGATTTATTTTTTACCCATTGCCTGGTTGTCCCCTCTGGTGAATTTAGTAGCAATTCCCTGGATTAGTTTTCTGGTAGTACCCCTATGTTTATTGGCAGCGATCACTTTTCCTATGAGTGCCATTCTCTCTGGTTGGTTATGGCGTGCTGCGGGGTGGCAGTTGGAGGTTTTCATAACGATGATAGAGGCAGTACCTTCTCTGGATTTTCTTACTCGATATTCTCCATGGCCACTTTCGGGGCTCATTGTTTATACATTAATTCTGGTTGTTGGCCTCGTTTTATTGCCGCGCGGTGTTCCGGGGCGGTATCTCTGTGTGCCATTGGCTCTGGGTCTTCTGTTGATACCTTCTGGCCATTCATACCCCTTGGTTGTGACGGTACTGGATGTGGGGCAGGGATTGTCTGTGGTGATTCAAACCCGTCACCGCACACTGGTTTATGATACGGGAACCAGTTTCGATAAAGGCTTCAGTACAGGGAGTGCCGTGGTAGCACCTTTTTTACGAAGGCAGGGGACTTCAGTATTGGACATGCTGGTTGTCAGTCATAGTGATAATGATCATGCGGGTGGTACAGCTGGGTTGTTAGGGCAGTTTTCACCGTCACAACTGTATGTGGGTGAGGTTCTCGATCTGAGTGAGGTTTTTAAGCGGGGTGAGATCAGCTCTGAATTTTGTCGAAGTGGTGAAACATGGGTGTGGGATGAGGTGATATTCAGCTTTCTTCATCCGACGAAACAAGGAGAAAGTAGCAATAACAACCGTTCATGTGTGTTGCAAATACAATATGCTGATCAATCAATTCTTCTACCCGGTGATATCGAAGCAGTGGTTGAACGCCGGTTACTGGGCAATCCTCAGCTGGCTACACCCGTGACCTTGCTTGTCGCACCACATCACGGCAGTAAAACGTCATCATCTTATAATTTTGTGAAACGATTGAATCCAGCCAATGTTGTGTTTTCTACGGGTTATCGACACCATTTTGGGCATCCTGCATTATCTGTGACAGAACGCTATCAAAGGCAAGGTTCAAGGCTGTGGAATACGGCTGAGTCTGGCGCTTTAACATTTACTTGGAGTGACTCGGGACTTATCTCGGTGACAGAAGCGCGCTCTCAGTCCAGACGATATTGGTATTGATCAGAATGATGGTCTTTAGCGTAGTCAGTTTCGGGCTATTTAAAATACACTCGTATTCTTCAGCCTGACGTTCTTTGAACCGTTTCTCGTAAACCCTTAATCAACCTTTAAATATCCGGGTTAAAGGTACTTGGCTATCACCGAATGTGGTACAGTTTTGGCCGTTTTACACAGGTTGAGGGGCGGGCGTGTACGAACTTGTTGTTGCTGGTGGCTGGCTAATGCTGCCAATTATTCTTTCATCCATTGTTGCCATTGCGATTGCTTTTGAGCGTTATTGGACACTACGTCCGTCAAAGGTCATTCCTCCAACCCTGTTGGGTCAGGTGTGGCATTGGCTTAAACAGGATCAGTTGACCAAGGAAAATATCCATCAACTCCGTAGTTCCTCTTGCCTGGGAACGATTCTGGCAGCCGGTATTAGTAATTCGGGTCATGGTCGCGAAGTGATGAAAGACAGTATTGAAGAAGCTGCTTGTCAGGTGATTCATGAGCTGGAAAAGCATTTAGCCCCACTGGGTACTATTGCTGCTATTGCACCATTACTTGGTCTACTGGGCACCGTCATCGGTATGATCAAGGTTTTTACCGCCATTATGATTGAGGGGACCGGTAATGCAGGTGTATTGGCTGGAGGTATCTCTGAAGCATTGATCACGACTGCAGCTGGTTTGAGCGTGGCTATTCCGGCTCTGATTTTTCACCGCTTCTTCGAACGAAGAGTGGATACCTTGGTGGTAGAAATGGAAGACCAGGCCATAAAGCTTGTGGATGCCTTGCACGGTGATCGCGTTTTACGCCCTGAAGAGGCACGCCATGAAGAGGCCCATACTGCGTGAAATTTCGGCGACAGAAGAAGGTCGATAACAATGTAAACCTGACACCACTGATTGATGTGGTGTTTCTGTTGCTGATCTTCTTTATGGTGTCTACCACCTTTACCAAAGAGTCCCACTTGGTTCTTGACCTTCCTGAAGCTGATGGCGAGGTGATAGAAACACCTGTCGACGGTATAGAAATCCTGATTGGCAAGAATGGTGACTACACCATTAATGGTAAGCAGCTCATCAACCGTCAGCTCAATACCCTGATGAAGTCACTGGGAGAAGTCTCCTTAGGTAATAGCGAATTACCCCTGACGATTACAGCTGACGCTAATACTTCTCACCAATCGGTGGTTACAGCCATGGATGCGGCAGGTAAAATGGGCTTTGTCCATCTAAAAATAACAACAAAACAGCCTGACGAGGAGTCATAGTGGCAAAGTTTTTACCTGAATCCGATCACCCGGAAATGTCCGGGCTAGCGGTTTATTTAAGACTACTTTCTTACCTCAAGCGTTACTGGGGTATTTTTTTACTGAGCGTTATTGGGTTAATGCTATTTTCCTCAATGGAAATCGCTTTCGTTGATTTGTTTGGTTATACCGTCAACACAATCAATGCCTTGTCGGGTGATGATGCGACAACGTCAGCACAAGTTTTAAATGTGGATACAGGTTTCACCGCGAGCCTTGCTGAGATGCTGGGTGGTGAGAATGCTGTTATGGAAAGCCGGTGGATTATTCCACTTCTTATGTTTGGTATTGCAGTGGTCCGAGGGATAGGTTTCTTTGTGGGTGGCTATTGCATGACCTATGTGGCTCAAATTCTGGTTTTTAATCTTCGTACAGAAGTATTCAATAAATACACTCGGCTACCATGCAGTTATTTTGATGCCAGTATGTCTGGCCACCTAGTGACTCGAATGACGTTTCACGTTTCTCAAGTGACAAACGCGGCCACAAGTTCTTTAAAGTTAATTATCCGTGAAGGCGCACTGGTTATCGGGTTAATCAGCTATTTGTTTTACATTAACTGGCGATTGGCGGCTATCTTCGTGGTTGTATTGCCAGTCATTGGCTTCGTTGTCACCGTCGTGAGTAAACGTTTTAGATTATTAAGTCAGCGTATTCAGTCCTCTGTCAGTGATGTGACCCATGTTACTCAGGAGGTGGTCAACGGCTACCGGGAGATGCATCTTTTTGGTGGCGTGGAGTATGAACAGCAGCGTATGCGGGATGTGACTAAATATAATCGCCGCCAGCACATGAAAATGGCGATTGCTGAGGGTATAAGTTCGCCGATTATTCAGATGCTGGTAGCCATGTCGTTGTCATTATTAATGTGGCTTGCTTTGGACCCGGTAGTGCTGGCCAATATGAGTGGTGGTGAGTTCGTTAAGTTTTTGGGCTCTGCAGCGCTGTTGGCCAAGCCCATACGCCAGTTGTCTGAAGTAAATAGGAATATTCAACGGGGCGTTGCTGCGGCAAATACATTGTTTGCCACATTAGATGAGATTGAAGAGCCTGATCATGGCACTGTGGAGCGCAGCGAGGTTGAGGGATTAATTGAATTCAACAGTGTTAGTTTTGCCTACTCGGCTGAAGTGGGTAATGTCATTAATGGTATAGATCTAAAGGTGGCTGCTGGAGAAACCATTGCACTGGTGGGGCGGTCTGGTAGCGGTAAAACCACTTTGGTCAGTTTGATTCCTCGTTTTTACAGTCACCGTGAAGGGAAAATTCTGCTTGATGGCACGGATGTAAATGACTATAAGCTAGATAACCTGCGCAGCCATATCGCCCTGGTTTCACAAAAAGTCACCCTGTTCAACGATACGGTGTATAACAATATTGCTTATGGTGCTCTTGCGAAGTGCTCACCGGAAGAAGTCCGCGCCGCAGCCAAGGCAGCCCATGCTTTGGAGTTTATCGAGAAGTTGCCCGAGGGCTTTGAGACCCCCATCGGTGATGAGGGTGTGATGTTGTCAGGGGGCCAGCGACAGCGTCTTGCCATTGCCCGAGCGCTATTAAAAAATGCACCCATTTTAATCCTGGATGAAGCTACCTCAGCATTGGATACAGAATCTGAGCGGCATATTCAGGCGGCATTGGATGAGGTCATGCAAGGTCGAACCACCTTTGTTATCGCACACCGCCTAAGCACCATTGAAAACGCTGACCGTATCCTGGTGATGGATCAGGGAAAAATTGTTGAACAGGGCACTCATCAACAGTTGCTGGCATTGAAAGGTCGTTATTCTCAGCTTCACAGTAAGCAGTTTTCTGATGAGCAGTAACCCGCGTGATGGTTGTTAACTAAATCCTATGAGTTTTTCAACGTCACTCGAAAAGGCATGGAATCGTCGTATAAGTTGGACGCTTATCCTATTACCATTTTCGTGGCTTTTTCGACTGGTCGTCAATATTCGTCGATATTATCACCAACAACTGGTTCCTAATTCTTCTTTGAATATACCGGTGGTTGTCGTGGGTAATATTAGTGTGGGCGGCACTGGAAAAACCCCACTGTTAATCGCCTTGGTTCATTCGTTAAAGGCCCAGGGTTTTCATCCAGGGGTTATTAGTAGAGGATATGGTGGTAGCGCCTCTAATTACCCTTTATTCGTCACGACAGACTCGGCCGCGACCGCGGTGGGCGATGAGCCACTATTGCTGGCCAGTGCTTGTCCCGTTGCTGTTGACCCTGATCGTTACCGGGCGGCTCAATGGCTACTTGAACAGACGGATTGCGATGTAATCCTGAGTGATGATGGTTTGCAGCATTATCGATTGCCGCGGGATATTGAAATTGCGGTAGTAGATGGTGAGTGTGGATTTGGCAATGGTCAATGTTTACCGGCGGGTCCTCTGCGTGAGCCGGTGAGCCGATTACAGCAAGTAGACTTTATACTCACGAATGGCCATGGCTCGAATTTATCAGTCACAGGCGGCTTTGCCTTCAGGGTCGAACCCACACAGTTACGACACTTAACGTCTGGAAAGCGGTGTGCACTTGACCAGTGGCACAGTGGAAACAAAGTTCACGCGGTAGCAGGTATCGGAAATCCCCAGCGGTTTTCAACTACCCTTGAGCAGCTAGGGTTTGAGGTCCAATTGCATGCTTGGCCAGACCACCATGATTTCCAGGGTGGCGAGCTACAATTTGATGACAATCTGCCCGTGATTATTACCGCAAAAGATGCCGTAAAATGTAAAAGCTTTGCCAATGACAGCGTCTGGATTCTGGATATAGAAGCGAAACTGGACACCGCATTTCTCGAGAAGCTGGCCGAGGCCATCCATCATCTAAAAAAGAGTATTTGAGTTGCCATGGACTTTACAGTTGTTATTCCCGCCCGCTTTTCATCGACCCGCTTACCGGGTAAGCCACTGAAGGATATTGCCGGAAAATCTATGATCCAGCGTGTCTATGAGCAGGCTAAAAAGAGCCAAGCCGGGCAGGTGATTGTAGCCACCGATGATCAGCGTGTTGCTGATGCAGTACGCGGTTTTGGTGGGGAGGTTTGTATGACCTCTGCTGACCATAAATCCGGTACTGATCGGTTGCAAGAGGTGGCAAGTCAGTACGGATTTTCTGATGAGCACATTATTGTCAATGTTCAGGGCGATGAGCCGCTGATTCCACCAGAGGTTATCGACCAAGTGGCTGAAAACTTGGCGAGCTGCCAAGCGGCGGGTGTAGCCACTTTGTGTGAGCCTATTGAGACTGATAGTGATTTTTCCAACCCTAATATCGTTAAAGTTGTGACCGATAATCAGGGGATGGCGCTGTATTTCAGCCGTGCCCCCGTGCCATGGCCACGCGATCATACAGAGAACAGGATTAAAGCCATGGCTGCTGTCACGGCCTCTGTAATAGTACCCATGCGGCATATTGGTATTTACGCCTATCGAGTGGCTACGCTAAACCATTTCATTCTATGGCCTGTGGCACCTATTGAAGCCTTGGAATGCCTTGAGCAACTTCGCTTTATGTGGAACGGTATACGCATTCATGTAGCTGAGGCGATGGCTCCTGTCCCTGGCGGGGTAGATACCGACGAAGATTTGCAGCGGGTAATCGGCCTGCTGGACAAGACGTCACTGTGATGTCGGTGAATGTAATGCCTGTGAAGGTATTGTTTGTCTGCTTGGGTAATATCTGTCGCTCACCCACAGCGCACGGAATATTTGAAACCATGGTGGCAGAAGCAGGCTTGCAAGAGAGAATTATCGTTGACTCAGCAGGTACCGGCGACTGGCATATTGGCAAGGCCCCGGACGAAAGAGCCAGTGCCGCAGCACTCTCACGTAATCACGACCTCAGCCACTTGCGTGCCCGTCAGGTTCGGCCAGAGGACTTCCTGGAGTTTGACTACCTTCTAGCCATGGATAACCAAAATCTTTGGGATCTACAGGCACTGTCATTACCCGAATTTAATGGCCACCTTGGGTTGTTTCTCGATTTTGGTCGTAGTGATATCAAAGAGGTCCCCGATCCCTATGCTGGTGGGAAGGAAGATTTTGAATTTGTTCTTGATCTGGTAGAAGAGGCGGCTTCTGGTCTTCTCTCTCACTTACGTGATCGGTTAAGCTGATGCTGAAGATCGAACAGCACGTTTCTTTGCAACACTACAACACACTGGCATTACCGTCTTTTGCGGAAAATTTCTGCCGGGTGAGTACTGAAAGTGAGTTGTGTGAGGCGCTGTCCTGGTCTCGTCAACATCGGCTACCTATCACGCTCTTGGGTGGTGGCAGCAATGTGGTACTGGCTCGGGATTTGAGTGGCTTGGTTATTCAGATGGCGATCCCTGGTATCGAATTGGTTTCCGAGGAACAAGACCAGCGAGTAGTAAGAGTAGGTGCGGGCGAAAATTGGCACCAATTGGTACTAAATACCATTGAGCAGGGCTGGTTTGGTCTGGAAAATCTTTCTCTCATACCCGGGCTTGCTGGTGCTGCACCTATTCAAAATATTGGTGCCTATGGCGTTGAGCTGAGCCAGTATTTCTTATCCCTTGAGGCTATTCACCTGGCAACGGGCGAGCAACGGGTGATGGATGCGTCGGAATGTCAGTTTGGTTATCGAGACAGTATTTTTAAGCACTCAGGTCGAGATCAATACGCCATTACTGCCATTACGCTTGCTCTTTCTTCCAAAATGGATCTTTGCCTTGAATACCCAGCGTTGCAGAAAGCACTCGATGACATAGATGGATCTGAATTAACCGCAAAATGTGTGTCGGATGCAGTGTGTGATGTTCGTCGGAGTAAGCTGCCCAGCCCGGAAGATATTCCTAATGTAGGTAGCTTCTTTAAAAACCCCGTGATCAGTAAAAAGCAGGCCGAGACGTTACGTCAACAGTATCCACAACTGGTGGGCTATCATCAGGTTGATGGCCGTGAAAAACTGGCAGCTGGCTGGTTGGTTGAGCAGGCTGGTTGGAAGGGCTTTAACCAACATGGTGTTGGCGTTCATCAACAGCAGTCACTGGTCCTGGTGAACAGCGGTGGCACAGGTGCTGCGTTACTGTCACTGGCTTCGGATATTCAGGCATCTGTAGCAGATAAGTTTGGTATTTCTCTGGAAATTGAACCACGCGTTTATTCTTAACACGTAATGTCCTAAATCCTCTCTTAATACCGTTGTCTTTCGTAGCCAATAAAAAGCGTCAGTGATAGGCTAGGGCGATAAGAACGGGATAGCGGCTGTATGAGCTCAAGAGAAGCATTGAAAATGGTCTTGGTGGTGGATGATCACGACTTGATTCGGCTTGGTATTTGCCGATTGTTGTCAGAGCTGCCAGATATTACGGTGGTTGGCCAGGCAGCAAGTGGTGAAGAGGCGGTAGCTCAAGTCCGTCAGCTTACGCCAGATATTGTCTTTATGGATATTCGTATGCCCGGTATTGGTGGGCTGGAGGCAACTCAGCGGATTCTATCTCACTATCCAGAAACCAAGGTC
>MAAC01013866.1_pt1 | contig 13263 bp, 11 predicted proteins | sample 1115981 | NCBI WGS metagenome assembly MAAC01 (sample SAMN04961126, study PRJNA320927) | seawater metagenome | isolation source: sample BD02T64 sea water enriched with oil for 64 days | place: USA:Gulf of Mexico | collected 2013-07-27 | reverse complement strand
ACTTCGACTGTTCGTTCCTCACGCTCAGCATGAACGGGAGCAAGGCGTTTGTTTTGTACCATTCCGTTTGTCCTGAGCTTGTCGAAGGAAGCCTGTCGCCCTTCGACTCTTCGACTGCTTCGCGCTCAGAGGGAACGGTATCGCGCTCAGGGTGAACGGGGATATACGTTTGTCCTAAGATCTATTACTATCAATCTTTGAGCTTGTCGCTCACAGTTAAAGCAAAATTTTGCAGACGGCAATACATTTTATTCACAACCACGGCTCTTATTACTTTTTCATCCAGATTTAAATAATCATGAACTATTGCATTTCTCATGCCTATCACTCTTTGCCACTCTAGACTTTCTTCAGATGAAAGTAATTGCAGGTCAGTTAGTTTTTCAAAAACAGAATAAGCATCGCTAGGTAAAACTTTACCTTGTTTCTTCAACCAGTGCTTTGCTATACCAATACAAGACTCTACTAGTATTTGTAATAAGCGTTCAGCTCCTTTTCGTTCTATTCGCGTCCATGAGCGTTTTTGCAAAATTTGATGAAGACTATCTAAATCTTCTACACTTTCATTAATATGTTCTTGAATGGCATCAACATAGTTATTAAGCATAATACTTCCTGTGGTGTAAATGATCTAACTCCCATTTAGACATGATTCGCTGCTCCTCAACCATACGTCGATAATCATCTGAACAAAAGAGAGTTACGTTATCTTGCACTATAGTATAAGCCATAGGTAGAGCAGCTTGATTAATATCTATAATTGATAAATCAAAACCAAGTTGCTTTTGCCATTCAAGCGCTAATAATTCAGGCCTTAAACGACGTTCTACGGGGTCTTTAACATAGTTTTTAAACGCTACGGCCAAATCATAATCGCTATTTTCTTGAGCTTGAGAACGAGCTCTAGAGCCATATAACCACAATACGTCAACGTCAGCATTAGACGCCGCTAATTTTTTAATTTTTTCTATGTTTTGTTCTTGCTTCATCAACGTTAATACCTTCAATGTTATCGGTCTTTTTAAGCAAAATTAAACGTAAAACAGCTTTGCGGTGTAAATTATTAGCAACTTAAAAACACGATATTTAGAAAGTATCTTATTAAATTACTTAGTTATTAGGTTGTTTATTAGGCTCTTTATTAGAAAAGTAACGTATTAACACGATTATTACAGACAACAAGCCACCAAGAATAGTGCCCAAAACAACAATTAAAGCACGTTTAGGTTTTGCTTTTTCTTCAGGTACTTGTGCCGGGTCTATCGTTTTTAATACATATTCTGCTTTAACTTTTGTTAGCATCATATTTTTTGTTTGCTCTTCAATAAGCTGATAAAAAACGGTTTCCATAGACGCTACGTGAATGTCTTTTAATTGATCGGTTAAATAATTAATTGAGTCTTGTGCTTCTTTTTGATCTTGCTCTCGCATAAATTCATTTATGTCGCTAATCAACCAGCTTAACCATTGCTGCGCCATTACCGGTGAAAAATACTCAAGCTCTATCGTAATCATCGCTGTACTTTTATCTTGAGACACGTTTAGTAAACTAGAGAATTCGACGAACCCCTCCCACAAAGAAGGTTGTGCCTTTTTAGGCGCTTTTACTTTTCGTATCCATTTATTATTGGCTTGGTCATATAGTTCTTCATCCAGAATTAAAGTATTCGTGGCCATATCCCATTTTTCACCAGCCATAATAGGAACTAATAAATCATGCTTAGCAATAAAGTTCTGAATAAATGAGCGTGACTTTAAAATTTCTAATGCCAACGCTGTTTTATCACTTGAACCACCACCTAAATTAATTCCTGCCATGCTCGCTAAACCACCAAACTGACCTGCTAAAGCCGACAAACCACCCGAGCCGCCTTCATTTGATACTGGCGCTAATATCGCGGAAGATTTATAAATATTAGGTTGAGAAAGTGCAAAAAAAACAGATGCAACAGCGAAAATAAAACTAATAAGTATGATGGTAAATTTTCCTGCCCAAACAGCGCTCCATAATTCACCTAAGTTGATTTCATCATCATTTGATTGATTTTGTTGCATCTGCGCGAATAGCATTTGCTGCTGTAAAGCAGCATTATTAGCAAAGGTAACATCAGCTGCGTTTACATTATCAGGAGAGTCTTGACTTTGTTCATTCGCCCCATGACTTGGGTTGCTTTTTATGCTGTTATCTGGGTTATTTGACACTTAATTTATACACCAATCAAAATCTTACATGAAATATTGAGCAAAGCTTTTAGCTCTATTTTTAGCTCAATAAAAGTTGAGCTATTATAGGAGAGTTGCCTTTATCATGTAAAGAACTCTTCGACCCTTCGACTGCTCCCTTCGACTCTTCGACTGCTTCGCGCTCAGAGGAAACGGTATCGCGCTCAGGGTGAACGGTTTCGCGCAAAGGGTGAACGGGGATATCCGCTTGTCCTGAGCCTGTCGAAGGAAGCTTGTCGCCCTTCGACTCTTCGACTGATCCGCGCTCAGGGTGAACGGATACGCTCAGGGTGAACGGGGATATCCGCTTGTCCTGAGCCTGTCGAAGGAAGCTTGTCGCCCTTCGACTCTTCGACTGCTCCGCGCTCAGAGCAAACGGTTTCGCGCTCAGGGTGAACGGGGATATCCGTTCGTCCTGAGCTTGTCGAAGGAAGCTTGTCTCCCTTCGACTCTTCGACTGATCCGCGCTCAGGGTGAACGGATACGCTCAGGGTGAACGGGGATATCCGTTCGTCCTGAGCTTGTCGAAGGAAGAGTGAACGGGAATATCCGTTTACTATTTGGCTTAATAAGATCTCAGGTTATTTTAGTTTTGATAATCTAGAGATTTCCCCCCAGTCATCATTTATTAGAGCCTGTTTTTTCTTTCTACTCCAACCCTTTACTTGCTTCTCAAGAGTTAATGCTTCATCTCTAGTATTAAAGCAAGCTTGATATACCAATATGACAGGCAAGCGTTTGGCCGTATAACAGCTACTAAAATAAGCTTGTTGATGTTGAGCTATTCGCGTTTCTAGCGAATCAGTGTGTCCAGTATAAAAACTACCGTCACTACATTTTAGAATATAAACGTAAAACATATCATTCCTTGAATTTAACTATTCCCTTTGTCTTGTTCTTCACCGTTTTCTGGGTTATCCCGTTTGTATTTCGACTCTTCGTTCCTCACTAATCCGTTCGTCCTGAGCCTGTCGCCCTTCGACTGCTCCGCGCTCAGGGTGAACGGGTATAAGCCTGTACTTCGACTTTTCGACTGCTCCCTTCGACTGCTCCGCGCTCAGGGTGAACGGATACGCTCAGGTTGAACGGGGATATCCGCTTGTACTTCGACTGTTCGTTCCTCACTAATCCGTTTGTCCTGAGCCTGTCGAAGGAAGGGTGAACGGGAATATCCGTTTGTTTGGCTATCCGTTTGTCCTGAGCCTGTCGAAGGAAGCCTGTCGAAGGAAGGGTGAACGGGATATTCGTTTGCCCAGTACTAAGTAGCTTCTAGATACCACTAATTGCGGCAATAGCAACGGCAGAGTTATAAATAATACCCGTAACGTTAGACCACAATTCAAGGTTATTCATGTATTCTGCATCAAGCGGTACAACGATGGTGTCACCGGGACGTAATCGAGAGGCGTCGTCATCAGCAAACCAGTTGCCACTTGCCATCATTTTTATTCGCCCATTGGCTGAAATAATATAAGTACGACTTTCATCCGCTCTTTTTTTACTGCCCCCTGATTGTGCTAAGTAATCATGAGCGTCTAATGCTTCGTCAAAAACATGTGATGAGGTAACTTGTACCTGACCGATAACATTGATGGAATTGTTCATGGTAGGTATATACAGTACGTCACCATTTTCCAATAAAACATCATAATCATTATTAATCATGATTCGATCTAAATCGATAACTAAACGACCTACGGGTTGTGTTTTAGTTAAGTCAGATAACATCAATTGAGCTTCTTCATATGATTGACCAGCAGTATCATTAGTTAGCGATTGGGACGCCATCTCAATGCGTAAGTCACCTGCCAGTTTAAGTAAGTTTTGCTGCTCTAATTCTTTTAATTTAACTCTTGAAAATACAGAGCCTTGAGTGTGTGCATAATCTGTTAAACCACCAGCTTTTTTAACCAAATCGGCAAGGCTTTCTCCTCGACGAATGGTGTATTTTCCTGGAAAAACGAATTCGCCTCGCAATTCAATCACATGATTTTCACTCCATGCAGGAATGGTATGAATGTTTAATCTGTCTTTACTTACTAATAAAATATTATCTTCTTGCTCTTCTTTTAATGCCGAAGCTAAGTTAATTGTGAAAGAATCTTTTTTAACGCCGTAAGAATCAACTTCATTTCGAGTTATATCAGCTTTGGCTAGATATGCTGACTCATTAACACCGCCTGCTGCTGCAATTAAATCATCAACTCTGCCGTTAATGGGCAGTGGATAAATGCCTGGATATTTAACTTGGCCATCAATCTCTACTAATTGAATGGAAAGACCAGCGCCACCTTGTTGTTTTAATTTACTGATAATTGGTAAAAGTAAACGCTGACGAGAAAACAAGCTTAGTTCTTTAATATTAATTTCTTCTTCAACTTCACCACCAGTAAACTGTGCAATAGATTGGTTGATTAACTCTTCTGCCTTTTGTTCCTCAAGATCAACATCGTACTTAATGTTCTCTTCACCATATTTTTGCCAAAATAATTTAGTTTTAAATTTCTCTTTCGCCAATAATTTTTCTTTTTTAAACAACTCATCTTGGGTAAACGCAAGTGTATCTAACGTGATTAATTCTTCAGCGATTTTTGATGTTGTTGAAAAAACAATAATTTTATCACTGGCTAATAATAAAAGATTGTCTTCTGAGTTTGGCTTGGCAATAGCTTTAGCTAATGACAGCTGTAAGATTTCAATGTTTCTAGCAAAGTCAGTTTCACGAACTATTAACGTGTAATTTAAATCGGCATTGGTAAGTAGGTGTGTATCAATTCCCGGTAATAAATCTGCCACTCTCTGGCCTTGGCTCCATTGATATTTACCTGGGCGAGTAATAGCACCTATTATAGTAACCGACTGTTCAAACATCTCAGCCGTTTGCATTACTTTAATATAATCGCCTTCACGAACCTTTGCCGACAATTGGTTTTTGTTTGTTAAATCAACATTAACAATACTACGTAAATGGCTTTGATTATATCGTTCAACAATGGTTGACTTTGCATAGGCTGAAGGCAAAAAACCACCTGCCATAGCAATAGCATTAGCAAAAGTGTCAGAGTCTTTTAATTCATAAATAGCTGGACGACGAACTTCACCGTCAACGGTAACGGTTCTTCCCACTGGTGCAATAAACACAACGTCACCAGATTGTAATAAAATATCATCTGAAGAATCACCATGTATCAGCAATTCGTACAGATCGATTGTTTTAATTAGTTTTCCAGAGCGTTTTATTTGAATATTTCTTAATGAACCAATGTCATTAATACCTCCTGCAGCAAATAATGCATGAGTGACACTCGATAATGAGCTTAAGACGTATGGACCTGGTTTGAAGGCTTCACCCAATACAAAAATACGCATTGAACGTAAAGACGCAATACCAACGACAACATTTACGCCGATAATACGTTCTTTAATTTTATTACTAATAAACTGCTTTAATTCAATAAAAGTTAAACCTGCAACTTTAAAAGCACCTAGATTTGGAAAAATCAATTCTCCTTCACGAGAAACCACCATTTCAACATCAAGTGTTTCTTTACCAAAGACTTGAATAGATAATTTATCACCTGGGCCAATAATATATCCCTCAGGAATAGCAATATCCATTGTTGGTGCAAAAGTAAAGGGTGCATTAGCAAAAACGTCATAACCAAATGGTTTTATTTCTTTTTCAAGCGCCTCTTCTTCTTTTTCTATTTTATCTAACTCTTCAAATAAAGGATTGCCATCTTCATCAAACAAAGTGCCTCGAGGATAAACTTGCGTATTACTTTTTTCATCTTCATCACTTGTTTTTTTACCTGACAATTGGGCTGTTAAATCCTTGTAATCAACACCCATACTTTCTGCTAGTGCTTGCTGTTGACCCGGAGGTAACTTTTTAAATTGCTCAATTTGAGCTTGGCTTACTTGTGCAGCAAAACTTGGCTTGATGAAAGCGGCGAAAACTACAATAAAGAAAGCAAAGGTGATTTTTTTGGTAAGGGTTATCATTGGCGCAAGGAAGTTCCTGTTATGCGTTTACAAACTTAAAATAACAACGCAAAAGTCTAACAGTATATGTATAGTCAAACAACTTCAAAATTGTACACGGCAATTGCTGTACGGTTAACTCAAACAAATTTAAATGTATTCATTGCCCGCAAGAATTTTTATTGCTTAGCAGGAAAGATTTCGCTACATAAATGAAACTAACCAACACTTTGTTAGTTATTCAAACTTGCCTTTGAACCCAAGCACAGGTATAACAGCACATTGTATACATTTTTTACTGCTTATACTTAGCTTATTATAAGTAACGCAAAAGTGTGCATTAACGCAATTATCTCTATTTAATATAATAATGAAAATTAGGACAATTTTATGACTCAACCTAATGCAGGTACTCTTTTTGGTCACCCTAAAGGACTATTTCTCTTGTTCGGAACTGAAATGTGGGAACGTTTCGGTTATTACGGCATGCGTGCTCTCTTGGTACTTTATTTGGTAGCCAGTGTGCAAGATGGTGGTTTTGGCTGGACTAACGCAGAAGCGTTAAGTTTGTACGGCACATTTACCATGGCGGTTTATTTAACACCTGTAATCGGTGGTTGGCTTGCTGATAACTATATTGGTCAACGTAAAGCTATCATTTTTGGTGGCATTATTTTTTCAATGGGCTATTTCACTCTAGGTATTCCAAAATCGATGCTAGTCGGTATGGAAGAAACGGTATTTTATGCCGGTTTAACCTTAATTATTATCGGTAATGGTTTATTCAAAGCGAATGTTTCAAGTTTAGTAGGCGATTTATACGAAGATGGCGATCATCGTCGTGATGGCGCTTTCACTATTTTTTACATGGGTATTAATTTAGGTGCTTTCTTAGCACCAATTAGTGTGGGTGTTATTGGAGAACAAGTTAACTGGCACTATGGTTTTATTTTAGCTGGTTGTGGCATGATTATCGGTTTGGTTTTACAACTGACCTTAGCCAATAAATATTTGGGTGATATTGGGGTAGAGCCTTCAGCCAAGCGAACTAAAGGTGAACAAAAAGCGCATGCGCCATTAACTTCTGAAGATAAAGATCGCATGAAAGTTATTTTAATCATGAGTATGTTCTCTGTTATTTTCTGGGCAGGTTTTGAGCAAGCTGGTGGTTTATTTACTATTTATGCTTCTGATTTTACCGACCGTACTATTTTTGGTTTTGAAGTAGCGGCCTCTTCTTTTCAATCGTTAAACGCCATGTTTATTATTATGCTAGCGCCTGTTGTTGCATCCGTTTGGGTTAAAATGGGCTCTAATGAACCTACATCTCCTAAAAAGTTTGCTTTAGCGATGGTGTTTCTTGCCTTAGGTTTCTTCGTTATGCTTTGGGCTACAATGGTTCAAGGTGGTGATGTAACGGTTAAAGTTAGCATGTTGTTCTTAGTGTTTGCCTATCTTTTCCATACGTTAGGCGAGTTATGTTTATCTCCAATTGGTTTGTCTATGGTAACTAAATTAGCACCGCTTAAGTTCACGTCTTTACTGATGGGAATCTGGTTCTTCTTTACCGCGTTGTCTAACTGGTTAGCTGCTTTCATTGGTTCATTTGTTGGTGAAGGTCAAGAAATGGTAGATAATGCTGCTAACATCTTTATGGGTGTAGGCTCTGCTGCCTTAGTTACTGGTATTATTATTTTCTTATCTGCTGGTAAGTTAGTGCAATGGATGCACGGTGCTGAGGGCGATGGTCACTTAGCAAATATGGAAGAAAAACTAGAAGAAGAGATTGCTGTAACAGGTGCTCATGAAGGTATTTCCGAAACGCATAATTAATTGAGTTTCGAGTTTCGAGTTTCGAGCAAAATAAAGCTGGTAGGTAAAACTTCCAGCTTTTTTTATTGATTATTTTTTAAAGTACTTTTATAGGTAAAGAGTTTTTATGCATTCAAGAACTACGCTCAGAGAAACCATTAGAACACGCCGAAATAACCTTTCACCTGAGGATCAACAACAGGCGAGTGAACTGCTTTTAAAGCGTTTATCAGCACATCCAAAAGTACAATCATCCCAAACAATCGCATTGTATCTAGCAAACGATGGCGAACTTGACCCTATGCTTATCATTAAATGGTGTTGGCAACAAGGCAAACAAGTTTATTTGCCTGTATTGCACCCTTTTTGCTCTGGTCATTTACTGTTTCTTTTATTTGAAGATAATAGCATCATGAGTAAAAATCATTATGGTATTTATGAACCCAAATTAGAGGTAAATAAAGTTTGCCCGTTAGACCAACTTGATGTGTTATGCACTCCACTAGTCGCCTTTGACAATTCTGGTGCTAGATTAGGTATGGGTGGTGGCTTTTATGACAGAACGCTTGCTCACTGGCAGCAACATCAAGTTTTCCCTATTGGCCTTGCTCATGAATGCCAACAAGTGGATGAAATTCCAGTAGAATATTGGGATATTCCACTACCTGAAATATTAACGCCAACAAGGAGTCATCAGTTTACAATAGAAAGCTTCTAGCAAAATAAGTAGCAAGTAGCTAAAACTCCCCTCCTTGTAACAATGAAACTCCCACCCGTAACTGTTAACTATCTTTTTTAACAATGCTATAATTCACACTATTATCAAGCAAACAGCTACCCCCCCTCATAAGGCACTTCCATGACTCAAGACGAGATGAAAAAAGCAGCAGCAATTAAAGCGTTAGAATTCATTAAAAATAACAGTATTGTTGGTGTTGGCACTGGCTCTACCGTTAATTATTTTATTGATGCCTTAGCAACCATTAAAAACAACATCGAAGGTGCTGTTTCAAGCTCTGAAGAGTCAAGTAAACGCTTAAAGAACCATGGTATTGAAGTGTTTGATCTTAATAGTGTTGATGTTCTAGATGTTTATGTGGATGGTGCAGATGAAATAACCAAACATATGAGTATGATTAAAGGGGGTGGTGCTGCCCTAACCCGTGAAAAAATTGTTGCTGCTGTAGCAAAACAGTTTATTTGTATCGCAGATGATTCAAAGCAAGTCGAAATTTTGGGTGATTTTCCATTACCTGTTGAAGTAATACCTATGGCACGCAGTTATGTTGCCCGTGAATTGGTAAAACTTGGTGGTGACCCTGAATATCGCCAAGGTGTTATTACTGATAATGGTAACGTTATTCTTGATGTTCATAACCTATCTATAATTGATCCTAAAAAATTAGAAGCCGATATAAATGCCATTGTTGGTGTAGTGACCAATGGCCTGTTTGCTGACAGAGGCGCTGATGTGTTAGTTCTTGGTAGTACAAATGGTGTAAAAGTAATCCAATAAGAGCCGATGAATAACTATCTAAATTAGACGAATAAGTACTTTAGAGTTGTTACACTATATGTTATCTTATTGTTAGTATAGATATCTAGCCGTCTAAACCATATAACAAAGATTAATAATTAACTTTATAAGCGAAGCCAAACCTTATGAGCACAGATAAAAATTCATTAGCAAAAGATAAAATCAAAATACTTCTACTTGAAGGTGTACACCAAAGTGCACTTGAAGAATTGAGAATTAAAGGTTATTCAAATATTGAGTATATTAAAACATCACTTTCTAATGATGACTTAATTGCAAAAATTGCCGATGTACATTTTATCGGTATTCGCTCTCGCACTCAATTAACTGATGAAGTACTAAGCCATGCTAAAAAGTTAGTTGCTATTGGTTGTTTCTGTATCGGTACTAACCAAGTTAATATCAAAGCAGCACAAAAACTTGGAGTGCCTGTATTTAATGCACCTTTTTCTAACACGCGTTCTGTTGCTGAATTAGTCTTAGGAGAAACGTTACTTTTATTACGCGGTATTCCAGAAAAAAGTGCCAAAGCACACCGAGGTGAATGGTTAAAATCTGCAGTAGGCTCTGTTGAGGCGAGAGGTAAAACATTAGGTATTATTGGTTACGGTCATATTGGTACCCAACTTGGTATTTTAGCTGAAACTTTAGGCATGCGAGTTCGTTTTTACGATATTGAAACGAAATTACCTTTAGGTAACGCAAGCCAAGCCTCTTCATTAAAGACGTTGTTGGGTGAAGCTGATGTTGTAAGCTTGCATGTACCAGAAACACCTCAAACACAAGAAATGATAGGCGCTGCTGAGTTTTCAGCAATGAAAACAGGGGCTATTTTCATCAATGCTTCTCGCGGTACTGTCGTTGATATTGATGCACTTGCCGAAGCTTTATCTGAGAAAAAGGTTGCTGGCGCCGCTATTGATGTATTCCCTGTTGAGCCAAAAGGTAATGATGATGAATTTTTATCACCACTACGTGGTTTTGACAATGTTATTCTGACACCACATATTGGTGGTAGCACGAAAGAAGCTCAAGAAAATATTGGCTTAGAAGTAGCAAGTAAGCTCGCTAAATATTCTGATAATGGCTCAAGTTTATCGGCGGTTAACTTCCCAGAAGTATCATTACCTGAGCATGTTAATACGAGTCGACTATTACACATTCACCACAACCAACCTGGCGTGTTAACACAAATTAACCAAGCTTTCGCTGATAACAGCATAAACATTGCTGCGCAATATTTGCAAACAGATGATCAAATAGGTTATGTGGTTATTGATATTGAATCATCAAACAGCGTTAAAGCATTAAAAGCATTGAAAGCTATTGACGGTACTATTAAAGCAAGGATATTGCATTAATCCTTCGACAAGCTCAGGACAAACGGAATAGTCCTGAATAAACGGTTTACCACGCTCACACTGAGCGCGGAGCAGTCGAAAAGTTCCCACCCGTTCGTGCTGAGCGTGAGGGACGAACAGTCGAAGTACAGGCTTCCTTCGACAGGCTCAGGACAAACGGATATCCCCGTTCACCCTGAGCGTATCCGTTCATCCTTCCTTCGACAGGCTCAGGACAAACGGATTAGTGAGGGACGAACGGTGTGGTGCGAAACAAACGCTTTACCCCCGTTCACTCTGAGCGCGAAGCAGTCGAAGAGTTTTTTACTTAGTTTACCGCATCTGCTTGATTTTCAGGCAGTGCTAGCTGAAATGCTTCAAGTTTATTACAATTATCAACCACACGATTTATGTATGGATAACCACTCATATCTACATTGAAACGGTTAGCATTATACACTTGTGCCACTAAGCAGATATCAGCAACCGTTATTTGATCTTTAAAGCAATAACAACCAGCGGTTCTCACTAGCTGTTTTTCTATCGCATTAAAGCCAACGGTCATCCAATGATCAACCCAAACAGATTTTGCTTCATTTCCTACACTAAGATCACAAGCTAGGTATTGTTGAACTCGCAAATTATTTAAAGGGTGAATTTCACAAGCAATATCTAATGCTAACGCTTGAACTTTAGCGCGTGCTTGTATGCCATCCGGATATAATGACAAACCAGCCTTGGTAACATCGACATAATCAATAATTGCCAGTGATTGATTTAAAGAAAAATCACCATCAATTAACGTTGGTACCAATTGATTTGGGTTAATAGCAGCATAATTATCTTTATACTGCTCTCCGCCATTTTTAACTAAATGTACTGCAACAGAATCAAATTCGATGCCTTTTAAATGCAAAGCTATTCGAACCCTATAAGCAGCAGTTGAACGCCAATAGCCGTAAAGTTTCATTTTTAAGCCCTAACTTACGAAGAGTTTATTAAGATTTATACTCGACTACAGTCTGTTCAATAGCACCAAAAATACTGTTGCCATTTTCATCAAACATTTCAATGCGAACATTATCACCAAACTTCATGAACTCGGTACTAGGTTTACCATCCGCAATGATTTCTAACATACGTTTTTCGGCTAAACAGCTTGAGCCGGCAGAACGATCATAGTTGGAAATAGTACCCGATCCAACAATACAACCCGCTGTTAGTGGGCGAGTTTTTGCAGCATGTGCAACGATGGTTGGAAAATCAAAAGTCATATCTACACCACAACTTGGTTGACCAAACAGCTCATTATTAAAGTGGGTAGTTAATGGAAGGTGTAATTTTGCACCGTCCCAAGCACCGCCTAGTTCATCAGGGGTGATAGCTACAGGAGAGAATGCACTTGAAGGTTTTGAACTGAAAAAACCAAAACCTTTGGCTAATTCGCCGGGAATTAAGTTACGCAAAGATACATCATTTACCAGCATTAATAATTTGATGTGCCCTGCAGTTTGTTCAGCTGATGCTCCCATAGGTACATCGTCAGTAATTACTGCAACTTCTGATTCAAAGTCGATACCATAACTTTCAGAAGAAACTTTGATCTCATCACGTGGGCCAATAAATGCGTCAGAGCCGCCTTGATACATTAAAGGGTCTGTCCAAAATGTTTCTGGCATCTCAGCATTACGAGCTTTACGTACTAGCTCTACATGATTTACATAAGCACTGCCGTCTGCCCATTGATAAGCTCTAGGTAATGGAGATTCACATTGAGCTTGTTCAAAATCAATAGCATTTCCAACATCACCATTATTTAAGGCTTTATAGACAAGCGCTAATTTTGGTGAAGCTTCTTGCCAATTATCTAATGCACTTTGCAATGTATTGGCAATGTCAGCCACAACAACCGCTTTATCAAGACGTTGGCTGACAACAACTAATTGCCCGTCACGGGTATTATTTTTAAGGGTAGCTAATTTCATGAAAAACCTTTTCGTAATAATAAGACCTAATATAAAGTACTAATTTTAAGAGTATTCAAGCAAAAGCTACAAGTAATAACGAAAGAGAGGTGAATAAGTCGTGGAAAAAATTCTTTACACGTTTTTTTCCACTGGGTATTCCCGCTCACCCTTCCTTCGACAGGCTCAGGACAAACGGAGCAGTACAGAACAAACAGAGTAGCTCCCGTTCACCCTGAGCGCGAAGCAGTCGAAGGGCGACAGGCTTCCTTCGACAAGCTCAGGACAAACGGAGAGATGTAAGACAAACGCAATGCTGTAAAACAAGCGAATAGTACAGAAAAATTTTAAGTTAATAGAACATTAGGAATACAGAAATGAACAAGCAAAAAAACCAAGGTTT
>MAAC01010250.1_pt1 | contig 13269 bp, 15 predicted proteins | sample 1115981 | NCBI WGS metagenome assembly MAAC01 (sample SAMN04961126, study PRJNA320927) | seawater metagenome | isolation source: sample BD02T64 sea water enriched with oil for 64 days | place: USA:Gulf of Mexico | collected 2013-07-27 | reverse complement strand
CTGTTTGCTAATAAAAAGCAACGACTAGTATTTGTGTTGTTTTTAGCTGAAGATAGCGAAAATTTAATTTATCAGTAGTGGACGATGTATGAGTAAGGTAAAAAAAGAAGTTCCTTTTAGGGCGATTAATATCGCAGTATTAACAGTCTCGGATACCCGCACCACAGCCACAGATAGCTCGGGTGATCTGCTGGCGCAAAGCGTCGAAGCAGCAGGGCATCAAGTTGCTCGTCGGGCGATTGTGATTGATGATATCTACAAAATACGTGCTTGTGTTTCGCAGTGGATTGCCGATGCGCAGGTGCATGCCATTTTGATTACCGGGGGTACTGGTTTTACCTCACGTGATAGTACCCCTGAAGCGATGATTCCATTGTTTGATAAAGAGATCGATGGCTACGGTGAGCTGTTTCGCAGCGTCTCTTATCAGGATATAGGCACTTCAACTATACAGTCACGCGCAGTGGCAGGTGTCGCTAACCGCACGGTGATTTTTTGCATGCCAGGCTCTCCAAATGCCTGTCGCACGGCCTGGGAAAAAATTATATGCCAGCAGTTGGATGTGCGTCACAGGCCCTGCAATTTTGTTGAGATGGTGATGCCCAGTGACGAAACAGCCTGTGTTACGCGTGATTAAGAAAAGGAGGTTGTGAATATGGAGTTTTCAGCAGTGGTGCTCGCTGGAGGGCAGGGAAGCCGAATGAACGGGCTGGATAAGGGAATTGTTCAGTACCGGGGGCGAAAAATGATTGAGTGGAGCTTGGATGTGGTCCGGCCCTTGGTTTCTCAGTTGCTGGTGAGTTGTAACCGCAATCTCACCGACTATATGCCATTAGTTGATAGCGTTGTCTGTGATCGCATTGCCGGCTCTCTTGGGCCGCTGGCAGGTATCCATGCCGCTATGGAATCTGCAGCATCAGCAACGCTGCTGGTGTTACCTTGTGATACGCCATTAATTACCCGGCCTGTTATAGAGCGGCTAATGCTGGCTGCTACTGAGAATCCCGATGCCATTGTTGTGTTGGCAGAAGGGAAATTTTTGCACCCATTGCACGCGGTGATTCCGCTAGCTCTAAAGCAGAGTTTGGAAGACTATTTAATCGATGGTGGCAGGGCGGTCAGAAAATGGTATGAGCAGCATGTTGTCGTAGAATTGCAGATAACAGAACAAGAAAGTGCGGCGTTAAAGAACATTAATACGGCAGAACAACTTCAGTCGTAAGTTGGAAGTCGGAAGTTGGAAGTTGGAGGTTGGAAGTGGGAAGTAGTGAGTAGCGGGTCAAATGAGTGTCGTTATTTGCACATCGACTTGATCAGGAGTAGAGTGCGCTGCTGAAAATCCTGGATTCCAACAAGGAAGCAAATTAGTACTATGTCTTCAGCACTCGCTCCACTAGCTCGCTACCAGCAAGATTTAAAACGTGATGATTTTTCCTACGATTCCTCTCAAGAGAGTGCTGTGAAGCACTTGCAGCGATTGTACGATGAGTTGGTTCTCTCCCAGGCTGATGTGCCTAAAGTCAGTTTTTTTGGCAAGATGACTGCGGTTTTTAATAAACCCGAAAAGAAAGTGCCGGTTAAGGGCTTGTATTTTTGGGGGGGAGTCGGGCGCGGTAAAACCTACCTGATGGATACCTTTTACGACAGTCTGCCGTTTGAGCGAAAAGAGCGAACCCATTTTCATCGGTTTATGCAGCGGGTACATGCCGATTTAAAAGTGCTTGAAGGGCAAAAAAACCCTCTGGATATCATTGCTAAAAACTATGCACAAGAAGCATGCATTATTTGCTTTGATGAGTTTTTTGTCTCGGATATTACCGATGCAATGATCTTAGGTGGCTTATTTGAGCGATTGTTTGCCGAAGGTGTCGCACTGGTAGCTACTTCGAATATTGTCCCTGATGGGCTCTATCTCAATGGCTTACAGCGCGCCCGTTTTTTGCCGGCTATTGCCTTGCTTAAGCTGCATACCGAGATAGTTAATGTCGATGGTGGTGTTGATTATCGCCTGCGAGTACTGGAACAGGCAGAGCTCTATCACTGTCCACTTGATGCAGCTGCTGATACCAGCTTAAACAAAAGTTTCGAAAATCTTGCGCCGGATCTTGATGAAGTGGTCGAATGTGAGCAAGTTGAAATCAATGGCCGGGAGATCCTATCCCGACGCTGTTGCGAAGATGTGGTTTGGTTTGATTTTGCCGATATCTGCCTGGGCCCAAGATCGCAAAATGATTATATTGAAATAGCCAAAATCTTCCATGCTGTACTCGTTTCGAATATACCGCAACTCGGTCGTGAAAATGACGATGCAGCCAGGCGTTTTATCAATATGGTCGATGAGTTCTATGACAGCGGCGTCAAGCTGATTGTGTCTGCTGCAGTGCCTATCTTTGAGATTTATACCGAAGGTAAGTTGGAGTTCGAAATCGAGCGCACCAAGAGCCGTCTGTTAGAGATGCAATCCCACGAATATTTGGCACGAGAGCATAAGGCTTAAAAACAGTTGGAAGTCGTAAGTAGGAAGTAGGAAGTTTTAAAAGACACGGCGTGAGGGAAGGGCAGGCGTGAGGTGTGAGGAAGTTCAAGCCAAGGCATGGGTGAGCTAGTATCGAGTCGTAAGTAGCGAGTTGATTCAAGACAAGAGCGCCATTTAATAGCTGGCTTTGCGGGTGTTTGTCTTTTTCCCTTTGTTGTTGCTACCCACTTCCAACTTCCAGCTTCCAACTGTCGCCCCCGGCGACTCGTGTTTTTGAGTTTTTTACTTACTACTTCCGACTAATTACTTGCGACTGTCGCCTTCGGCGTGTACTATACGCGCTCCTCGAAATGGGGTTCGATGTTAAGTGTCCGGTTATATTGGGCGGTTAACGAATAATTATAAGCTAAACCGGTAGCAGGCGAGATGTTTACATTGGATCTGTGAGCTAGGTTTAAGATTAAGTAAGGCGAACAAAGATGAAAACTTTTGTTGCTAAGCCGGCCGAAATAAAACGCGACTGGTATGTAATAGATGCAGAGGGTAAAACTCTGGGTCGTATGGCTACTGAAATTGCACGTCGTTTACGCGGCAAGCATAAAGCAGAATACACTCCGCACGCAGACACAGGTGACTACATTGTTGTCATTAACGCTAAGAAGGTTCATGTAACTGGTAATAAGCGTCAAGGCAAAATTTACTACCGTCACACTGGCTATCCTGGTGGTTTGAAGCAAGCTAACTTTGAAATCATGATCAACAGCTTTCCGGAGCGTGTTATCGAGCTTGCAGTTAAAGGTATGCTACCAAAAGGTCCACTAGGACGTGCTATGTACACTAAATTAAAAGTGTACGCAGGCGCTGAACATCCACATGCGGCTCAGCAGCCACAAGAATTGAAAGTATAAGGGGAAGTAGATTATGTCAGCTACTCAGTATTACGGTACAGGTCGTCGTAAAACGTCTACTGCTCGCGTATTTTTGCGTCCAGGTACGGGCACTATCACTATTAATGATCGCACTATCGAAGTTTACTTCGGTCGCGAAACAGCACGTATGATTGTACGTCAGCCATTAGAGTTAACTTCAACGTTAGAAAAGTTCGACGTTTTTGTTACTGTTAAAGGCGGTGGTGGTTTCGGTCAAGCTGGAGCTATCCGTCACGGTATCACTCGTGCACTTATGGAATATGACGAAACTCTACGCCCAGAATTGCGTAAAGCTGGTTTCGTTACACGTGACGCTCGTGAAGTTGAACGTAAGAAGGTTGGTCTACGCAAAGCGCGTAAACGTCCTCAGTTCTCTAAGCGTTAATCGACTGCTGCCACTACGGCAGCTGTCAATCAGAAAACGTTCGCTGCCTTCGGGTTGCGAGCGTTTTTTTTTGCCTGGTCAAAGGCGGGCTAAGCCAGCGATTATCAGTTTTTTGAATTCTAGGTCTATGGACTATTTGGTCTCAGCTTATAAATGTCTCTGGGTTAGTTGCCTGTGGATTCGAGGTACTGTTCTCTTAATTGCGTGTTTTCATTTGCCTGGTACAAGTAATTGCTAAAGCACAGTGTTAGCAACCAGGATTGCTCACCAAAGCCACAAAATTGCCGCTAAAACAATCATCTGCTTATTGGTTGGGTTGTCAAAGAATTGCTGAGGCCAAATTTTTTAGTGCGCTAGTGGTTGCGTAATAGCATTGGCTACAGATACTCTGCTTATTAGCGTCTTCCCTGGGCTATACTGTGAATTAACCTTGATTGTGAAGTGGATATTCTTTACCATTCCCACAATCTAAAATACTGTTTTCTATTTGGTTATATACTGTGCAGCTACACAATACTTACAAAGAATAAGTATTGTAGTTGAAAGAGGGAGAAATCTTGATGAGCGAAACCACGATGTCCGATAACGGCGTGAACGTTAAGCGGCGGCGTCTATTGCTTGGTGCTACATCCGCTATGGGTGCAGTGGGGGCGGCCGGTGTGGCTGTGCCTTTTCTGGGTTCATGGAATCCAAGTGCTAAGGCTAGGGCTGCCGGGGCTCCGGCAAAAGCTGATATCAGCAAGCTAGAAGAAGGTCAGCAAATGATTGTTGAGTGGCGTGGCAAACCGGTATGGGTTGTCAAACGCAGTGCTGACTCACTGGCGACATTAGAAACTATCGGCGATCGTCTTTCGGATCCTGATTCGGCGTTCCCGCAACAGCCTGCATACGTTCCGGGAACGGCTGCGCGAGCTGTGCGCGAAGACGTCGCTGTTATTGTTGGAATTTGTACCCATCTTGGCTGTTCACCTGTTTATAAGCCTGAAGTACAACCACAAGACTTTGATGCTAACTGGGTCGGCGGTTTCTTCTGTCCGTGTCACGGATCGCGCTTTGATTTATCTGGCCGTGTATTCTCCGGTTCTCCCGCGCCAAAAAATTTGGTGATACCGCCACATTACTACGAGAGTGATAATATCTTAGTCGTGGGCTTGAATCCTGAGGGGAACTCATAATGGCTGGCAATAGAAATAAAGGTAATCCAGGCTTTCTGGGTTGGATTGATGATCGCTTTCCGGCAACGGCACTGTGGGAAGATCATCTTTCAAAATATTACGCACCAAAAAACTTTAACTTCTGGTACTTTTTTGGCTCATTGGCACTGTTGATGTTAGTCAATCAGATACTGACAGGTATTTGGTTGACCATGAGTTATACCCCGACTAATGAGGGGGCTTTTGCATCAGTTGAATACATCATGCGAGATGTCGATTACGGTTGGTTAATCCGCTATATGCACTCAACCGGTGCCTCGGCATTTTTCTTTGTTGTCTACATGCATATGTTTCGTGGCATGCTGTACGGCTCATACCGCAATCCGCGCGAGCTAGTGTGGATCTTCGGCATGGTGATCTACGTTGCATTGATGGCTGAAGCTTTTATGGGTTACCTGCTTCCCTGGGGACAAATGTCTTACTGGGGTGCTGCGGTAATCGTTTCTCTGTTTGAAGCGGTACCTTTTATCGGTCCCGATTTAGCACAGTGGATTCGCGGAGACTATTTAATCTCCGGAGCTACCTTAACGCGCTTCTTTGCGCTGCACGTCATCGCATTACCGATCGTATTGTTAGCGCTGGTTGTATTGCATATTATTGCCTTGCATGAAGTAGGGTCGAACAATCCTGATGGTGTTGAGATAAACGACAAAAAAGATGAAAACGGTATTCCTTTAGACGGTATTCCATTTCATCCTTATTACAGTGTCAAAGATATCGTCGGTGTAGTTGTATTCTTGTTTGTGTTCTGTGCCATTGTGTTCTTCTTCCCGGAAGGTGGTGGTTACTTTATAGAAGCGCCTAACTTCGAACCAGCTAACCCGCTGAAGACGCCACCGCACATAGCACCGGTTTGGTATTTCACACCTTTCTATGCGATGTTGCGTGCAATACCACCTATTGCTGCCTCTCAGTTCCCAGGCGTAGTAGTTATGGGTGCTGCAATAGCGATACTGTTTGTCTTGCCATGGTTGGATCGCAGCCCGGTTAAGTCAATTCGCTATAAAGGTTGGTACTCTAAAATCGGTATCGTGATCTTCGCTGTCTGCTTTGTTATTTTAGGATATCTCGGTGTGGTAGGTTCTACACCTGGGCGTACTTTGGTTGCCCAGATCTGTACAGTGTTGTATTTTGCTTACTTCATTGGTATGCCGTTCTATACCCGGATGGAAAAGACCAAACCGGTACCAGAGAGGGTGACAGGCTAATGAAAAAGTTACTAATTTTACTGACTATGTTAGTGCTTCCAGTAGCTGCTATGGCAGAGTCTGGAGGCGTTCATCTGGATAAGATGGATGTAGATTTACACAATAAAGCATCCTTGCAACGCGGAATGACAACCTATGTGAACAACTGCCTGGGCTGTCACTCAATGGAATATCAGCGTTACTTACGTACCGCCGAAGACTTAGAAATACCCGCTGATTTAGTGAAAGATAATTTAATCTTCAGTGATCAGAAAGTCGGCGATTTGATGACCAACACCATGCCTAAGGGTGATGCTGCAAACTGGTTCGGTACCGCGCCGCCGGATCTTACGCTCGAGTCTAGATTGCGTGGCCCGGATTGGATCTACACCTATATGCGTAGCTTCTATCAGGATGAGTCGCGCCCTTGGGGTGTCAACAACGCCGTATTTAAAGATGTCGGTATGCCCAATGTATTGGGCTATCTGCAAGGTGTGCAGTTGAATCATTGTAGTGCCCAGGAGATGGCAGAGCATGAAACCGAAATTGACCCTTTAACCGGTGTTGAAATTGGTGGTTGTTACTCTTTAGTTGAAGGAAGTGGCGAACAGAACGCCAAAGAATTTGATAAGACTGTCTATGATCTGGTTAACTTTATGGCATATATCGGTGAGCCTTCGAAGTTACAGTCGCAGGCCATGGGTACCAATGTACTTATCTTCTTGTTTATTTTCTTTTTCTTTACCTATGCATTGAAAAAGGAATACTGGAGAGATATCCATTAAAAAGTATTAGCGAGAAAGCCTGCTGGCTTTCTGGTATACTACTTTGCTTTTGATTGGCGCGGCTTGTAATTAAGTCGCGCTTTATTTGTTTTTAGTGAATTTTTTAACGAGGGGACTTTGATGGGAGTTGTGACTAAACGTTCTTCCATGACCTTTTATTCAGATGGGTCAGATCACTACAGCCACCGTGTACGTATAGTACTTGCGGAGAAGAGTGTTACAGTAGAAATAAATGATTGTGATGCGGACAATGTTCCTGAAGATTTAGCTTCGTTGAACCCATACAATTCACTACCTACGCTAGTGGATCGCGAGCTAGTTCTATATGAACCAAACGTAATGATGGAGTATTTAGATGAGCGTTTTCCTCATCCTCCACTGTTGCCTGTCTACCCGGTAGCCAGAGCCGAAAGCCGTCTATACATGCATCGTATCCAAAAAGATTGGTGTGTGTTGGTAGATCAAATCTTAAGCGGCAAATTGTCGGCAGATGAGTTAGAAGCTACCCGTAAGCAGTTACGTGATAGCCTGGTAACTATTTCGCCGATCTTCGGTGAAAAGGACTTCTTCATGAGTGAAGAATTTACCTTAGTAGACTGTTGTATTGCCCCGATCTTGTGGCGTTTGCCCTCTCTGGGTGTTGAGCTTCCAGAAGATCAGTGTGAGGATTTAATTGCCTACATGGAAAGACTTTTCGAAAGAGAAGCATTTCAGGAAGCGCTTTCAGAATATGAGCGTGAATTACGCTACTAATATTTTGTTAGATAATACGCTATAGTTAAAAAGTTAAAGGGATGGATAACATCCCTTTTTTGTCGCTGACGAATCAGCGCAGTTGCTCTTGCGAGTAACTTAATGCAACAAGGTGAAGGTTGTGAATCCTAGTCGATCCTATTTATTACGTGGCCTCTACGATTGGTTGCTAGACAATAATTGCACCCCGCACATAGTGGTAGATACTACTTTAGCTGGAGTAGTTGTGCCGGAGCAGTTTGTTTCCGATGGACAGATCGTGCTCAATATCAACAGTTCAGCCGTGCAAAATTTACAGTTAGCTGAGGCCGCGGTGAGTTTTAGTGCGCGCTTTGGTGGGGTGCCAATGAATGTATACGTGCCTATGGTAGCCGTTGTTGCTATTTATGCCAAAGAGACAGGTATGGGTATGGGTTTTGGAATGGAGCCTGGAGTGGAATTCTTTGAGCAACCAGATCCGCCAACAACCCCTGCGCCGACCAAGCCTACAAGACCAAAGTTACAAGTGGTTAAATAGATACTGATTTGCAGCAATAAAAAAGGTCGCCATAGGCGACCTTTTTTATTGGCGGGTGATAGCTTAGCTTAATTAATGTACTCAAATACTTTTACTATTCTTCTAACACCTGAAATAGTTACTATTTCATCCACAGCAGCCTGTCCTTCTTCTCTGGTCACTAAGCCCATTAAGAATACAGTACCGTTTTCGGTGATTACTTTGACCCTGATACCATTGGCGTTTTGTGAGGCCAACAAACTAACTTTTGCTCTACTGGTTAAATAAGTATCATTGCTGCGTATGATTAAAGAAGTAGGGCCTGCAACTAATAGTTCATTGTGCACGCTGTTTACTTTACGGGTTGATTGGGCAATCGCTGCCGCTTCTGTTTTAGCTTGTTCTGTAGGCACTTGGCCAACCAGTAATACATTTTCGTTAAAGCTGACCACGTTGATGTGGGCGTTTTTAACCATATCAGAGCCTTTGCCTAAATTGACTAAGATTTTATTTTCTATGATTTCATCTTCAATGACGGTGCCGGCGCTGCGTAGTCCTGGAGTGGTTGTGATCGGCTCTTGAGTGGTTTCTCCGATGAGAGACGCACATCCAGTAACTAAGGTTGCAAAACATAGGACACTGAGAATTTTCAGATTAAGCATTATTGGGCTCCGAATAATTGATAATCGATTAGATCACAAAGACAATGCAATACTAATAAATGGGTGTTGTGAATTAATATATTGTCACTTGAAGGGACGCAAATTTCGACTTCATCAGGGCGTAAAAGTGCCGTTACATCACCGCCGTCATTACCGTTGAGCAAAATAACTAACATCTCTCGGTCGTGCGCCGCCTGGATAGCTTGTACTAAGGAGCTGGCCTTACCGTGAGTCGTGGTCATTAGTAGAACATCACCGGGTTGACCAAAAGCGCTAATTTGCTTTGAGTAGACGTCGCTGAAGTTGATATCTTCGATTATTGCAGTGAGTGTACTGCCATCGGCTGCCAGGCACATTGCCGGTAAGCCGGGTCTTTCGGTACGAAAGCGACTGAGTAGTAGCGCACAAAAATGTTGCACCAGTGCAGCGGAACCGCCATTGCCAACACAGAGGATCTTTTTTTCTGAGGTGAGGCAGTGCAATAGTATTTCACTGGCGTGTGCAATCAATGGCGTATACTGCTCAATGGTATGTGCGTTGACATCCATTGCGCTATGAAATTGATTTACAATGCGATCTTCGAGTTCCATCGATTGTTTCCTAAAGTCTGAAGGCGTCTTTATACCATACTGGGGCACTCTCTGCAGAGCTAGTTTCCAGAGCCACTACATCAAAGCGACAAGTGGCGAGTTTGTATTTGCTGTTGCAGAGTAAAAAGTGCCTTGCAGTGGTGATTATTTTTTGTTGTTTTTTTCTATCAACCGAGGCAGCAGCACCACCAAACTTTAAGCTGCTGCGTGCTCTGACTTCGATAAATACCAATGTTGACTGATCTAACATGATCAGGTCAATCTCACCAAAGCGACAGCTGTAATTAGCTGTCAGCAGTTTTAGCTGGCTTTTTTGCAGAAGCTGCAGTGCCATTGCTTCAGCCTGGCGGCCCTTGGTATTCATAGTTAGCAGCTCCTGACAATTCTACATTGTTGTACGCTGCTACTCTATGTGTTACTAAGCCGTTATAGGCTGGCTAGTAACGTGTTTCAATGCGCTTACTGAGCGGGTAGCAGTTGTGGTGTTCCATCGATAAATCTGGCCCAGTTTAGCTTCTTTTGTACGACGTTATCAGCTGAAATAGTCAGCTCTCCTGTTTCGCCTGTGTAACTTGTCTCTGGCTGCGTGGCTAGGTTATACAAGTCGGGTGCAATGTTAAGGGCATCAATACCGAAAGCAAACAAGCGCCCGAAACGCGTTTGGGTTTTATTTGAAAGTGCAGCCATCTGCTGCTTGTTGTTGGTTTCGGTCAATACCCAGGGTAAGTCACCAAACATCATGCCGTTTAGGTCTTCGTCTCGCACTGGGTTCTCGCGGCCTCCATATATCCTGGAGGTCGCGTATAAAGGTAAATTGTCTGCATAGAAATACCCAATACTCGGACCTATTTGGTAGGCATCAGCGGCGCTTGCTAACAAAAATATACCGTCGGCATCCTTGCGAATCAAATCGCGTATTGCGTTGCGTAGCTCTAGAGTTTTAAGTTTTTTCTGCAGGCCGCGAATTTTAAATTGATCTAGTTGCAGCATCCCTGCAATAGAGTCCGTTAAATTGCCTTTGTCTGTATCGTAGTAAGTGTTTGCTACTACCTGTCCGCCGAGGGAGTTGAATTGATTGGCGAAAACACTGGCGGCTAAAATTCCCTTGTCACTATCAGGGACTAATACCAGCATGCTTCTACGACCATCTTCATAAGCTCTGACTGCAGCACCTCTCACTTCATCTTCAGTGGTCAGGCCGAACTGGTATAAGTTGCTGTTGCCTATGGCGGTGTTGTTTAAGGCGAGTACCGGTAGTGGTAGTGTGGTCATCTGAGCAAGTTGTGACACTAGAGATTTATCCAGTGGGCCAATGACAGCATCGGCGCCAAGTAATTTAGCTTCATTTAAAATTGCATCAGCACTGTTATGTACCGCTGTATCGATATGACTGATTTGAATATTGCTATTAGCGGCGTTACTTTGTGCCGCTAAGTTGATTCCTTTTAGTACTGCTGCAGCTGCATTCGCATATTTTCCTTGAGTGGGTAAGGCGATAGCTACATGGTTGTAAGAGTAGCTGCTATTACGCAGTGGGTCTTTGGATAAGTAACCTGCGAGCTGTTGTGGTGGGAATTTAACCGCGCTATGTGAGCCCCAGCTTTTAAGCCAGCTGTTAGCAATCAATTTTTCGCTGAAGGGTGTTTCTTTGAAGCCGATAAACAAATTGAGCCAGCCGCGTAAAGTGTAGCTGTTGTCTTCTTGCTCTTTAAGCTCAGCTAATTCGTCAAGTTCCAAAGTTTTGAAAATCAGCCATATTTTTTCATTCAGAGGATTTATTTGTTGTTGATCATTGATGTATTGGCTAGCTGTAACCAGTGCAACGGCCTCTTGGCTCAACTGATTAGATAGCCCATAAGCTGAAGCCAGTAGGGTATACTTAACTTTAAGTTGCGCATCACTGACATCCTCGTCGAGAATGTCGCTGTTTAAGTGTTTTAATGCCGCTGGCCCATTACTGAGACCTATAGCAGCCTCTGCTTTCGCTAATGCGAAGGAAAATTGCAAGTCATTAGGTAGCTCAGTCGTTGCGACCGGGTTAAGCAAGCTTAATAAATCGACGTATTTGTTTTGCAGTAACATCAGCTTTGCTGCATCTAACTTTAGTCCAGCAGCTTCAATAGCCGGTGCCGTTTGCGCTCTTTGTAACAGGCTTTCTATCTTGGCGCTGGCGTCCTTGGGTACAACTGGAGTAGAGGCTTTACCAGATATTGGCTTTTGCGTACCACAAGCAGTTGCTAAAATGGCAAATAGCGCTATTATCGCCAAGCGTTTTAAATTCGTCATATGTATATATAAACCCTAGTAGGATTGAGAATAATGTCAGATGCTTTGTTATATGTGGTTGCTACACCCATTGGAAATCTCGAGGATATAACCCACCGAGCCATAGAGGTATTGCAGTCCGTTGCCTTGATTGCTGCAGAAGATACTCGTCACAGCTCTCGTTTAATGGCGCATTTTAACATTAAAACTCCGATGATATCAGTACATGATCACAATGAAAGACAAAGAGTTAGTACAATAATTGACAAGTTGTCAGCGGGTGACAATATCGCTCTGATTTCCGATGCTGGAACCCCGCTGATTTCAGATCCTGGCTTTATATTGGTACGTGCTGTCCGCGAGGCCGGGTTTAAGGTTGTGCCAATTCCCGGTTGCTCAGCGGTGATCACCGCTCTCAGTGCTGCGGGCATGCCGTCAAATAATTTTATCTTCGAAGGCTTCCTTCCCGCTAAGCGAGTTGGCCGCAAGCAGCAGTTACAGGCAATCGCCGATGATACCCGAACGGTGATTTTTTACGAATCCACCCATCGAATACTGGAATCGCTCGCCGATATGCAGGAGGTTTTGGGAGCGGATCGCTACGTGGTGATAGCCAGAGAGCTAACAAAGACCTTCGAAACGATTCACGGCGCTAAGTTGTGTGAGTTAATTGACTGGATCAGAGCCGATCACAATCAGCAAAAGGGCGAATTTGTGGTATTAGTGTCGGGGGCTGAGCCGCAGCGGGACCAGGGTATTTCTAATGAGACATTGCGAATTTTGGATTTAATGCTTGAGGAGTTACCGGTTAAGCAAGCGTGTGCACTGACTGCCAAAATTACAGGTGAGAAGAAGAATGCCCTTTACCAAGAGGCCCTGCTGAGAAAGTCACAGGCCTAATTTAATAGATATTGGCAATAGTAGTAGTAAAGCGCTCAGACATTTGTTAAATTACGCGCCGAGTTCGCCGGGCAGTCGCGCTTGCGTTTACGCAAGGGAGGAAAGTCCGGGCTCCAGAGGGCAGGGTGCCAGATAACGTCTGGGCGGCGTGAGCCGACGGCAAGTGCAGCAGAGAGAAGACCGCCTACGTATCTATACCTTCGGGAATAGATGCCGGTAAGGGTGAAAGGGTGCGGTAAGAGCGCACCGCACACATGGCAACATGTTGTGGCAAGGTAAACCCCACTCGGAGCAAGATCAAATAGGGTTCCATGTGCCGCGGCCCGCGGTGGAACCGGGTAGATCGCTTGAGGTATATGGCGACATATTATCCAGATGAATGACTGTCTACGACAGAACCCGGCTTACAGGCGGACTCACTTTATTTTTAAAATACCCAGTTAGTACTGCTAACTGGGTATTTTTTTGCCTATTGAAAAGTCAGATCAAGACATGTCTACGACACTCTTACCTCAGGGAAAGCGGCATACAGGCGAACTCACTTAAATACCAAGATACCCAGCTAGTTTTCTAGTTGGGTATTTTTTTGTCCCGTCGATAAGACCGATAAATGTCTACGACACTCTT
>MAAC01017066.1_pt1 | contig 13274 bp, 9 predicted proteins | sample 1115981 | NCBI WGS metagenome assembly MAAC01 (sample SAMN04961126, study PRJNA320927) | seawater metagenome | isolation source: sample BD02T64 sea water enriched with oil for 64 days | place: USA:Gulf of Mexico | collected 2013-07-27 | reverse complement strand
TTCTTTATCTGTACAGATGAATAATATTTTTTATCGCTTATTCTTTTCCTTGTAAATGGAATGAAAGTCAACAAAAATAATAAAAATACAATTGGTGCTATCAACCAAATTGCAATCATTAAATATATGCTAAATAATTTAATATATGGCTGTCGTTCCTTGCTATTAGGTTTCCCTTTTGAAAAAATAAAACGAGCCCATTTCCCAAATAAAATATTAGCTCTTTTATCCATTACAATTAAAAAGGGCTTTATCTTAACTGCCTTTTTTTCAAGTAATTGATTTTGCAATTCATCATATTTAGAGCTTAAAATGTTTTTTAAAATTATTGGACCAAATTTTGAAGATTCTTTAATATCCTTATCAGAAACTCCTGGTTTTGGGAAAATTCCCAAATATTTGGTTTTTAAGCCTGTCATCATCCAATGGACAATAGTAATCACACTTATATGGTTGATATGCCTATCCACTAAAGCAATATTACCTACTAGTTTTGCATTATTATTCTTTAATAGTTTTTTTATTTTTTCTTGAGCCATAATCCACATATTCCTACTTCCATTAACTGTAATTATAGGAGTATTATTTAATAACGGCCTTGCGGCATCATTTTTTAAGAATGAATTAATGGGTATGGATGGGGATAAATACCAGACTTGGTAAGATAAAATTATTAAGTCGTATTTTTCTTGTAATAAAGGATTTTCTAAGTCTTCTAATTCCGTAGTAATCTGTAAAAAGGTTTCAGGAAAAGCATTAAAAAACGCTTTCTTGTTCCACGGAAAGGGAAAGTTCTTTTTTAATTTAATTTCATAATAGGACAAATCAACATCTACAGAATCTTCTAATTCTTGTGTAATATTTTTAGAAATATCTAATAACTGTCCAGATTGGGTATAATAAATTACAAGTACTTTCTTCAAAATAATATTATTTTATATCCTTCCAAAAATCAAAATAATTAAACCATTGATAGGGATATCTTTTTAAAATCCGTTCGATACTTTCGGTATATTTTTTTAATAAATCTTGAGCATCTCTATCTTTAAAGATAGCCTCTTCAGCAAAGAAATGATAATGCTTAGGGGTTTCCTTCATAATATACAAAAATATTACAGGTACTTTTAATCGAGAGCCCAAAAGAAATGCTCCAGCAGGAAAATTAGCTTCTTTTCCCAGTAGTTTTTCTGTTAAATATTTATTTCCTTCAAAGTAACGATCCCCTGTAAAACAAATCAACTCATTATTGCTTAATGCCTTATTCATTTCAAAAACATGGGACATATCATCTTTGATGATGATAAATTTCATATTAGACTTTAAGGAAATACTGTCTAGATAATTTTTTATAGCCTGATGTTCATTGTCTGTAGTTACTAAATTTATCTGAGTAGAGAATTCATCTACTCTAGAAAAAAAATATTCTGCAATTTCAAAATTACCAATATGTGCACTAATCAGAATCCCTCCTTTTTTCTCTTTTAGAATATTCTTTAAACTACTTTCGCCTTCAAAATTATAAGTAAATTTATCTTTTAAACCAGATGCAATTGCAAACTTATCTATTATAGTTTTACCAAAACTATAATAGCTTTTATATACTTTAAAAAAACTGTTAATCTTAGAATGTCCAAGCCTTTTATTAAAATAATAAAAACTGGCTTTTGTACCGTTTACGGAGAAAAAAAGAAAGTAAAACGCAACAAAATACAGGATAAAATAGGCAGATCGGATGCCAAAATTTTGAATAAAAAAAATAAATATTTTATAGCCTAAAACAACTCCTCTAGACTTGCCATCCCATTGAGCCATTTTTTAATATTTATTTTATTTTTCTTTCTAGAAGGTCGTAAAAATTTTGAAGGGTTACAATATCAATGAAATCTTCAGCATCAAGTTTAACATTAAAGTTAAATTCAACCGAAACTACTAAATCTACATAGTCTAAACTATCTAATTCTAAAGTTTCTTTTAAATCAGCTTCTGGACTAATGTCATCTTCATCTACTTCAAATTCATCTATAAGAAAATCATTTGTCTTAATAATAATATCTTCTTTAGTCATCGTCTCCAAGTTGCTCATTTTTAGTGTTGTAGTTTCTTAATAATTAATGCTGAGTTTGTACCCCCAAACCCGAAAGAATTCGACAAAAATACGTCAATTTTTTTATTTAAAGTTTTGTTAATCAAATTTAATTTTGAGGCGCTTTCATCTGGATTTTCTAAATTAATATTAGGCGCAATAAAGGAATGCTCCATCATTAACATAGAATATATCACTTCACTAGCGCCAGCCATCCAGCATTCATGTCCCGTCATAGATTTTGTAGAACTTACGGGTGTTTTACACGAACCGAAAACATCAAATATTGCCTTGGCTTCATTAGCATCACCTATTGGTGTTGATGTTGCATGAGCATTTATATAATCTATAGTTTCAGGTGACATATTTGCTTGATCCAATGCTTTTTGCATCGCTTTTGCAGGCCCCTTTGAATTAGGGGTAGAAATATGATCTCCATTAGATGAAAATCCATAACCAATAATTTCACCTAAAATTGGAGCCCCTCGCTTTACAGCAGACTCATAACTTTCTACAATTAATGTTGCACCACCTCCACTTGGCACTAATCCATCTCTATCTTTATCGAAAGGGCGAGAAGCCTTCGTAGGATTATCAGTGTTTACCGAAAACACCCCCAAACCATCAAAACTTGCCATTCCAAATTTGTTGATCTCTTGAGCACCTCCACAGATTACACAATCTTGCAATCCACTTTTTATTAACTGATATGCCATACCTATGGAATGAGATCCACTTGCACATGCTGCACTTATGGTAAAATTAACTCCCGTTAATTTAAAAATAGTGGATAAATTCATGGTAACGGTAGAATTCATAGCCTTAAAAATAGCTCCAGAACCAACTAAGGTAGTGTCTTTTTTATCTCTTATTTTATCTACAGATTCTATTACAGATTTTGATGTACTATCATTTCCATAGATTATTCCCACCTCATTGGCGTCTATATATTCTTGATTTATTTTAGCATTATTTAAGGCTTCAATAGTAGCAACATAGGCATAAGTAGACTCTTCGCCCATACTAATCCTTTGTCTTCTGTGTAGCTCTTTTTTAAGAGTCAAGGGCTCCACCATTCCTGTTAAGCAAGACCGAAAACCAAAGGTCTCTCTATCTTTATCATAAACAATTCCAGATTTTCCTTCTTGTAAGGATTTTTTTACTTCATCAAGGTTTTTACCAATACAAGAGTAAATCCCCATTCCCGTTATTACAACTCTCCTCATCTGCTAAAAGTAATTTTATGAATAAATTCCGCCGTTAATATTAATAACTTCTCCCGTTATGTACGATGATTTATCTGACGCCAAGAAAGAAACCAAATGCGCTACTTCTTCAGCTTTACCAAAACGATTTACTGGAATCATTTTTTTAAGTTCTTTTTCATCTAAGTCACTTGTCATATCTGATACTATAAACCCAGGAGCAACTGCATTAACTGTAATTTTACGCTTGGCAACTTCTTGAGCCAATGCCTTGGTTGCTGCTATTACAGCACCTTTTGCAGCTGAATAATTAGTTTGACCTGCAGTTCCTTTTAATCCAGAAACCGAAACCATATTAATGATGCGTCCGTATCTATTAACCAATAATTTCTGAATTAAATGATTGGTCACATTAAAGAATCCATTTAAACTAGTATCAATAACATTTTTCCAATCCTCCCTTTTCATCCACATAAACAAATTGTCCTTGGTGATTCCCGCATTATTAACAATCACTTCTATAATTGCATCCTTATGATTATCATGCCAATTATCTAACACCGTAGCAACCTGTTCTGCATTGGCAACATCAAACTGTAATAGCTCTCCATCTCCTCCTAATACTTTCACTTTCTCTAAAGTAGCTTCAGCTGCTACTTTATTTCCTCTATAATTTATTAGCAATTTATAATTTGAATCTTTTGCTAATTGAAGACAAATTGCGCTTCCAATACCCCTAGACCCTCCTGTTACTAGAGCGTATTTACTTTTTTCTGCTTTTTCTTTCATCAACTATTCTACCTAATCTATTTTTATTTTGAAAACAACTCTGCACGTTCATACCATTTCCCGTCTAACAATTCTCCTTCAGCATTAATATAACCCCATTTCTTTTTTGCAGAAACTCTAGCCAAGCCATTATGGAATCCTTTTATGTTATTTTTAGAAAACATAGAAAACCCTTTGGCTGTAATCTCATAGCCCTCTTCAATTTTCATAGTACCGCTTTCATCTATAAATCCCCATAATTTTTTTCCTTTCACTGGAGCTAATCCATTTTCTGCAAAAACCTCAGCATCTTTATAGGATTCAGGTATTTCCATTTCCCCTTCTTCATTTATATAACCCCAAAGCTTTCCTTTCATTGCTGGCGCTAAGCCATCTCTAAATGCTTTTACTTTTATATATTCTGGTTGTATTACCCATTCTGCTTTTGCATTTACAAAGCCCCATAATTTATCTTTACGCGCATAGGTTAAGTGTTCTCTATAATGAAAATCAGAAATTTTATTGATCTCTGAATTTTCATGAAATTCATTATTCGAAATCACACCATAAGTTTCTCCTTTTTTTGCCCAAATTCCTATAGAACTATAATCGCCAATTCCTTCAAAATTTAAATTAACTATTACTTTTCCTGAAGTATCAATCATTCCCCACTTATCATTATTTCTAACCTTAGCATGCCCGTTTCTGAATTTTTTAATTACATCGTAAGTGGGCTTTAATATCACTTTCCCATCGGTTCCTATCAAGCCTATTTTCTTTTCAACTTTAAAAAATGCAACACTATCGTTAAAATCAAAAACTTTTTCAGTTGCAGGAATTTCTAATACTTTGTTGTTAACATCCACATGTTTCCATTGGTCATCCTTTAACACCACAACAAACCCTGAATTAAAAGTTTTCATTTTATCATATTCTGGGGTTATTACCCACTCTCCCATGGTGTTGATAAGACCCCATTCCTTCCCATTTTCGGTAGCTGCTGCATATCCTTCAGAAAATTTTCCTGCATTTTTAAACTTTGCTGGTATAACCATTTCTCCAGGTTTATTAATATATCCTGCCTTGCCATCCTCTACAACTAGAGCTAATTCCTGAGCAAAATAATTACCTGTAATAAATACAAATGCGAATACTAATAAAATCGATTTTTTCATAACATTAACTTAATGGTTAGCTATATATTCTTTTACCTTATTTACAAACGGGTACATCACTACGTCTTCAGTAAAGATAGGCACAATTTCTCTAATTGCATCGTACATTTTTTTCGTTTTTGAAGACACCTTATCCTGAACCTTGAGGTATTCTATAGCTTGTATTATTGTTATCAACTCAATTGCAATTACTTCAAAAGAATTTTCTATCACTTTCTTAGTAATCGTTGCTGCATTAGTCCCCATACTCACAATATCTTGATTATCGTTATTATTAGGGATACTATGCACATACATAGGGTTCGATAACATTTGACTTTCAGCTGTGGTTGAAGTTGCGGTAAACTGCACCCCTTGCATCCCAAAATTAAGACCCAATTTTGCCAAATTAACAAAAGGAGGTAAACAATCGTTTAAGCGTGAATTTAATAAATAATTTAGCTGCCTTTCTGCTAGCATTGTCATTTTAGTTACTACCAGCTTTAATTTATCCATTTCTAAAGACACATAATCTCCATGAAAATTACCGCCGTGGTATACACTCTTTTTTTCAACATTAACAATAGGATTGTCGTTTGCCGAATTCACTTCTTCTATCAGTATTTTTTCAGTATGATTTAAGGTATCTAAAACAGGACCTAAGATTTGAGGAACACAACGCAAAGAATAATATTCCTGAACTTTTTCCTCAAAAACAGTGACCCCATTATTATCTTTATAAAGATGCTGTTCTCGTTTTCTTGTTAAGCTACTGTCACTTAAATGCTCTCGCATTTTTTGAGCAACTTGCTGTTGCCCTATATGTTTTTTAGATTCATTTAATTCGCTTGATAAATGATCGTCATAGGCTTGTACTATTTCATTAATAGCAGAGGAACAAATTACTGCCCAATTTAATAATTTTCTAGTATTTATTGTATTTACCAAACCAATACCAGTCATAACCGAAGTTCCATTCATCAAAGCTAGCCCTTCTCGTAATTTAACTTCAATAGGTGTTAGATTTTCAATTTTAAAAACTTCTTTTGTTGCTTTTAATTCGCCTTTATAAAACACTTCTCCTTCTCCAATTAACACCAACGCTAAATGCGCTAACTGTACTAAATCTCCACTTGCACCTACACCTCCATGTTCAAAGATTAAAGGAGTAATATCACGATTTATTAACTCGATCATTAATTGAATTACAGAAACGTGTACTCCAGAATTCCCTAAACACAAGGTATTTAATCTCGCCAACATTGCAGCTTTAACACATCTTGGATCTATAGGGTTTCCAGTTCCTGAAGCGTGACTTCTTATTAAATTATATTGAAGTTGTTTCCTTTCTGAATCTTGGATTTTATATTGAGCCATAGGACCAAATCCTGTGTTTACTCCATAAATAATTTTATTCTCCGAAAATTCTTTAAGAAATTCGAAGCTTTTAGTTACTCTATCTACTACATTCTCATCAATATTTAAAGACTCTCCATTAAAAACTACTGCTTTAAAATTCTCAATATTTAAACTCCCTTTGTTTTTTAACATTTATATACTATTCAATGAATTTGATAAATTAATTCCCTAATTTTAGACTGCTAATTTAACATTATTTTACAACACTAAAACATTCTAATTTGAAAGACAAAATTATTGACGTTTTAATCATAGGAGCAGGACCTTCAGGATGTGTTTCCGCTTCTTATTTACACAACAATAATGTAAATATAAAAATAGTAGAAAAAAGTAAATTTCCAAGATTTGTTATTGGCGAAAGTCTTTTACCACGTTGTATGGATCATTTTGAAGAAGCTGGATTATTAGATGCTTTAAAAGATTTTGGTTTTGAGAAAAAGGAAGGTGCTCGTTTTTTACAAGGGGATGTTATATGTGAATTCGATTTTAGTAAAAAACATGGTAATGGTTGGGATTGGACTTGGCAAGTACCAAGAGCAGATTTCGATAATGTCTTGGCTCAAGAACTTGTAAAAAGAGGTGTTGATATTTCTTTTGAACATGAAGTCATGGATGTGGTTTTTGATGAAGATGGGATATCTACCACAACGATTAAAGATGAAAATGGAAATAACTACAAAATAACTGCAAAGAACATAATTGATTCTAGTGGTTACGGAAGAGTATTGCCTAGGTTGTTAGATTTAAGTTTGCCATCAGATTTACCCAAACATTCTTCTGTTTTCACCCATGTAAAAGACATTAAAAGACCAGAAGGCTACCAAGGAACTCGAATCACTTTTGATGTTTTAGATACTCAAACATGGCTATGGATAATTCCTTTTTCCGACGGAAATACAAGCATAGGCTATGTTGGACCTACAGAACATATCGAATCTTTTGATGGTAATACAACGGAGAAATTACAAGCAATGGTTCGCCAATCTGATTTTTTTAAGGATCGTTTCGAAGATATTGACTATTTATTTGAACCTGTTTTAATTAAAAATTATTCTGTTTCTGTAAAACAATTATATGGAAAAGGGTATGTTTTAACTGGAAATAGTACAGAGTTTTTAGACCCAGTATTCTCATCAGGGGTAACCTTTGCTACTGAATCATCATTATTAGCTGCAAAGTTAGTTACAAAACAATTGCAAGGAAATCCGGTAGATTGGGAAAAAGAATATACTGAATACATTCTCGAAGGGGTAAATGTCTTTAAAACTTATGTAAAAGAATGGTACTCTGGGAATCTACAGAAATTATTTTTTTACAGACCTGAAAACCCAGAGATAAAAGCTCAAATATGTGCTGTATTAGCAGGTTATGTTTGGGATAAAACAAATCCTTTTGTAACTAAACATAAAAGAATAGTATCAACCATGGCTCATTTATTAGAAATGGAAAATAGCAAATCCTAAATCAATATTCTTTAAAGTAAAAAAAGACTAACCCAATGTTTAACCTTTTTTCATTCCTTTATTTCGCCTTTTTCAAAATTGTTTTAGCAAAGGTTTTCGCTAATTTGGCATAGCATTCAGAAATTCGATACCCCGAATCATAATCGTGCCCATGTGCTCCAGCTCCAACAGCTCCTGTATATTTAACTACTAATATCGCTTTATCTGGATTCTCATTTTTATATATTGTGATAATTGCATCTATCATCGCGTCTTTTCTTGAAATACCTATATTATATCCCGCAGACAATAAAGTTGTATTTATTTTCATCGTATACTCAGCACTAGCCATATCTCTATCCACTTTTACTTCGCCATTTTCAAACCGTTTGTTAAACGACTCAATAAACTTAGGTTCGTATCTATTTTCTCTATCGGCAAACCAAGATTCTTTAAAAGTCTCTCCTGTACCAGGTTCCTTTTTATCGCGTTTTTCCATTTTTTCTTTTAGAAACTCTTCTTCCGATTTGAATTTTGGAATTTGAACATCTGTATAATCAAAAACTATATTATACTCCGAAATACCTTTTAAACTTTTAAAATCACCTTCTAACACTTTTGCTTTTTGAGAAAAACAAATTGTGGCTACGAATACAAATAAAATTGTGAATTGTTTTTTCATGATATTTAATATTTAGTTATAAATAATAATACTTTCAAAGTTGACACAAATAATTAGGGATTAAAATAAGGCAATTGCCCTATTATATAATTATGAAAAGTCTATGGTGCCTTGAGATTTTAATTCAAATTCTATTACTTTTAAGGTATCAAATTCAAAATTTCTAATTCCTCTCCTTCGTCTTCCTAATATATTTTTAAACTCAGGCTCGTATAATTTAGCCCTATGGTATTCCTTACTATTTAAATAATTTACCACTTTTTTTGTAGACATGGTTTTGGGTAAAATCCTTGCTTCTATAAGATTTGCAAGTACAGATTTTGTTTCTTCGGGTATCATTCTCTATAAATTTAAGCTTCTGATTTTCAGAAAACCACTGTATAAATTTACGATATAATTTTAAAAACAAGATTAATAACTCTTAACATTTAATTCAAGTACAGAATTTTTAAATTTTAATCAAACCTTTCATAAACTATTAAGTCTCTATTTTTATAATAATTCAAATAGAAAAATAACTTTTTATACTAAATTAAATACACTTCATCTAATAAATTGTTTTTTTTTAAATATTTGTAATAGATTTAAAGTCAACCCACTAAATTTTTAAATTATGAAAAAAATTATTATTGCATTATTTTTCTTATTGCCTTTTTTGATGTTCTCACAAAAGCAACAAGGAAAAATCGCAGAGAAAACTCAATCTTTATTAGTTAAACCTGGAAAATTTAAGTCATTCGACATTTTTAAATCAGGTTATCAGCAAGCAAAAAACAATTATTCCGATGCTGTAGAAGATGGTGTCATTGTTAGTTTTGACCAATCTAAAGTAGCTGCTATATACAGCGAAGATCCTCAACAAATGGAGCTAACCATACCTTTTAAATCTAATGGTGAAACGATTCGTTTAGAGCTCTATCAAAAAGATATTTTTTCACCAGACTTTAAAGCAATGACAAGTGATGGTAGAGACATTACTAATATTATGGATCGCGGAAAACACTACCGTGGTATAGTATCTGGAAACAGTCAATCCTTAGTTTCTATTAGTATTTTTAGAAATGAAGTTATAGGATTCTTAAGTTTTGGAGATGGAAATTATACTATAGGAAAATTAAAAGATTCTGAAAGTAATCATATTATTTATAAGGATAATGAGCTTCTTCAACAACAAGAATTTAATTGTTCTACAGAAGATGATGGAATTAGTTATTCTACAGAAGATTTAACCTACACAGCCAATAGAGACCCTGGTGATTGTGTAAATGTCTATGTTGAAGCAGGACAATCTGTATTTAATTCTTTTGGAGGTAACCTTGCACTTACTACAAACTTTTTAAATGGTGTTTTTGGACAAAGTTATGTGCTTTATGCCAATGAAGGAATAACTATGCAAACTTCTAGTATGCTTATTTGGACAACTCCTGACCCATATACTGGACCTGACACTAGTACTCAATTAGGGACTTTTCAAGCATTAACTGGAGCATTTGCAGGAGATATAGGTCATTTAGTGGAAGTTCAAAATATTGGTGGTCTAGCAGCTGGCTTTAACGGAATTTGTAATCCTGTTACAGATAATAGTTTATGTTTTAGTGGATTTTCTGGAAATTCATTTAGTAATGTACCTACGGTATCTTTTAATGTATATATTATTACCCATGAAATGGGCCACTTACTTGGATCCCGCCATACCCATGCTTGTGTATGGAATGGGAATAACACAGCTATAGATACCTGTTCTGGATTTACAGAAGGGGCTTGTCCATTAGTAGGTTCTCCCCCAGGTGGAGGTACCATTATGAGCTATTGTATTAACGATCCTGTTGGGCTAGATTTTACGCAAGGTTTTGGCCCACAGCCAAGTGCTGTAATCAACAACACAGTGAATGCTCCAGGTAACTGTTTAGTAGGGTGTAATATCCAACCAAATGATCTTTGCACGGACGCTATAAATATAAATTATGGAGATACCTTATCGGGATCAACTACAGGTGCCAGTTGGGACAGTGTAACTCCTTGTATCGATGAATTAGGAGGCTCAAATACAGCCCCAGGAGTGTGGTACTCTTTTACTGGTGACGGTAACATGTCTACTTTAAGCACTTGTAACCAAGCAAATTACGACACTAAAATATCCGTATTTACAGGAAGTTGTGCAGCCTTAGCTTGTGAGATTGCTGTGGACGATGCTCCTGGTTGCGCCGGTTTTACAACCCAACTAGATTTCTGTACCACTAACGGCACTACATATAATGTTCTAGTCCACGGGTTTAGTAGCGATACAGGAGATTTTGATCTTACCTTATCAAGTAATCCTATAGGGCCGGCAATTAGCTGTCCAGCACCTATTATACAAGATAATGACCCTGGGGAATGTGGAGCAATAGTAAACTATATAGCTCCTATTGGCACAGATGATTGTCCAGGAGTAACTACAATACAAACTGAAGGGTTAGCCTCTGGAGCAACTTTTCCTGTTGGCACAACTACAAATACTTTTGTTACAACAGATGCAGCAGGATTAACAGATACTTGTAGTTTTGATGTAACAATAAATGATATTGAAGCTCCAATAGCACTATGTCAAAATATAACTATTGAATTAGATGCAACTGGTAATGTGAGTATTTTGGATTCCGATTTAGATGATGGAAGTACAGATAATTGTCCAGGGATGATTGCAGGTTCTCCTTATGACGAATTTTTAAGATATCTAGATCCTAATACATATGTTTCTGTAAGTCCAGACATTTCAATTACAGTTGGAGGCAATCCTGTTAATGGAATAAACGGTATGGATCGTAGCCCAATAGATGATTTAATTTATATAGTTGTAAAACCTTCTGGTGGAGGTCGAAAACTAGCTACTCTAGATCCTCTTACGGGTATAGCAACTACAATTGGCAGCAATTTTCCTGAAAATTTTGCTGGTATCACCTTTACTACTGCAGGAGTTCTTTATGGCATCACTGGAGATGGTTCATCTACATCAGAAACTTTATTCACTATCGATACTACTACTGCTGCGATTACCCAAATATTATCCTTAGGAAATGGTAGTGATGGTGAGGCAATTGCGTTTAATCCAGATGATGGATTAATTTATCATTGGTCTGGAAGAGATATTGATTTTGCATTTGAGAGTATCGATCCAAACACCTTAGTTGTAACACCCATTGCTATAAGTGGATTTGCGACAGATGAAGTTTTTGGCGCTCAATATAATGGAAGTGGAGAATTTATTATTACGAATCTTGATATGGAAATGGTAACCATGAGCACAACAGGAGTTTCTACATTAATAGGTCCTGCTGTCTATTACTTTAAAGGATTGGAATTTAATTCTTCGCCTCCTTTAACATTTAGTGCAAGCCAAACCGATTTTACATGTGCAGATGTAGGAGATAATTCGATCACTTTAACTGTAACCGATGGTAGTAGTAACTCATCTATTTGTATGGCTATAGTAACCGTAGAAGATAATCTTTTCCCCACTTGGACAAATCCTCCAAGTGATATGTCCGTAGAATGTGATGGTACTTCAGATCCAAATGGAGACTTTGCAGCTTGGCTAGTGAGTTTTACAGGAACCGATAATTGTCCTAACCCTGTAGTAACTCATAATAGTATAGGATTAAGTGATGATTGTGGAGCTACAGGCTCTGAAACCGTAACCTTTACCCTTACTGATGCAAGTGGTAATGCGATTACTCTAGATGCTACTTTTACTATTGAGGATACAATCCCTCCAGTAATTGGATGTCCTGGTGATGTTATAGCAATTGCTGAACTTGGATCTTGTGGTGCAATTGTAATATTCCAACCTGCTGTTGGATTAGACGATTGTGGTTCTGTATTTGTCTATCAATCTGGTGGATTAGGAAGTGGATCTGTATTCCCTGTGGGAGATACTATCATAGAATATACTGCCATTGATGATTGTGATAATATGTCAACTTGTACGTTTATTGTAACGGTAGAAGATGATGAACTTCCAATAGCAAATTGTAATAATTTAATCATTCAATTGGATGAATTTGGAGATGCTAGTATAACCGCAGATGATGTTGATGCAGTATCTACAGACAACTGTGGCGTTGACTTTATAAGTATCGATATCGATACCTTTGATTGTAGTGATGTGGGAGATAATAATGTTACCCTAACGGTAACGGATGTTAATGGAAATGAATCCACCTGTGTTGCAATTGTAACGGTTGAAGATGTTACAGCTCCAGAGGTATTCTGTCAAGACATCACTATCGAACTAGATGCGGATGGTGTGGCAACTATTACAGGACTCGATATTGATGCTGGCTCATCGGATGCCTGTGGTATTGATAACTATGAACTGAGTATGGACAGTTTCGATTGTAATTATGTAGGTAATAATACAGTGACTCTTTATGTAACCGATGTAAACGGAAACATGAGTTCTTGTACGGCTACAGTAACGGTTGAGGATAATATAGCTCCAGAATTGGTTTGTATGGATGTTACCATCGAACTAGGAGAGGA
>MAAC01002289.1_pt1 | contig 13277 bp, 16 predicted proteins | sample 1115981 | NCBI WGS metagenome assembly MAAC01 (sample SAMN04961126, study PRJNA320927) | seawater metagenome | isolation source: sample BD02T64 sea water enriched with oil for 64 days | place: USA:Gulf of Mexico | collected 2013-07-27 | reverse complement strand
CGATAGGCGGTAATACCATCCTCGTAGTCACCTGCGAGTGAGGGGGTGGAGAAGGCGAGAGGGAGTATGAAGGCGAAGAAAAGAGCTGAGATTCTCATTGTTATCCCTGAGTTGTCCCTAAGGTCTGTTGCTGTTTTCTAGTCTAGAGCTGCACTAATTTGAATCTAGCATATATTACTGAACTTTGAGATTTTCCTCATGAAATGCCAAGAAAACAATAGTAAGAAAATACTGAGGCAGTCTATCTGCTCAATTCCTCGGTAATTATGTCGCTAAGTCGTTTTGCTGACGGATTTAAGTTGGCTTTTGCGTAGAGGGAATAGTCAACAGAGGGTAATTGGGGGAGGGCGAATGACTGCGGCATTGGGCATAAATTGTTGCTAAAGGAGGTGGCTGTGCGTGCGGTTATTCCCAGACCCACCTCAACCGCGGCCTTTAAACCCGAGAGACTTGGGCTGGTGAAAGTAATCTCCCACTCTCGATCTGCGCAATTTAATGCATGAATGGCGGCATCTCTGAAACTGCAAGGGGGGTCAAAAACAACAAGCGGAACAGGCGCGTTGTTTTCAAGTTTAAAAGAACGGCTTCCCAGCCAGATCATTTTGTCTTTAAATAATTTTTGGTGAGCGTGGTTCTGTACGTTGCCGACGCCGATGACAATATCAAGGGCACCGCTTTCAAGCGCGTCGACCAGGATTTTGGTTCGATCCACCTTGGCAATAATTCTGACTTGGGGGTGTGCTTGTTTGAAGCGAGCAAGTACGGTCGGAAGAATGGTATCGGCAAAATCCTGTATCATTCCAATGCTTATCTCGCCGATTAGGTTTTGGTGCGAGAGTGATTCTATAACTTCATCGTTTAAATTCAAAACTTTCCGTGCGGTAATGACAAGGCGCTCACCCGCAGGGTTTAAGATCATTCGTCTGCCTTGTTTTTGAAAGAGCTGGCTTCCTATCTGCTCTTCAAGTCGGGTAATCTGCAGGCTTACAGCGGGGGCCGTTCGCCCAATACGTTGACCTGCTTCGGCGAAACTACCGACGTCAACTATGGTGACGAATGTTCGTAAGCAATCCATGTCCAAATTTGTGTACATAATTAATAAATATTACAAATCTTTCGAATTAAAACAATAAACTTATTTAATCTGTTTGCTTTTCTTAGAATGCCTGTGATCTCAACTGGCAAATAAAGGAATTTTGACATGCCTTTTATCAATATCTCCGTGGCAGGTTCCATACTATCAGGCGCACAAAAACAACAATTGTTTGATGAGACAACCAGATTAATGAGCGAGGTTTTGAAGAAGAACCCCGACCTCACATCCGTTAGGATTGATGAGTTTTCGGCGAATAATTGGGCAGTGGGGCGTACGCCCGTGTCTGTGTCGGGGGAAGCGGCGGTTCATATGGATATCAAAATCACCGAAGGTACCAATACGAACGCTGAAAAGGCCGAGATGATCAGGTTGGCTATGTCGATGCTGAAAAGTATCATCGGGAGTACTCCCGAGGCGAGTTATATTGTCATCGATGATCTGGCCGCCAGTACTTGGGGTTATGATGGTCAAACGCAGGAAGCAAGAGCTCGGCAAAGAAAGGTGACACAATAACAGGGAACTTGACTTTTGCCCATATACGAGAATATATCTCGTATATGGGATATGATGATTTGAGTACAGATACAAACGATGCCCGTCTTGCTGACCGCCTCAAAGCTTTACGCAATGAACGTGGTTGGTCGCTGGATGGGCTTGCTGAGCGTAGTTCTGTCAGTCGGGCAACACTTTCACGGATGGAAAAGTGTGAAGTCAGCCCGACGGCCTCTGTGTTGGGCCGGCTTTGTGCTGCTTATGGCATGACGATGTCGCGATTGATGGCGATGGTCGAGGATGATCATCTGCCCTTGGTTCGAAGGTCAGAGCAGGCTGTGTGGGTGGATGATGAAACGGGGTTCGAGCGCAGGTCGGTTTCCCCGCCAGCCGAGAGCCTGACCTGCGAAGTTCTGGAGTGCTACCTTCCACCCGGTACTAAACTTGCCTATCCAGGCCCGCCTCGGAGTGGATTGGAACATCATCTTGTCCTTCAGGAAGGGGAGTTGGAAATTACCATTGAAGATAAATTATATCATCTAACTCCGGGTGACTGTCTTCGGTACAAATTACATGGTGCCAATGCCTTTTGTGCCCACGAAGAATTGGGCGCGCGTTATTCATTGGTCGTGTTGTGAGGTCAAAATGAAACATCCATCTATCCTTTGTCTTGATGCCAAGAGCTTTGATACCCATCTCAAGGGGCTTTCCGAAGTCCTGCACGCCTGTGTTTGCGATGGTGCGAGTGTCGGTTTTGTCCTGCCCTTTACCATGGAAGACAGCCGCGCCTTCTGGATCAATAAAGTACGGCCTTCAGTTGTCGTGGGAGAGAGCGTATTGATGGTCGCCAAGGTCGGAGATAGCGTCGCGGGAACCGTGCAACTCTGCTGTGATACCATGCCCAATCAGGCGCATCGTGCCGAGGTCTCAAAATTACTGGTTTCCCCCGCATTTCAAAGACGGGGTATCGCCAAATCCTTGATGGCGGAACTTGAACAGCAAGCCAGAGAGCGAAGCCGTACCCTGATCACGCTGGATACCCGAACGGGCGACAATGCAGAACCGCTCTATTCTCTGCTTGGCTTTGAGACTGCAGGGGTTATCCCCGGGTTTTGCCGCGATGTCAGAGACGAGAACCAGTACGATCCCACCACCTATATGTATAAACAGCTATAGCCTTGCGAAGGTATCTGGTCTTGAAGTCCAGCAGGAGACGCACAGGTATAAGTGTATTGGATAATCGTACATGCTCTGTGGGGGCGATTGCGGAAATAGGGAGATCAACTTGCCTGAAACAAAAATTACAGCCTGGGATGGTTACATCACACTAGAGCCTTCGGACCGGGAAATCGTCGTTACCATTGATGGAGTTGAAGTGGCGCGATCAAGGGATGCTTTGCGACTTCAGGAAAGCGATTACTCTGCTGTTTATTATATTCCCCGCGTAGATATTAATGAAACCCATTTGGTACCATCTGGTCTTCGCACCCAGTGTAAGTGGAAAGGGGAAGCGCAATATCTGAGCTATCAAAACGGCGATGTAACTCTGGATAATGTGGTTTGGATGTATCCGGATGCACTTGATCCTGTCGCGCCTATTCGCACGCTTGTCTCCTTTGCAGTGGGTAAGGTCGAGATCAGCGAGATTTGAGTAGTCACTGGTGAATAGAAAAGCGGGAGAAGCCTTTATTCGTCGTGATAGCTCGCGAGTATTTGCCGGATGTCGGCGAGTTTTCCCACCAGTTCTGTTGCCGTTTTTTCCGGGATGCGGCTGAACAGGGCGGCAACGTCCGGGTCAAGATTGGCAATGGCATCGTCGCGAAATTTACGCCCCTTGTCGGTGAGCCAGACGCACTTGCTGCGCCCGTCTTTGGGATTGGGGCGCAGTTCGATCATGGCTTGTTTCTTGAGCCCTGAAAGAGTGTGGGTCACGCTTGTTTTGGGGAGCTGAAGCGCGTGCGTGATATCCATTGGAGTACGCCCGTCGCCCAGATGGATGAGGTGATTGAGCACAGAGAAGTGCATCACCGAGAGGCCGCCGGGCATACTGGCTTCCATCATTGAGTGGCTGAGCTGACTGATGATCCCGATCTCGTTAAAGAGCGAAAAATACAGTCCCCGCATTTGTGGATCCAGCGGAACTGTCTTGCCGTTGGTCGGATCATTGCCGTTGGCTGGTTCTTTATCCATTTACGAGGCGCTTTACCCATAGTTTGTTTATCCAGGATAACCTTATCACATTAAGATTTTCTCAACTATGAGTTTGGGATGTATATTTTTGTTACCTGAACTGTGTCGTTTATGGTTTAGCTGGTTTCCCATCAAACGGCGTTGATGATCAACGCTATCCGGTTAATCAAGTGTGCGATCTGTTGCCATGGAACTGGAAATCTGCGTAACTATTTGGTAATTATTTCATGTCTGGACGCTCATTATCATATTACGCGTAAAGTTATGTTGATATGTATTAAGGGGGATGCGTGTTGAAAAGAAGAATAAACCAATTTACTTGGTTAAGCCTTTGTTTCGGGGCGATTTTATTAGTCGTCAATCCTGTTTGGGCACAGGAGGATCTTTCCCTGAATCCCTCTGGTGTCGGTAAATCGGATACTGAAACCATCCCCGTGCTTCCAGAAACCTTAACTCATCAAGCCATCCGTGACATTCTTTCTGGTATAAGTGATGCGCAAGCCCGTGAATTGTTGTTGCAGGAGTTAGATAATAAAGTTGCCCTCCGGGAAAAGGAACTTGTCGCTAAAGTCGATGTAACTTTTACAAATATTCTTATCGGCTGGGGGAGTGCACTTTACCAGAGTTGGCAGGATACCTTTGAGGCGACCCCTTATATGATGCAGAAGGTTGCAAAGACATTTGCAACTTTCGAAGCCAAACGAGGTGACTCTAGTCTCTGGCGGCTTCCAATTGTTTTACTGATGTGCCTCATGATAGGGGGGCTGGCAACGATTGCTGTCCGTTTGTTAACAAGACCACAACGAGCACGCCTGGATGAAGCTCTACCCTCTGGGCTTTGGTCCACGATCAAAATGGTCAGTACACGATTTATTCTTCAAGGAATACAATTACTCGCCTTTGTAATTGCGGCTTTTGTCGCCAATAAATTAATCAATGACTCTTATCCAGTTGATCGTATTTTTATACACTATGTGGTCGAAGCTCTTGGAATGACAGTATTTGCAATCATGGTTGCCCGGTTTATCATGTCTCCCAGCAGACCTGATTTACGACTTTGTATGCTTGATAACGAAAGCGCTAAGTTTTTCACCAGAAGAACAGCTTTGATCTCTGGCATATCAGCTTTCTTTATCGGGCATATGCCAAGCCTCAGGGATTTTGGGTGGATTAATGTAGAAGTACGACTGGAAGTATGGATATTTTTAGTCTTTAACTTGTTGATTATTTTAACATTTTGGCAAGGGCGTAAAAGTATTACCGGAGCAATTCTCGGGCATGGTGAGAGTGGACCATCCTGGCAGAAGTTTGCTGAGATATGGCCCTTTGTTGCCATGGGACTTGTTGCAATACAGTGGCTGGTCGTTGAGCTTTATATTGCGACAGACAACGTACACAGCCTGTCACCAACCGCAATTAATCTTACCTTGGCGACCTTGATGTCGTTACCCTTGTTGGAGTTGGCTATCCCTGCTCTTGTCGTGGCTATTTGGCCTGGAGATAGAGGAGCCCCTCTTGCCCTTCAAGCCGCACACAAACTGACCCAGGCGGGTCTCATACGAATAGGGAGAATAATAGCGACTGCTCTGCTTATTCTCTGGATCGCCAAACTCTGGGGGTTAAATTTACAGGACCTGGCTTCTCAAGGTGTTGGCGCGCATTTCGCTGGAGCTTTGGTGGAGATCGTTATTATTTCTTTTATTTCCTATGGGCTTTGCGAGTTATTGAATATCGTCGCAGATCGGCAAATTGCCATTGAACGCGTAACCATGGGGATTGATGAGGATGGCGAAAATCAGTCCGATGGTGAAGGCGGACAGGGAGGCACACGGCTGGGAACCCTTATGCCGTTGGTCCGGGGGGCAGGCCTTACCTTTATAATAGTTTTGTCATTCCTCGCCATATTAGAACAGTTGGGTATCAATGTAACACCACTGCTCGCCGGTGCTGGTATCGTGGGGCTTGCCGTAGGTTTTGGAGCTCAAACTCTGGTTAAAGATATTTTTTCCGGTATTTTCTTTCTTATTGATGATGCTTTTCGCAAAGGGGAGTACATTGATGTTGGCTCCGTCAAAGGAACTGTCGAGAAAATATCTATCCGATCTATGCAATTACGCCACCATAAAGGCCCCCTGAATACGATACCTTTCGGGGAAATCAGTTACTTGACGAATTTTTCCCGTGACTGGATTATCATGAAACTCCCCCTTCGACTGACTTACGACACAGATGCAAATAAAGTTCGCAAGATGATCAAGAAACTAGGCAAAGAGCTACTCGAGCATCCCGACATAGGCCATATGTTTCTTAATCCCCTGAAGTCACAGGGAGTTATGGCTATGGAAGATTCAGCCATGATTATGCGCATAAAATTTACCACCAAACCGGGTGATCAATTTACCGTTCGAAGATTTGTTCTTGATGAAATTCACAAATTGTTTAATGCCAATGGTATTCACTTTGCCAGCCGCGAAGTAACCGTGCGCATTGCTGGGGAGAGCCACGATCCTTCGTCAGTTGAAAGAGATAAAAAAATTGCGACAGCGGCTTCTCGGATGATTTTAGATGAGGAGCAAGAACAAGAGAAAAAGCAAAAAAAGTAGAGAGAAATCCTACTGTAATAGGTATTATACACAACCGGATGGTTCAGTTGTTACCCCGCCCGTACTTAACAACAAAGGCTCTTTTTATTTTCTGGTAGGGTTTTGAAAGTAAAATCTGCTCAATAATTCTCATTTAAACCATGAATTTAGCGTGAAATCGTACAAGTTGAGAACGATTCTCATTGCATTGTCATAATCATGTCTTATATTCCCGTTAGATATACAATCGCTGATAAGGCCATCAAGGGAAGCTCGCAAGCCCCTTTGGCAATGTCATGTATATCATTTGCTGCGAATATCATTTTCCAGGATATCGTTTTGATAGTTGTTACAAATCAACCTAGCCGAATGGGGGGATTACATATGAGTAAACGCAAACCACCAAGAATTCTGACCGTTGTCCGCACGGAGTTTCTGACACCGCATATGCTGCGTGTGACACTGGGCGGTGTTGGCCTTCATGGATTTCCCGAAAGCCAGGAGGGAGCGCATGTCAAGATGCTGATCCCCGAAGGTGATCTGGACCCGGCCGCTTTTGTTGCTCAAATAGAAGACGGCCACCGCCCGGTTATGCGGACCTATACCATCCGTCATCACCGGGTCGATACCAACGAGCTCGACATCGATTTTGCGATCCACGGAGATGGGGGACCGGCAAGTAACTGGGCAAAGCAGGCGCTCCCCGGTGATTACATCGGTCTCTTTGGTCCTGGCCCCAAAAAAATGACCTATCTCGATGCGGACTGGTTTCTGCTCGCGGCAGATATGACAGCCATTCCAGCTGCAGCGGCGGCCTTGGAAGAGTTACCAAAAGATGCCGTGGGTACGGCTGTCTTTGAGGTAACATCAGAAGAAGATCGTCAGCCAATTGAGGCCCCATGCGGTATTGATATTCACTGGCTGGTGCACGAAAATCCTGAAAAGCCAAGCACCCAGCAGAGCGATTTTATCCGTGGCATGCGTTGGCGTCCCGGGCACCCAAGTGTCTTTGTTGCCGGTGAATCAGGCCTGGTGAAAGAGCTGCGCAATCACCTTCATAAGGAACGCGGCATCCCAAAAGAAGACACCTATGTCTCTGCCTATTGGAAAATTGGCCTGCAGGAAGATGCGCACCAGATCCAAAAGCGGATGGCTGCTGCTGCATAACTCATCTGGGTCCTAACATCTAAGCTCGTATTCAAAATCAGGGGTTTGAACGGCATGTTTCAGAGAACACAGCTTCAAATCCCTTTTTTTATTAAATTTAACTAAAAAAAGGCCCTGAGGCGGCAAAGTAAAGAATGCCGATACAGGGCCTTGAGTGAGCAGGCTACAGGGTGTGTGCCAGCTTGAAATGTCGTGTCTTTATTACGTTCCGGGCAATGCCTGGACCATTGTGAGGCTTGCCCAACAAGTTATTCATCAATCTTATTGGACAATACTATTGGAACTCATTTTGGCGCAGCCGTGTGAGTGAAAAGACCGTGAAAAGCTAATCCACGATTAATTAACTATATAATGTATTGAAATAAAAACGTTAATTTGGATTGAGGCTGAAGTTACCATTAACGAAATAAAACTTCACGATCAGGCAGAAAGCAAATCCCGGTTCTTGGTTTAGATGGTTGCGCAGTGCGAGCGCTCCAGGAACCGGGATCAGTTGCTTGCGTGAGTTATTAAAACCGATTTCTACAATTACTGTTAGTGAAAAATACGTGAAAAAATCTAGCGCAACTGAAGTGAACGCGGTTAATTACGAGTTCTGATCTTCGCACTGGCTTAGCTCTTAATGGCTTGTGATCCATTCAATAGCACGCGTTTCTGCTGCTGCTATCTGAGTTGGGGACATTTTAGCGGCAATGTCTGCTTTTAGTTCCTCTGCGCCATCAACGCCGTTTTGTTCTGCAATTGAGGCCCACCCATAAGCCTGAACCAGATTTTGTTCTGTGCCACGCCCCTTGTCCAGCATGATGCTAAGGTCAAACTGGGCAGAGGAGATGTTTTTTTCTGCAGCAATCTGCCTCGACGCCTTGGCCATTGTCGTAAGCCACTGCGAGGCTATACATGGCTTCTGCATGGCCTCGTGTCGCGGATTTTTTGAACCAGTCGAAAGCGGCCTCTGGATCCTGTTTTACTATCAGGCCATCTGCATACATAAATCCAAGTTTGTACTGGGATTTGGCGTAACCTTGTTCAGAAGCCTTTTCAAACCAGTTGAAGGCTTCCTGACCATCCATGGGACGCCCCTGTCCACGGGCATACATGATGCCAACTTCGTCCTGGGCAAGGACATAACCGTTTTGGGCGGCCTTTAACATCCAGTTAAAAGCCTCTTCATAGTTTTGTTCGACGGCGCGCCCCTGAAGATACATTCTGGCAATGTTGTACTGTGCTTTTGCTGAATCTTGCACGAAGCCTTGCACCAAGCCTTGCACCGGGCCTTGATTGGCAACACTTTTGTAGAGACTGATCGCTGAACTGTAATCGCCTTTAGCATAGGCGGTGACGGCATCACTGTAATCATCTGCCTGTGTAGCAGGTATGTGTGCGGCAGATAAAAACGCAACCATTCCTGCAAGGACAAAGCCAGGTTTGTTCATAAATTTCCCCCAAATGGCCATCTCTGTGATGGAGATAACCTTTTCAACTATTTGTAGAAAGATATCTTAACCAAAGTGGCTTCGCATTGGAACCCGTCTTGTCCGGCGGAGAATCATATGGGAGTTTTTATAGCGATTTTTTTGAAAACTAATTAAGCCAATAGACAAAATTTATTCATGATTTGTTCTAAATCGTACTTTCGAGAATCCCTACTGACATAATGTTGTCAGTAGGGGGTAGGTATTGTCCCCGTCATGGCAAAAACAGTGTGATTTCGTATCGCGCTATTAGTTGTATAATATTTTTTAATAGTACCAATAAGGGGATCATAAATGACAACCGAAACTCATACCCAGAATAATACCGAAACTCATATTAGGCAGGGAAGCTGTTTGTGTGGCTCTGTGAAATTCACCGCCAGTGGTGTCAGTGGGGAACACGGGGTTTGTCACTGCGGTACTTGCCGCAAGTGGTCAGGAAGTCCGACCATGGGGGTTCACGTTGAAACCCTGGAGTTTGAAAACGAGGACAGCGTGGCGGCTTATGTTTCCTCGGACTGGGCCGAGCGCGGGTTTTGCAAGAACTGCGGCACGCACCTGTTCTATCGCCTTAAAGAAGGGAACATGATCGTGGTTTGGGCCGGGGCTTTTGACCCAAACGACAACTTTGAATTGGCGAGTGAAATTTATGTCGATAGCAAACCCGATGGCTATAATTTTTCAGGCGATCATCCCAGAATGACCGAGCATGAATTTCTCAAATCACTTGGTATGCTAGAATAGGGGATGGACGAATAGATAACTTCTGTCGCTCTACGGGGAGGTTTCGCCTCCTCGCAAGAGGGCGCACAATAAGGCTATGATCAAGCGAAATGCTTTAGCTTTTCTCTTTCTCTTCCCGCTCTCTCTTCCTAACTGCCGCACGGTGTACGGTGTAGAAGGTTGATCCGATGATGATAGAGGCACCAACGAGGGTCCAGAGGGTTGGAATTTCAGCAAAGAATATGATGCCGATCGCAGTGGCAAAGAGCAGGCGCACGTATTCGACCTGCCCCACGGTTACAGCCTCTGCTACGCGGTAAGCCTGAATATAAAGCCACTGCATGGCCGAGAGCAGAGCAGCGATGGCGACGATCAGGATAAGCTCAGGAAGGGTCGGCGTGGTCCAGTACCAGATCGCGGGCCCTGCCATGAAAAGGGTAACGATGATCGACTGATACATCATGATGGTCGAAGGCTTGTCGATTTGGGAAACCTTGCGCAGGATAATCATGATCGTGGCGACAAAAAAAGCGGAGATGAGCGCCAGTATCGCATAGAGATTGAACTCGCCATTAATTCCCGGGGCATCAGGCCGGACAATAATGAGCACCCCGATAAATCCGATGAACGTCACCGACCAACGCCGGATGCCGACCACTTCGCGCAGGAAGATAATGGCGAGTATGGTGGTGAAAAGAGTGCGCACAAAACCAATGGCGGTGACCTCTGCCAGTGGCATGTTTACCACCGCGATAAAGCCCGTGCTCATGGCGATAAAAGAAAAGGCCCCGCGCATGAGATATAACTTGAAAATATTGGTCTTAAAGGCTGTTGGCCAACTTCGAATAATAATCGGGGAAATCAATATCAGGGCAAAGAGTTGACGGATAAAGAGGATCTCAAATACGGGAATGCGTTGCCCAACAACCTTGATCATGGCCCCCATGGACGTTCCGCACAAGGTCGCGAAAACGACCAGAATTGCGCCGCGTATGTTCCCCGGAACAGCTTCCCAACGTGCGAACAAAGCCTGTGTAACACCCTTGCTTGAACGGGGCGTTATTTCATCGTCAGGGCAATAGTTATCAACGCGTTCGGGATCGAACTGCATAGCAGAGAATATCCTGTGTTGACCAAGCTCGAAAAGAGGTCGGAAGCTGTGTGTCCTGCAGTGCGCAGGTGTTGGTTGGAGTGTGCCCTGTTAAGGTGAGCTGTTGTCAGATCTTCGCAAAGGGTATCTTGCAAAGGCTGGTCCCGGAATTTTAAAAAAGAAGACCAGTACAGGAGCACTGAAAAAATTGGCCGGATAGATGAAGTAACTATTCACCGACTGAGAAGAAGTCCAGGCAAGAAAATTTATGAACTTCGAGTGACGGCCTAACCTGCGCCTCTTTCATCGGGGATGCAATGGGGTTTTATAAAATATAATTTTCTGATTTTGGAGAGCCGTTATTACAGTTGATTTGAATAGTTAAATCATAGATTGTGTTAACCCTACTGTTTGCTAGTTATTTGTTCGTTATTTTAGGGGGGGGAAGGGAATACGTCAGATTCCCTTCTGTAGTTATGGAAAAGATTATTTTTTTTGTCATTTTCAGTATCGTTATAATCGCGATTTCTCGGAATTTACTGCGCCGACGATACCAAAAACGCCAAAAGTTTATCGACAGCTATACATTTCCGAAAAAGGTTAGCGAACGAGTGCTCGAGACCTATCCGCATCTGGATGATAATCAGGTGGAAGAGGCGGTCTCTGGTCTGAGGGATTATTTTTACCTCTGTAGTCGTTCGCCTAAGGGTATGGTCTCCATGCCCTCTCAGGTCGTCGATGTTGCCTGGCACGAATTTATTCTATTTACCCGTGAGTATCAGAATTTTTGCAAGAAAGCCTTTGGCCGTTTTCTCCATCACACCCCGGCAGAGGCAATGAAACATCCCAATAACGCTCAACAGGGGATTAAACGGGCTTGGCGATTGGCGTGTGAGTTTGAGGGTGTCGCGACCAATACCAGAGAAAGGAAACGAGGGCTTTCTTTTGTCAAAGACCCTCTGCCGCAGCTTTTTGCTCTGGATAGCAAATTAAAAATCCCCGATGGCTTTCACTACAAACGCAATTGCTCCGACGGTGAAAAAAAGAAGTTCTGTGCCAATGATATCGGCTGTTCATCAGCTTTAAGCGCCTATGGTCTGTCAGGAGCACTCGCTATTATGCACGAAGGTTCATGGTCAAGTCTCGATTATGATAGTGGTAGTGGTGATGGAAGTAACGGTGGTGATGGCGGTGGATGCGGCGGTGATTAGAGCTAACTTTCTCAGATGTGTTTGTTTTAAATTCATCAACACAGGAATAGAATTTGAATAGATCATTAATAAAGCGGCTTCAAGATTGGTACTCTTCCCAGTGTAATGGTGACTGGGAACATGCCTACGGTGTATCTATTAGTAATATCGATAATCCAGGCTGGTAGTTAAAAGTGGAGCTGAAAGATACCTATCTTTACAATGTGCAACTTAAACAAGTGGATATCCAGAGGTTTGACGAAGATAATTGGATCATTTGTAAAGTAGAAGATGGTGATTTTCAAGGCTGTGGCGGGCCAGAAAATTTAGAAGAACTACTGAGTGTGTTTTTGGATTGGGCTGAGGCGAACGAGGAATAAGGCGGCATATTTATGGTATGTGATGGAGAATTATTATAACCTGAAAGGTTTTGAGGATTTATATTTTGAAGACAGTTTTCTTCTAAATATTGAGAAATCAAAAACTCGACTGTCTTTCATTGTAGAGATAGTATTACTCGAAAATTACCATTTGTATCAGGCTCCAAAAGCAGGAGAACAGCATTGCTATAAACAAGGTAAAATCGTTTTCGAAGACTTTAAGTCTGTAAGTTGGATAAGTGAAAACTTTGAAACGACTATTAATATTGATGGAAGCGAAGACATGGGAAACATTGATGTCTTTAATTTTTCCTCTGGAAAATATCACTTGGAAGGAAGTTGGTGGGAGGTAGAGATTGAATCGCCTCTCCCAAAATTATCATGGCTTTAGGCCGTAATGAATTTGCGACTGATCCATTTCATGAAAAACTAAGTTACGTCTAACAATTATTAAAACTAAGCCGCTTCCTGTTCCACACAGATTTTTTCACTTCCCAGTTCGCTTAAGGGCTCCTTGAGTAAATCACAGTAGTGTGGCCCGCCATTGGCGGTGTTTTTACGGAAATGACGGCAGGTTTTACAGATGCCGAAGGGCTTGTTGCCCTCTTGGCGCAGTTTTGTCAGCAGCAGGGTTTCCAGGGCGGCTTCAATCTCCTTTTGCTCGTTGCTTGTCAGGTCAGCGATCATGGCCTGAAAGGGGAGCAGGGCGTCTTCTTTGGCAAGGGCTTTGCCCGCAGACGTTAGTTCGAGACCGACGGCACGTTTATCCTTTGGGTCTTGTGTTTTTTCGACCAACCCTTTTTTCTCCAGTGATATCAGCGTTTGTGAAATCGTACCTTTGGTCGCGCCGAGGTAGGCGGTGAGGGCACCGGGGCTGCGCGAGAAGCGGTTGGCC
>MAAC01000764.1_pt1 | contig 13278 bp, 12 predicted proteins | sample 1115981 | NCBI WGS metagenome assembly MAAC01 (sample SAMN04961126, study PRJNA320927) | seawater metagenome | isolation source: sample BD02T64 sea water enriched with oil for 64 days | place: USA:Gulf of Mexico | collected 2013-07-27 | reverse complement strand
GTTCTGCGATCTAATTGCATTGAGCGGTATTAATCTATATTGAACAGTGCTGTTCGATATAGATTAAAAAAGGCTTTTACTCGTCTATTGGGTAAAAGCCTTTTTTTGTCTGTAAAATGCGTATTACATATCAGCAGTAGTAGCGAAAATATCGGGTCGCCTATTCTTCCAGGGTTGGGCTATTTCTAGCTGTCGTGCGATATCAAGTAATGTCACATCTGCCCCGATGGCGCCAAAAAACTGCATGCCCAAAGGCAGGCCGTTTTGCCACGATGCAACTGGGACAGAAATTGCAGGAATACCCGTTAAGTTGGCAATAGGTGTCTGGGGAATATATTTTCTCATCAATTCAAACCAAGCATCTAAATTGAGATTGCTACTCGATGTTAAGTCGCTGCCAATTGGCGGTGTTATTTGGTTAACGGTTGGTGTGAGTAACAAGTCGTAATTTTGAAAGAAGGCTCCTAATTCTCGAGCGAGATAGTTGATATAACTCCAAGCCTTAGCGTGTTGTTTTGTGGATATTTTTGATCCTGCTTTATAGACTTTAAACGTGATGGATTCTAGGTTTTCTATACTTGGATGACGACCCAATAGATCAGCCCAAAAATCTATTTGTAGATACATGAAACAGTAAATAATAGTTTGAAAATGTTGCCAATATTTTCCCTTTGTCAAAATCGTTGGTGTGACTTCTTCCACGTTATGCCCTAACTCCACAAGAAGGCATGCAATACGTTCAACTTCACTTCTAGCATGAGGATCCATTGGGCTGACCCCCCAACTGTCACAGCTAAAAGCAATACGATACTTTTTTGGTGCATTATCTAATTGTTTGAGAAAAGAGGGGGCAGGATGTATTCCCTTAAAGGTTGCTTCTCCCAGGTTATTGGTACTGACAATATCTAAGAAGGCGGCGGTATCTCTTACGGTTCGTGAATTACATAACTCAGATGTCAGCGGGAATGTTAATTCGTTAGCATTTGGCGCCTGGCTCACTAAACCTCGAGAAGTTTTAAGCCCTATGTTGCCACACATACTAGCAGGAACTCTAGATGAACCACCGCCATCATTGGTATGAGCGATTGGTATGGCACCTGCGGCAACCAGTGCAGCGGAACCTCCGCTTGACCCGCCTACGCTGTATTCAATATTCCATGGGTTTTTTGTTGCGCCGTTGACGAAAGTTTCGGTTGTCATCGAAGCGCCAAATTCAGAACTAGTGGATCTGCCCAATATTTGAAGACCTGAGGTTAACATACGTTTTGAGAATTCATCCGTTACGGGTGATTTCACTCCCTTAGTTAAGCGTGATCCGCTTTCATAACCATACCCTGCGATAACGGTACCAAGATCTTTTTTGAAACAAGGCACACCTGAAAAAATGGCGTTCATTGGAGTGTCATTATTAATAATAGGGTTTTCGAATATTTCAACAGCAGCATTTAATTTCTTATTTACAATACAGGTTGCCGTGCTTGCAAGTGTAGCCAGTTCGCATGGGGTAATTATTTTATCCCTAACCAAACGTCCAAGTTCAACGGCATCGTGTGTTACGTATTCTTCTAGTCTCATGATTTTCACCAAGCAGATTTAGTGGCTTTTATTTGAAGGATTGGATTCTAATCTCAACTAAAAAAAGTACCAGTCTGTGAGGCGGTTTGAATTAGTGTTATAATTTCTTGGTCGGCGTAGAAGCTTCGTAAAAAAAGCATTATTTTCAAACTGTTGTTGTAGATCGAAGAGATTGCCTTTAGAGTAGATGTACGTCTTTTTTGATGTCCTTTGTTTTTAGTTTTTAGTCTCGTTTTTCTGTTTTTATATATTGTTAGCTTTTCATTCTATCTATATCTATTACTAAAAAATCTATGGGTTAAGAGGCATGTTTCCTATTTTTTTGGATATTTTTTAATTTAATTTCTGTTTTCTTACAAATCATCGATATGGCATCGATAAAGCATCGACACGTTGAGTAATTTAATCATTTCTGATACGCCTTCTGCTTTGCTTCGGTATTGTTTGCAATTAATGTTTTATCTATCTATACCTTTTAAGGCGGGCGGACTTTAAGGCGAGTGAATTCTACGATCAATGGAGAATTCAATGCCATTGGATAGTGGAGAAAAGGATGACGGGTAATAAGATCGGTGGCGGTGATGATGCATACAGGGATTATGTGGATAATGTTCAGGCGCTTAGTAATATTTTAGAAGGCCGTCCAGAGCGTCAACATATTACTCATAAGCACGTAGAAGTTCGGCGGTGCTTGGCGCGTAATGGTCATTATCTCAAAGAACTGAGTAAGGATCCTGATGAAAGTGTGCGCAAAATCGTGGACAGTGCACTAAGTCGTTCAGTGTAAAGGGCATTTTTTGTAGCATTGTATCTGCGTGTCCGGTCAGGCTTGTTGTTATACTAGTGACCTGACAATCCATTCGAGATACTTTGATATGCCCTACAAGCTTAATGAAAAGCAATTCACGTCCATCAGCAACCTATCAGAAACAGAGCGCTATGATTACTTTATGCGTAATGTGGCGAAATGGGAGGAGATTTGGAGCTTACATAGCCCTGAGGGTTGGGTGGAGCTATCTGTTGATGATGGTCAGGCATGCATACCCATTTGGCCGCATCCAGATTTTGCGACCGCTTGGGCCGTGTCGGAGTGGTCTGACTGTAAACCAAAAGCAATAAAGCTGGATGTGTGGTTAGAGCGATGGACTGCCGGGTTGGAAGGCGATGATACGGTATTGGCGATATTTCCGGTTAATGAGGGAGAGGGTGTCGTACTGAGCCCAGCCGAGCTAGAAGCTGCATTGTTAGCAGAGTGTGGAGAGTAAAAAAGAATAAAAAATGTGAGCGACGGTCGAATGTCACTACACAAAAACTGTCTCTTAACCGTCATTTTTGTTAGTCTTGCCGTCCTTATTGATGATCCTTTGTATATGACCAGTACTAAGGTGGCTGTACAAAGGCGGCAGGATTTATGAAATTCCCCAAGCAAGTAACCAAAGTAATTGAGCACTATTTGCCCCTTAATGTGAGCTATCGGCATGGCGCGCCTGCTCCTGCCCCTGAGCCGGGTAAAGAGTATACAATTGATGAGCTTTCCAGAGAGGCTGGTGTTACTGCTAGGAACATTCGGGCTTATCAAGATAAGGGAATCCTATCACCTCCACTCATTCGCGGTCGTACAGGTATTTATAGTAATGATCATTTGTCTAGATTGAGAATGATTATTAGCTTACTGGATCGAGGATACACCGCTGCAAGTATCAGAGAACTACTGCACGGTATTGAGGAAGGGGTGGGCATTCAGGAGCTCATTGGTGTTGAAAATGCGGTTGTTAGCCCCTGGAGTAATGAAGAACCTGTTGTTGTAGGTATGCCAGAGCTTGGATTGATGTTTGGTAGTTCATTGACACCTGAAGCGATAATGAAGGCCGTTGAATTAGGTTTGTTTACGCTGGAAGGAACGGATGTTCGAGTTACCAGCATGAGTACGCTGAAAGCGGGAGCTGAGCTAACAAAGCTCGGTATACCGTTATTGAATATGCTTGAAATTGTCAGCATGATGCGTGGAAATGTAGAGCGTGTCGCGAATGAAATGGTAAAACTAGTTGCTGACAATGTGCTTGAACCATTTGATGCAGGAGAGGTTCCACCAAAAGAAGAGCTGCCCAGAATTGCAGAACTTATTTGGCGTTTGCGTCCTTTAGCAGAAATAGCGGTAAAGGCGGAACTAGCGCGAGCGATGGAAAAAGCGGCAACTCAGTTTTTAGCTGATAAGCTAGAAATGATCATGAAGAACATTTCTACTGAGCCGCCGAGCGGCACAAAAAAGTCGGATAGTGAATAATGTTTGAAAAAGTAATGTAGGGCTTATCGACCCATCTATTTAAAGGATGTAGTGACGAGCGCCATTGGAGGCGCTATTAGGCAGCCTGTTTTTCGTAGTTATTATTAGCTTGCTCCGCAAATTTCTCGATATTTTCAAATAAATAGCGGTTGTCGTTTTGCCAAGGGTGAAAACCTGGGCGGAAATATTGAACAAGCTCCAGCATTATTTTTCTGAGTGCACCTGGCTTAGTCCACAAGTATTGGTGGCACTTGTACCAATCTTTAATACCCACATCTTTAGTCGACTTTCGCACAAGGTTGATATGAAAAGGAATCACCAAACTCCAAAAGATCACCTGAGCGATAACATGTATTGTGACCCGAACAAAATAAGAGTAAGGCGTCTGCGGCATAACGCTAGTCCAAACATCAAACGCAACACCTTTGTGCTCTATTTCTTCCATGGCATGCCAGCTCCAAACATTTTTAAAGTTCTCTTCAGAGCCTTCCATTATGGCAGGCTCTTTTAACAATACTTCTCCCAGGCTAGCGGTAAGGTGTTCCAAGGCCATGGTGACGGCTAACTGGACATGCTTTGGTGTGGTTTTTTGGACGACCTTTAATAACTTCTCCACTCGGTTCATATAAGTATCAACAGGGAAACCGGCATCGATCAGGGCTTGGTTGTACACCATGTGCTCACGAGTGTGCATTGCCTCTTGCCCGATGAACTGGTGGATATCTTTTTTGAGTTGTTCATCCTCGATCTGGTCACGATAGTTACGAATGCTTTCGATAAAAAAGCGTTCCCCCGCTGGAAAAAAGATGGAAAGGGCATTCATAAACTGAGTAAAAGGTACGCCAGCAGGATTCCAGTCATCGGCATTGTCTTTAGACAGACGAAACTTAAGATTGCGGCGAATAGGTTCTATCATGTTGTTAAATGCTACTTTGCGCATACTGATACTGCTCCTCTGGAGGGTTTAGAGGCGCAGTATCTTATGCGCCCCTATTCTATGTGACATTATAAAATGTCTCATAGAATAGGGTTTTGTATCAAGTGATTATTTGGATAATTGTTAGGAGCTAAGGAATGTTCTTAGATATCAAGTGGTTATGGTTTGTCCATTGTGGGGCGAAGTTGGGCCATCGGCAGGTAATTTCTGTATAACCAATCAGGGTGTAAATCTTCATAAGTTAATAAACTCGTATGACAAGAGGGTATATTGACGATGATTTATTTACTCAGTTTGTTTCCCTTATACGTGCTGATTTAGGTTGGTATTAGTTGTCACTGTTGTGAGTAAAGAAAACCTACGTTTTCTTTACCCCCGTATCATCTAATTATTTTACGATAACTACTGTATGTATTTGCAGTTATTGATTTTTGTTTCATAATTAACCAACGTATTCTCAGTCGTTGGAGTAAATATCATGACTACCGTCATCTCCCTGGTCGAATCCGAATTAGGCAGCCCCTATACAACGCTTATCGCTGGTGCCATTACCTTGTTAGCTAAAGACAGGGTTGCATAACCTATGGAAAGCCAAGAATCTAATCGATGTTAATCAACACATATTATTCACTCACCCAGCAGCTCGGCAACAACAGATCGTTAAACGGTACCTTGCTGGTGATTCTGTCGTTGAATGGCTTGAATAATGCCGGTATTGCTTTTTCAAATTAACTACCGAAATGTCCAGATAGATGAATTCACTACGGGAGAAGAGTTACCGGTTCGATTGAAAACAGGTGAGTATCGTTATGTAAGCTGGTCGGGCTTTTTGGATGTTGAAAAAGCAAAAGAAGGGAAGGGTACACCAGTTAAGATTAAAGTAACCGCATATGCTGAGGAGTCATTTAATCCGCGATGGATGGTTCTAGAAGGTCGTCATATACAAGGGTGTTTGGTCGAAGGGCTGGGTGTTTATGGGGTGACGATAATGGGTGTGCCAAAGGTTGTACGGTAGTTTGGGGTCTTGTGTGCTTCAACCCCCTAAGTACACTCTTTTGGATGCGCCGTATACGGAGTACATTTCATAACATTGTAACCGTCACGGGTATGTATAATCACGACCATTAAATAACCGTATTCCTGGGTATCCTATTATGCTTAAGACATTACTGCTTCCATTCTTGTGCCTACTCCTACTTGCTTGTGGCGGTGGCGGTGGCGGTGATACCGCTGCTACACGTTCTTTTTCTGTAGGCGGAAATATAGAAGGGCTTGACGGCACCCTTGTTTTGTCACTCAACGGAGCGGAAAAAACGCTAGATTCTGCGGGCCTGTTTACATTTGATAATACAGTTAACGATGGCGCTGAGTACACTGCCTCCATTGTCAGCGATCCGGACGACCAATTATGTAATTTCACATCAACTTACACCGGTGCGATCTCTAATGGGGATGTATCTCAACTATCTATTCAATGTGATCATATCGACCCAAGCTTAGAAAAAATCGTTGTCGATGTGCCTTTGGCACTTGCCGATGAGCGTTTGTATGTTATATCACCAAGTGGAAGCTATGAAGTCAATCAGCAGAGATTGGCAATAGAGGCCCCTTCTGGACTCGTATCTCTTACGACGGAAGATGACTCACCAATATATTACACATTAGAAGGACAACAAGGAGGCGTCTCCTTAAACGCTCTTAATACTGCCGCTACAGCCAGCGTACTCGCTACTTTGATGCTTAACCCAGCAATGATGTCAGAAAATGAAAACCTGTTACCTTTATTTGAATATGCAAAAAGTACCTCAGAAGTCTTTCTGCTTGGGAATGAAATAGCGCGTCAAGTTGAGTCAAATGGAACATATTCTCTTGAGGGCAGCACATTACAGCCGTTACTCCTTAATGCTACAAGAGTGTTGAGTAACTACACTGCAGTAGAGCCAATACTTCGCACGAATGGACAAGATATTGCTAATCGTAATGAGATGGCATATTCGGGGGAAAATAGACCAGATAGTAATGTAAGCCTTGAATCATTCCCCGCCAGTAACCTAGTGCACGTAAAAAACAACAACAAATACCGATATATAGAGTTTGTAAGTGATGGTGGGGCCATAGATATTTTAAAGCCCGGTGCATCAAAATATATATCTTCTACGATTGCTCCAAATAGTGAACAAGACTATTACGCGTATGGGCCAGGGAACATACGGACAGACTTGCCTAATGACATCATAGATATAGAAAGCAATCCTCACTACAATCGAGCTCTTATGCTCTCCGGAATCTCCGTAGTATTGAAGCCAGTAGAAAAGTTAATACCAGGTGGGCACTGTCTCATTAGCTACTTTACGGGAGTGGGCATTGATTTAATCATTGCTGATACTTCAAGTCAGCTGGCTGCATTGAGCCGTACCGCAGCTCAATCAGACACAAATCTCAATCGCTTTATAAAAGCACTGTCAGATGCTGCATCTGAGAACTTGGTTAAATACATAATTGACGGCGCTGCTTGTGCTGCAACGATGGCCGTTGAGTCAAATGTAAAGGCGATAACGGTGACTGTGAAAGCTCTAAAGCGCATTGTATCTGCAGCCATAACTGAAAAAAGTAAACTCGATTCATTAACCGATTTCGTCGCTATCACTGGCCTAACTAGTGAGATTTTAAATTCTAGGGCCGTAGAGCATTGGGCGGCGACGAACCAACTATCTATAACCTTACAAGTGGATAACACGACAGGAACCGCACCTTTCTCTGTGCGCTTTGTAGCAAGCTGCTTTGACGGAAAGGGTGAGGAGTTTCTATGCCCAGAGATGACTTGGAATTTTGGTGATGGCTCTCAGTTAACAGCGAACATGCCAACTCATGTATTTGAAACTGCTAAAGAGTATCTCGTCACTGCTAATGCAGAGGACCTCGATGGAGCAGAAGCGAGTGCTGAAATTGTCATTGATGTTACTGATGTTGATGTTACGCCTCCGACGATAGAGCTAATTTCCCCTGCGGAAAGTGCGTTGCTAAATGGCATCGTAACACTAACAGCTAATGCTTCTGATAATGTCGGGATCAAGGAAGTATCGTTTTCCTATGTGGGTGATGGAAAAGTACTGATAGGTACTGTATCGGAACCTCCCTATCAAGTTACGTGGGATACAACGGGTGTTTCGGACAGAAGCTATTTCTTGTCTACTACTGCCATTGATACCAGCGATAATCCTTCAACAGATTTAGTTCCGGTTTCCATTAAAAATGAAGAGCCTCCTTCTGATGTAGATAGTGATGGGGTTATTGACACTGAAGACAATTGCCCAGCAGATGTAAACGGAGATCAGTCAGATATTGATAATGACGGTCTAGGAGACGCTTGCGATGTGTTCACTGACGTTGACAAGGATGAAATCGAAGATAATGAAGATAACTGCCCTGAAGACAGCAACAACGATCAGGCTGATAAAGACGGTGATGGTATCGGTGATGTTTGCGATGAAGTTGATAATGAAGTAGGGGTATGGCAAGTAGAAGCTATAGCTACGGATTGCTCAGGTATACCTGATGGTTTTAAGGCAACCCGTTCAAGCATAAGTAGATCCTTTTTAGTTAGTTCAGCAGGAACCGAAGCTATGATTGGAAGCTATGAGGGCAGTGTCAGGTATTCCGGAATGTGTGTTAGTAGGAGTGGCGATGTTAAACAGGGAAGTTCATTTAGCATTACCTCCCCTTTCGAAGTACGAGCCTATGAAAGTGCTGGAGCGAATGAACCTATTGAAGCCTTTGACATTGAACAAATTGGATTTAATTTTGATGGTGAGCTTGGTGGCTCGGTGAATGCCCAAACACAAGTGAAAGTTGAGCCTATAGATCAGTATAAGAGCTACCCACAGAGTATTGAAACCCTTACATGTAAAGGTACTTGGGTCGGTAAGTTTTATCCAGGCCGAGCCTTAGAGCCTTGCTACCAAGCTCCTTGGAAATAGAGCTAGGGATTGGTTCGTCAATATACTGCTCAAGACAATAACATGAATAGCGATATCTATAGTCTGGTGGATATTGCTATTTGTCTCTCCTTAATGTTCAAGCCCCCCCGTAACCCCAAAGATGGAAAGGGCACGCCGGTTAAGATAAAAGTTACGGCTTATGCTGAGGAGTCATTCAACCCTAAGTGGATGGTTCTAGAACATCGTCATATACAAGGGTGTATGGTGGCAGGAGAGGGTGTTTATGGGGTGACGATAATGGGTGTGCCGAAGGTTGTAAGATAGTTCGGGCCCTGTAGGCTTCAATCTTCGTTTTAGGTTTACCTCTCAAAATTGCATCCCACACATAAAATGATCAGTTTCACCAGATAACACCTTTAAATACACCTGTGTAGATTCGCTATTCCGATGCCCTAACCACTGCTGAATGACACTTGAAGTGCGCCCTTGGATCAACGCATTCACCGCAAAGGAGTGGCGAAACGTATGGGGGGTTAATTTACCAACGGGTAAATCAAGTATCTTATTCAGCGTTTTAAAGCGATAGCTCACATTGTGCCTATCCATTGTAAAAATAGGTTGTCCCTTCTTCGGCTTTCGGGTTGCGATATAGCGCTTCACGGATTCGATATAAGCTGGATCAACAATTTCCACCAGTCGTGCTTTTGTCGCTTTCTCATCTTTCTTCGGTCGCCCTCGTGCTTTTTGTTTGAGTGTTTGAATGACCATGTAGGAACTATGTGTGGTATCGAGGGTAAAGCTCTCGCGTGTTAATGATAATGCCTCTGATATTCTCGCGCCGCTATGCCAAAGCGTATCGATCAAAAAGTGGAGCTCCAAATCTTTTACATGATGTAGAACAGTGTGAACTTCAGGCAACATTAAATACTTTGGAACATCGGGGTTTAGCTGTAATACTAGGGGGCGGCGTTGCAACCAGTATTCCCAATCTATTTGGGTAGGAGCAGGCAATAACTCCGGGGTCTCAAGTTTCAAAATAGGGGGAGGGGGTAACTGTTGTTCTTCAGGTGATTCAAATAACGAATCGCCTTTGATATTTTCAATCGCCTCCCACGCTAAAAGCTCGGATTTAAAGATCTTGAGAGTTCCATCACTTTTAACCAATACCCCACGCTTAATCCCGCCCGCTAACAAAAATTCGATGTGATCAACCTTAGCCGCAAGCCCCACAACATCACCGCTTTTAACCGCACGCTTTAGCTGTGGCATTTTCCAATGCAATGTTTTTGATATAGCCCTATCCATTGTCATCCTATGCTCCTTTTATCCGTAGCCTGAAAAATTCTAAACGGGGTTTAATTCCCTACGGTTGAAGTACAATATTACACATTTTCTGTTTTTTCTCATATCTTTGTGTAATTTTATTCAAATAAAAAACCTACCCCTGTCGCTCACGCTCCGGGCGCAGCTGCAGAACGGAAATTTAAAAGACCAGGTGACACCGGCTAAAACACGTCAGCAGCTCAATGTTATCAAGGGGTCTGGAAGGCAAAAACCAAAAAGTGCGCAACAACAACGCAAAAAAGAGAGGGAAAAAGGGGGGTTACACAAACTATATGGTTTTGTGTAAAAAGAAGCGCAATAGGGGTTATGCCCAGAACCCCAAGATATGAAAATGGTTGCAAAACCAAAAACTTTTCAGTAGAACACAAAAAAGGCCGTACAATATATGTACAGCCTCTTCTTAATAAAGCGTATTTTATTAACGTGTCTCTACAGCTTGAACCACGATATTATCGGCCCCAGTGATTAGCGCACAAGAAATATCAGCCACAATCATTTTGATGTTCTCGGTTGTATCATAGGGGTCATCTATTTTCGCGTAGAAGTTGCGACTACCAGAGGAGGCGTAAGGATATTTAGGTTTAGACACTAGAAAAACTTTTGCTTCCTTCTTGAAACTAACAACCCATTCTGGAGCTACATTTGAAATTGTGATATTCCCTTTAAATAATCCGGCCTTGTTATTCGTCCCGGCTTTATCGAAGATGATTCTATGATTATCATCAGTACGGGTTACAATCATAGGTACACCAAACCCAGTCACACCCATATATTCCCCATTGTCTACCCGATCTCGACCAAGAATAATATCCACATTGTTATTTAGGATTTTAGTGAAACTAACAGATGGGGTCATATGGTAGTAAGAGCGTCTATTCATATCAAGGCCAAAGGCTCTTTTATCAATTACTAGGGAACTGTTGTCTGCGTTATACTCAAAATGATAACCGCTAATTTCCCCTTGAATTAAATACGTCTGATCTGTATCTAATGTCTTAAGACGGGTGTTAAAGGCTAGAGTGGTTTCATATTCACCCTTAGGCTTAGCGCTTATTGATAGCTCCTTATAGAGCGTAGAGAACTTAGTGGGTGAGACTGTCACACCCTGGTATTTCTCACATTGAGAGACTACAGGAGCAGGCTTTACATATGTTACATAATTATTAGGGGCTCCCTTAACAGCTGGACGATTGGCACAACCCGACATAAAGATTAATAGCGCTATTAGTACTAAGTGTTTCATTATTATGGTTCTCTTGTGTGTGTACTTTGACTAAAAAAAGATGAACGATTTTAGGGGTATAAGTGCACATAACCCCTTTTATGGGGAAAGGTGCTCATTAGATGGTTGTGTCGCATCCCGTGGTGTCTGATAACAGCATGGTAGAATGATCCTCCGATATCATACCAAACTGAGCTATGCATGATCACCTTCAAAGGCCGACACACTCCACAATCGATCATCCTTCAGTGTGTCCGTTGGTACTGTGCATATTCACTCAGCTATCGAAACATTGAAGAGATGATGGCAGAGCGTGGTCTCAGGATTGATCATAGTACCCTGAACCGATGGGTTGTTCACTACGCTCCGAAGCTGGAAAAAGCCTTCCATAAAAAGAAGAAACGGCCAGGTGATAGATGGCGAATGGACGAAACCTATTTGAAAGTAAAGGGACAGTGGCGCTACTATTATAGGGCAGTCGATAAAGAGGGAAATACGATTGATTTCCTTCTCACCGCTAAGCGTGACACCAAGGCAGCTCTACGTTTCTTCAACAAAGCCATCGGTAGAAATGGCAAGCCAGGCTTAATCAATATCGACAAAAGTGGCGCCAATAAAGCTGGCATTAATCTGTTCAACGATGAGAATAATCGGCGAGTGAAAATCCGACAATGCAAATACCTGAACAACATAATCGAGCAAGATCACCGACGGATTAAACGCATCACTCGTTCAATGTTGGGCTTTAAAAGCTTTCACGCAGCACAAAGTACTTTGGCTGGAATTGAGCTTGTTGCGATGATCATGAAAGGTCAGATGAAGAAAAGCATCATGGGTTCTTTGTCACCTGCAGAACAATTCCACGCTTTAGTTGCGTAAGTCGAAAACCGTCTAGCTATTTTTCACGCCAGATAGAGTATTTGCGACGAAACCAGAAATATTCTTCCCATCAAAGTGATATTCAAAATGCTTTGACTGTCGACAGTTGGAAAGGGCTGGTGGTCGAAATACAGCGTAGCAAATACCATCTGTCCGAACGCTGCTATGTTGAAGCCCCCATGAGCGCCCAGCTTTAAGATTTTTCCCTAATAGCCGCCTAATGTAACACTGATAGCTACAGGTCAGGTACCACAGAGGCTAGAGAGAAAGCTTGCTGCCTGATCGATTGTTAATGTTAGTGATTTGTAGAGCAGTAAATGGGGTTTGAAGAGTTATTTCCTTCCTCGTGAGTTGCAGCGTCTCAGAGAACAGGCATAATCGCTGTTTTTTAAGTAAGAGGTGGCTTCGTGGAATTGCTAAAGTTAGAGCTGTTGGGACGTCCGTTGCACGTAGAGGGAACTATGTCAGGTTGGCAGCGTTTATATTGGGATCACCAGGTCGTATCAGAAATATCTGCCTCAGCATCTCAAGAAGAGGCGCAGCATGTATTTGAATTGCGCGGCCGTGTTGATGCTAACAACGGAGGTGGTGACGGGGGTATTGAAGAGGTGATTCGCTGCTGTGTCTCCTTAACAGTGAACTGGGAGCCTTTTGAATTGAGCTACCACGTTACCGTTAATGACCAGGTTGTAGACGAGGGGGGGCGTAGCTTGAGTGAGTTGGAGCACTCTACTCCGTCAGAAATCGTTCCCGAGAAGAGAAAAGTGGGAGTGGTTGGAATTGCGTCGCTGGGGTTTAAGCTGCTGAAGAGTGCCAAGGTGATAAAGGTGGTTTTTGCCGGTGCGAGCGTGGCTGCGTATTCTTGGCTGTTTTCTTTTCAGTTCGCTCTGGCGTTGATCGCCTGTTTAGTCTTTCACGAATATGGGCATATTCGTGCTATGAAGTATTTTGGTATGAAAACTAAAGGTATTTACCTAATACCCTTTATGGGCGGTTTGGCGTTGAGTGACAATAAGATCAATACACGCTGGCAAGACGTCGTTATTTCAATTATGGGGCCTAGCTTCGGGTTGTTTTTATCGCTAGTGTTCTTAGTAGC
>MAAC01000763.1_pt1 | contig 13281 bp, 17 predicted proteins | sample 1115981 | NCBI WGS metagenome assembly MAAC01 (sample SAMN04961126, study PRJNA320927) | seawater metagenome | isolation source: sample BD02T64 sea water enriched with oil for 64 days | place: USA:Gulf of Mexico | collected 2013-07-27 | reverse complement strand
TTAGGTATTTCCTGAGTCCAACTTACTTGGTCTGGATTTTTAGTTTCATAAACTACTTCCCAATGTTTCGTTCTATCTAATTTCATTGTTATGTCTCTTTTTTAAGCTTGTGGGTAACGTTTAGTATATGGCAAGTAGGGCCGTAGAAAGCACAGAACTTTCAATCTTGCACTTAGCCAAATATAAATATTTTGTTTTTATCAAAAGGGCAAAGAATACCCACAGCTTGCTGTGATTGGGAGTTTCATTATTCAATTTGTTCAGAATTTATTTCGGCTGAAGAAAAATCTTCTGCTTCAATAGGTTTATCGTTTAATCTTTGCAACATAGATATTTGTCCAATATGTGTTAAAATGTCTGAAAGAGGTCCTTGTAAAAGCCTTTTTGAATAGTCAATTCCCAATTCTTTGGCATCCAGAGTTTTGTCAATTTCCTTCAACTCCATTTTAAACCTTTCAATTTCCATTTGGAAATTCAATTTTTCGGGTGGTTTCTTATCAAATTTTTCTTTTTCAATGGATATCCTTGTGGAATTTAGAACGTCATACATATGATTTATAATTTCATTTGAACTTCTACTTCCCTTCCCAAGATTAAACTCTCCAAATTCATTTTTTGCATCCTTTATGGATTTTAGAAATCTATAGTTTATTGTCGCAATTGTATGTCTTAAATATTCATTTTTCATTTGTCCTCTTCTATTAACTTTTTAATTTTCTCCGCTTTTTCAAAATGGTCTAACTTGTGCTTAATAATCCACCATTTAGCCATTTCCATTAATAAGTCAGGATCATCATTCTTATTAGCAAAAAATGCATAAAATGACAATCCAACAGTCTCTCCACTTTTTTCTATCTTTTTATTACAGACCTTAATGATTTTTTCCTTTAGTTGTTTTTGCACAATAATTTTCGTTTTTTTTAATTGGGCATAACGGTTTGTATATGAGTAGTGGCGGTTAAAAAAGTACTATTTTTCGGTTAATAACAAATATACTAAGAAAGTACAAACTTTGAGGTTTGCACTTTCTTAGCCATTACTTATACATTTTGTTGTAAAGCGTTTTAGCGCTACTAGTCGAACTGGATACAGTTTTAAAATTAATTTGGTGTAAACTGATATTAGTCTATACTTGTTTTTTGTTTCTAGATTTTAGTTGTTTTCTTATAAAAGAAAATATGTAGTAAATCACACCAAAAGCGATTCCTGAATAAAAATCATCTAACATCATTTGATAAGCATCGTCTCTTCCTATAGTATCACTAAAGAAAATCAAATCAAACCCTGTATGAATGATTCCAACAGTGACCATTATTATTATGGCTGACACCAAGCTCTTTAAAAAACTAACTGTTATATTATGTTTTATGAAATATTTATGAAATAGATAAAAAAATGCAGGGAGTACAATTAAACCAAAAATATTTCCATACCATTGATTTTCCAATAAAGCTTTCATTGAATCAGAGATAATGTATAAAATCCCTAAAATGAGAATGATTTTGACGAGGTTTTGGTTTTTTTTGTTCATTATTATATGTTTTTTTCTATTAGACGATACTGAAATAATTTTGTTACATCTTGTTTTCCAAATAGTTATTGAATTAACAATTTCACTTTTCAGATTTATTTCATTTTCAATAGATTTGATCAGCTAATATTTTTAGATTTCTAATTAGTTTTTCAAATGCTTTACAACGGTTTTGTATAACGAAAGTGGCGGCTACGGCTAGATTCGGACAGACCGAAACGCGAAGTGTTTGCGGGCAGCAGCAAAGCTGCGTGCGAATCAGCAGTGTCGGCAAAGCCGTTTTTCGATTTTATCAAAAATAAAGATAGCTAATTAATTGTTTCGAATCTTAATTCTAGTAATGATCTGAGCCATTTTTGTTATACGTTGTTGTGGTTAGTACAATTTACTGCCGAATTTGTAAATGAGTTAATTCGAATGTGTAAATTGAGGTTATTAAATAAGAAGTATATATGATTAAATATTTTGATAAAATAGGTTCATTTACTTGGCTACTTCTTTTCTATTTGGGAATGATATTATTCTCAATTTTTTCAGGTTTGAATTATATTTCACCTTGGCCAATGGGTATATTACTTTTAGCTTTAATTGTCTCGGTTTAAGGAAACGTTATAATGTACTTGAGTTGTTTTTAGACTCTTGTTTTTTCTTTCTGGGTTTATCCTACAATAGCTTTCTCTCCATATAAAAACAATCATAAAAACTATGAGATATCAGATTCTTTTTTGAAGAATGAAGCATTACTTATTTTGGAAAAAACTAAATATCAAATTCCATTATCTGATTTATACATTATACGTGATTCAGTACATGAGAGACAAACTTTTATGCTAGATTCTATCTCTGGAAGGGAGACCATTTATTTGACGTTTGAGCGAACGCATTTTCCTAATGCTGAAAATGTAGTTTTTAGTAAATCAGATTCAATTAAAACAGAGCTAACTTATCCATTAGGACTAAATCCTGACCCTCCGTTTCCTCCGTCAAATACTCCAGAAAGTAGACAGCGATTTGTTGAAAATAGTTGGTTTATGTTCGTTTTGAATAACGAAATTGAGGAACGGAACAAGTTGTACCGATTACTAGGCAAGGATGTGGAAATAATACCGTATTCAGAATTTTGGATTGAAGCAATAACATCCTTTTCAACCGCAGATATAAAACCAGCAAGAAATTGGACTAAAATACTAAATGGATTACAGATAATATCGTTACTTTTTATGACGACGATTATTATCAATTCGGTTAATAATAATCTAGGACTATCTGCAAAAAAGAAAAAAGGTAAAAAGTCTTAATGTGTTTAGTGTTCTGATGTATTAACCACAACGTTAAATATATGGCATTTAGGGCAGAAGGCAAGCAATTAGTTTTGGTTTAACTACAAGCCAAACCTTCTGTATTTTGTTTTAATTTTCCTGCTCTTAAAGCCAAATCAAAAGATTTGGCGGTCTTCGCAAATAAGCACAAACCTTTCGGTTTAGCGCTTAATAGTTATGTTTTACACACTTTGTTGTAAGTAGTGTTTTATTCATTTAATAGTTCATTTGTCAATTCCTTTTTTTCAGAATTGTAATTTTCTATAAATTCAACTAATTCAGTTGTTTTATTTAAATTTTTAGGTAATGAATCTGCCATTAAATTTGTTAGATTTTCTGTCTGTTTGAACTCAAAAGGTCTAAAACCTAAGTCTTTTCCAATTGATAGATTATAAATCCAATATATACTAATTCCACTGTTTGTAAACCAACCCGTCAATGATTCTATTTCTGAATTAGATTTACCAATCCATTTTACTTTTCCATAAAATAGATGAGAGAATTGATTTTTATAATATTCTTGTAAATTGACAATATCTGGCTTTAAATAAAATTTAAATTTAGTATGGTCTAAATTATCTGTTTTAGATAGAAGAAAATCAATAATACTTTAACTTACTTCAAAATTTCCAGTTGCAATGTGGCAACCGAAAATTTTAATGAAATATTTGAATAGGTTTTTAATTTTTGTTTTCCATCCGGTTCTATAAATTTCTGTGAAGTCTATTCTTTTTTCTTTTAAAATACAAAAATTATTATTTCTCAAAGTATTTTCAAAAGTTAATATTTTTGCTTTTGGTCCACGGATTTTAGTTTCGATGTTTTTTATGTGAATAGGTTGAATAAGCCCTCGTTTTAATAGGGGGGTATTTTTTGTTAGCATTTTTATGCTCTCAAGTAAAAGGGTCTTTAATCGGATTATGAGTTATTACTAATTCTCCATTAATGTACAAGTTTGCACTTCCATTCCCACTCCCTAATTTATCATGAGTTATAGCAACGTGCGTCCAAGTATCATTGCTAAAAGGAGGATCTACCATACCTCTCACTCTATGGTAAAACTCTTTGGTAGAAATATCTGTATCAATACTGCTCCATGATATTTCGTCTCCCGCAACACCTAGTCTAAACATTCTCTTTTTACTGGTTGGAGTAAAATCTGTCCAAATAGCACCGTCTCTATGACTTGTTTTGGTTATCTGTATAGGGTCAACATAGTTTGTTTTAAGGTCTTTATCTGGATTTACTTTTAGCCAGAAAGAGATAGTACCACTCCAATTTTTAGGTTGAAAATTCACATTTTTTTCAGCTTTATAAAACACAACAGGTATCAGGTTGTCTTTAAATTCAAGAGCACCACCATATTTTCCTTCTCCTTGAGCTATTTTGACAGAAGTTGCGAATTTCAAATTATTTGAAATAGAATCCAAGTATTTCCTTGATGGTGCGTCATACAATATCGGATCACCTTTTGCAAAGTCTGCTGTTGCGGAAGTGTCAAATGAAGCATAGAAAAGTAAAGAGTTTTTTAATTCATCATCGATTTTGCTAGTATTTAAATCTTCACATGAAGAAATTAATATTACAGTACTCATTAATAGTATTGTAAATGTTCTGTTAAAAATAATTTTGTATTCACAATTTTCTGGTTGTTTAGTTATTACTAACGGTTGGTATAAGATTAGTTGCGTGGTTTGAACACTAAATTTAGTAAATAAATCACAAATAGAAAGTCTGCAAGAACTTTCGTAAGTAGACTAGAAACTAGCAATTAATTTTATACATTGTTGTGCTTAGTACTTGTTATTAACGAATGAATTCTATTTTTTTAGTACTGTGGCTTAAAATTAGTTCCTCAATAATTTTAACAACTTTTTTAGACCACAGCATTTTAAAATGTCCTGTTCCTTCTATTTCAATAAGTTTGGAATTCTTAATAAATGAACTTACATTTTTAGTTTTCTCTATTGGAATTACTTTGTCAAATTTATCATGAATGGTTTTAGGAGCTCGTTGTAGTAGTGAAGGGTAAAGAGAAACCAATTCTTCATATCTCCCTTTTGCATCTTGGTCAAGAAGTGATAAAATCCTTCGTTATAACGCTACGTAACCAAAATTGGATTTTACTCGAAAAAAATGCTCTATTTTTTGAAGGTCTGCACAAAGTTTATTTCTGTTATGAAGTGATAAACAAAAAACTTCACAATCTTCTAAACAATCAATATTTGTAGTTGCCTTAACTTTTTTTAAATATGCTTCATAGTCGGTTATCCACTAATTTTCCATTGCAAATTGTAAAATATGTTCTTTTCCTTGGTCGTTTGTATAGTAAGCTATTAAAAGGCCACTTAATACAAAATGGTCGTCATTGACCAAATCCCCTCGTTGAACAAGAAATTGATGCTTCTTTAATTTCTTACTGTGAAATGAGAAAGGATATATTTAAATTCCGAATCAGTAATCGGTGTTATTTCTTCAATATGTTTTCTTAATTTGATGCTCAATTTCAGTGCGATGTTTTTTTTGCTTGTGCCTTACGGTTTGAACAACCCCTCGTTTTAATGGAATTTATTTTTTGTTATAGCTTGTTTTTATTAACCTACCAAGAATATATATCCTTAAGCTTAATACCTGCTTTTAGTTTAATAGATGGAGCTTCCTCAACATTACTTACTTTAACATACCTGTAATCGTTATCTAAAAGAAGTACCATACCTTGACTACTTTTATCGGATTTATTGCAATTAAAAGCTACTTTCCATCCTTCAGAGTTTCCGGATATAGTTTTAATACAAATAGACGTTGCGTGAATTTTATTTACTTCCATTTGTAATGATTCTAAAGGGTTATCCAAAAAAGTAAATCCATCTGCAGTATTTTTCACAAAGGAAGTAATATCTTTGGTTAGCAGTAGCTTTTTAAAAACATTAAATACTTTTTCTTGTTTTGCTGCACCTTCTTTTCCTATAGCATTAACAAACCCCTCTCTTCCAAAAGCCTCTTTAATGGTAGAACATTCATCATCAGCATAAGGGCTATCATACTTTAGTTGGAAAGCATCTAAAAGTTCTACTTGATTAAAGTCGATTAATTTTCCATTAATAACATATTTTTCTACATCCATCTTCAACTTCTCTTTATCCAAATATTGACCTCCAACTTGTATAAATTCTTCTAATGTCAATGGCCCTTCATCTTCTATCAGTGAGTTTTCTTTAGTACTAGCTTTGACTTTTAAATCTAATAGAAAGTCACGAATTGTTTTAGTGTTATTGGATGCCAATCGAATTTGATTGTCTAAATAAAAGGCAAAAATGAAACCTCTCTTATAAGGCAGTGATTGTATTTCACCATTTGTCCAAAACATTTCAGCAATTGAATCATTGTGAACCTCTTTAACGTCACTCGTATAGTGAGCTAAAAGTTTTGCGTCATTAATTTCCTCATAAAATTCATCAAGATTCATTAGACCAGAATTTATTGCTGTATACATAGTTATATACTCTGTAAAACCTTCTCCAAGCCACTGATGATCAAAACTAGAATTTCCTATATTCACTTCACTACCTATCCACCTATGAACTGCCTCATGACAAATTGTAAAGACAGCTGTCCTAGGATCCAAATCTCCTGCATAATTCATATAAAAACCATCATTTAAAGCATACCCGCCGCTGCCAGAATGTCCTTCCATAACCTTCCCATGTACAGGAAGAATAGCAGCCCAATAATAATCATGATCATAATCTTCCCAGAAATCCATAATTTCTGAAAAGTATTGAAATGTTTTATCATTAAAAGCTTCTGAGATAGTTTTATTCTGTTTAGATGTAACAAAATAATGAGGAATATCTTTTATTACTTTAATATTGATATCTATATCATCACTAATAATACTTATAGAATTAGCTAATTCGCTATATGTTGTTTCTGAGATAGTACTAGGATCTTGATCTAAGTCATAGGAGTCAAAGGAAGTCATGTTTTTAGGATAGTTTTCCCAATGTATCAGATGTTGTATTTCTTGATCAGATTCATATTGCATTAAATAACTTTCTCCATATACATAAAGATGGTTTGGCACTATGTTAGGTCGAAACCTCTCACTGGCCACCTCCCAAATAGGTTGTGCTTTATCTTTGCCATAGACTAAAGTACCATCTATTGAATAATTTAGGATATTATTCTTATTTTCTCCATGGTGTCTAATTACAAGTTTTCGCTCTTCTGGGTATAATTCTAAACTATCTCCAACACCAACAGTAATATTTTTAAGTACACCAAAGATATCCTCTTGCCCTCCAAAATCGGGACTTCCATAGATAAAACTTGAACTATCTTTACTTTGACGAGTATAGCTAAGATTAACACCTAGTAAATTAGAAGTGCCATCCCATGATAGTTTATAGTCCATTATTGAATTATTATTTTTTTTCTCTTTGGAATCGTTACAAGCGCTTAATAATATAGCAAGTAAAAAAAATAAAAATACGTTTATTGTTTTCATAATATTTTTCTTGTAAGACGAAACTATAGTCGTTTTGTTACACTATGCTTTTTCAATTCCGGCTAGTATTTTTGTATCGATCTGAAAATCAACCAATAGCACTTCTGAGTTTCAGTTGTCTTTTCCACAAAGGGAGGAATTAACTACAACGTGTTTGTATAAGATTTTTTGCGTGTTTAAGCACCTAATTTAGTAAATACAAAACCAACTAGAAAATCCGCGAGGATTCTCGTAAGTAAGCTTGCATTAGCAATTAATTTTATACGGTGTTGTCAATAGTTTTTTGTCAGATGCGAGCTGTTTAAGTAAGTTTTTATCTCCACCAAACCAAAATTGTTTTAAAATTGGTTTGGGAACAAATGCTCTACGTTTTGGCAGAATAAAATCCAAAAATTCATTCCACAAATCTTTTGGGAATACTGTCAGTTCCGTTTCGTAAGCTTTGCCCAAATGTAGAGTAATTCGAAACGGTTCCGTTACAGGCATTGCTCCTCCAACTTCATTAAGGTTTATGCTTATTTTAGTTCCGTCAACAGTGATAGTTCCGTTTTTCGGTTGATAAACGTATTTTCCCAACGGACTATTCACATTTTTAGTCAAGCCCTCTGAATATTTTCCGCTATATTTTTCTGTCAGTTCTTGAATAATGTTCATTAATTCAGCGTTTTCTATAATTACACACCATACACATTGTTGTATGTAGTTTTATTTATTTTATACTCAAAAGTTAATACTCTTAAATTCCATAAGGTCAAAGTCTGTTTTGCTGTGATTCTATTATTTTTTGAACTGACAACTAATTCATCTTTAAACGACTTAATGAATTTTGCCCATAAATTACCTTTAGAATCGTTCAGCAAAAAGTAAAATCCACAATCTCCAATTTTTCTTCCTGAAGATTTTAAAATAAGTTCGCCATCTACACCTACGGTTGGATTTAAAATAACCGTTGCGTTACCATTAGGTAATGGGAAAATAGCTTTTATACAAGACTGTCCACTTGGAATTGCACAAATTTCATAAACACCTGAATAAACCACTTGTTTTGAACCAATGAAAGTTCTAAGCCAAATGGTTCGTTTAACTTTTTTGGTTTTCATGTCTACCAATTGGATTATCTCACTATTTAGTTCTTTGGACTCTTTACTATTATCCATTGGAACATTTAATTGTTCAATCCGATTGCTAAACATCACCTTTAATAAGACTCCAAAAACTCTGAAGAAAGGATTCCAATTTACTTTTAAATCAAAATTGTAATTACTAGTGTTTTCGTAAAAATCAATTACGTCTTTAGATAATCGATTCTGTTCTTTTTCAGCCAAGTTAAGTTGACTTACAGATTGTAATAAACCCTGGTTCCTTTCACTTTCGTTAAATTCTAAATGTTCGTTGTTTGCCAATTGCTTAATGAATTTTTCGCCTATTCCGTCTGTTCTTCCAAAAGGGCCTAATAGCCATTCATTTTGATTGGGAGTAATTTTTTTACCAAATAGAATAACCCATTGTTGAGTTACCCAATCCTGAAAGTTTTGTTTTAAAGGTGCAATTCCCATTTCCTATAATTTATTCATTTTAAGGTTTGGGATATAGCTTTCTTTTTCTTTCCAAGTTCCAAATTCAGAAAGTGGTTTAAATCGTAATGTTGTGAATTCAAAATGAAAGTTCTTTCGTTCCCTCTCTTTCATTGCATTTGAATGTCTTTTTGGTTTAGGCATTACACTATGACCGTGAACCATATTAGTCATCTCTTTTTCTGTTTTCCAAATGGAAAAAGTAGAGACCGTATTTGGGAATCTAATTGATGCTAATGAAAGTATGGTTCCTGAATGGTCTCGAACCAATTTTTCAACTGGTCTTCCCCAATGTAAGAATCTTGGAATTTCAAAAGGTTTCATTCTTGCGATTGTAACGGCAACAACAAGAGATGATGCGTTTTCCAATTTGGCTTTCTGTTCAGGTATTTTGAATCCACTTATTTTACCCCAATCTCTTATAAATGACAAACGAGTATGCCAGCCTTTTGCTAGAATTTTTCCGAATTTATTTTTTTCTAAGTAAACCTCTAAATCTTTTTCGTTTTCCCATTGTGCAAAAATGGCTACTTGTCTCATTAAAAATCGAGAAGGGGATATGATAGGTGAGCCTAATGTCATAGCGGTCATATATTCCGAATGAATTAGCCCTTTAGTACTCTTTGAGATTGGATTTGAAAATATTCCTTTTATTACCAATAAAAATGGTATTTTGACAAGATGATAAGAGAATATATTCATATTAATTTATTGTAGAAATTTTAATCCTATTGCGTTTCTTGTAAATTACACACAACTGTCTTGTATAAACAGTCGTTTTAATGCTGTTTATTTGTTGTTGTGAATAGTTTTCTTACTTCTATAAATATAGCAATCCAGGCAGAAATAGATATTATGGAAAAGACAATCTTTTTTCTTATCGGTTGAAAATCTTGAGGTAGAAATCGAATGCACATTATTGTTGTGGTTATTCCAAAAGCTAATACAATAAAAGTTAGCAAATATTTTAATGGTTTGTGATTTTCACTTTTGTCATTTAATAACAAAATTATAACACCTATTATAGCTGGAATCCAAGGTGTAAATCTTGCAATATTGAATTGTAAATAATGCCCTGTAAAACCAATAATACTACAGATTATTAAAATGTAAGAATGTATTTTTAACATGTTTTTTTATATAAAGAAATGTCTTCTCACCCGTGTTAATAATTAAGACTTATTTACCGTAAAGACATTTCTTTATTTTTGAATGAAGACAATTAAGCAAAGGGATTAACATCTGCTGTCGGTCCATAAATAGATGGGATTATTTGATCTAATTGTCTTAAGTAAGCAACTAATTCTCCTCTATGATGAATAAGATGATTACAAACAAAAGTTCTTACATATCCTATGGTTGGCATCTCTACTAGTACAGTACCATTTTTAGTTAGTTTCCAGCTTTCATCTAGCCAAGAAGTGTCATCATCAGATAATAATCCTACAACCATTTTGACACTCTTATCAAATTGTGATAAAATCTCTTCTTTTGAATTAGGAATAGGATGACTTACTAATACATCTACCTCAATCTCTCCATCTTTACCGATGGATAACATTCTACCTGTTACTTCAGCAACATGATAAGCTAATTGACCTAATGGCATAGCCTTTTCATGTGGCTTAAAGTTTAAGCGATTTTCAGGGACGATGTCTAACAAGTTTTTTGTAGAAACAAACTCCTGTTCCAATTCTGATAAAATTTCTAATGCATTCATAATTATTATTTTTATTTATTGAATGCACAAATGTCACAATTTGTTTAGCTATTAAACGGTATCAAAAGATACATAGAGTAAAGTTTATAAAACTTTTATTAATCCTCTATGTAATTCTAATAATCCTTCATGCTCAAACTGTTTGAGTATTCTTGATATTACGACTCTGGTTGTACCTAATTCATATGCTAACTCTTGGTGAGATATTTTAACTTCCCTTTTGTTTTTCGTATTAACTTTTTTAGTCAAATATTCCATTAATCGATCATCAATATGTTTAAATACAATATTTGTAAATGAGTTTAGCAATTCGTCATATCTATCTCTAAAAGTTTTAATAACAAAACTATTCCATGAAGGATACTTTTTTTGCCAATCTGAAATAAATTGCGTTGGGATAATTAATATCTCTGTTTTACACGTAACTACAGCTTGTGAAGGACTTTTGTTGTCATAAAAACAAGCAGAAAGAGACATCATGCAGGTTTGATTTTCTTTAACATAATAGAGTAATATTTCCCTGTCTTCATGCGTTTGGAAAACTCGAATATTGCCAGATATTACTATGGGCAAAACTTTAACGAATTGTCCTTCTCTAACAATAATATCTCCTTTACTAAATGTTTGAATTGAACCATATATCAGAATCATTTTCTGAAGTTCATCTTCAAAAAATAAATTAGATTCTTGTATTATATCTTTTGTTAAAGTCATTTCTAACAATTTTACCTAACGGTCTTGCGTATGAAACGTAGGCGGTTACAAAGCACGAAACTTTCGTTTACGAACAAACCTTGATTCGAACCAAGATTTTTGATTTTACTGATATTCCGCCTATTTTTTATATATATTGTTCTATGCCGTATTTCATTCTTCAATTTTATTTAGTATTGACTCATAGACGTGAATCAAATCACTTTTGGGTTATTGCCTATATTTTCATTCATTAGAAATAAACCAAAAGGAAACAATGAATTCCTTGTAAAATTCCGTTGAACAGCTATAATATTATTCGTCATACTAATAAATAAAATTACCACCAGACCCATATGCTCATATTGATTTTGTGTCATTTTTCAATCCACTAAGAATATGAAATGCTCCATGCGGACTATATAAATCAAGCTTTGTTCTGAAATATTGTTCTATATAAGCAAAAAGATTAAAATTCTTTTGTTTCTTTCAATAACTTTCGAATGACTGTATATACTTTATTTTAAAACCTTTCTAAATCATAAATCAAATTATTAGTTTGAGTTTTAAAAAAATTAATATCATCTCGTCCTTCGAGTTCTAACTTTTTCAATTCATTCTTCATATCTCCTTTAGCTATTTTAAGAGCTTCTTTTTTTTGCCCCATTTTTCGCAAAACTTTACACTTTACACGAAGTCTAAACCATAAACTAGAGCTATTCATATCTTCTGCAAATTTTCCATCTGACGTATATATCAGTTCAATTGATTTATTTATGTACCCCAATGCTTCTTCTAATTTGATTCCCTCAAAAGCATAATATCTAGCAAATTCAAAATAATCCCAAGAAGTGATACCTGCTAATTTATTTTTTATTGTATTTTCAATAACTTCATTAGTAAAAAACTCTATAGGGACTTTAATTCCAGTGTGTTCCCATTCTAAGACTAAATTAGCCCCATTATTTGTTATATCTTGAAAGGAAAACATCATGCTTTCTATTTTTTGTGATAATTTATAAGAAGGCACTGAAATTGAAAGTTTTACTTTAGACTCATCCCACTTAGCTTTTGGGTTCGATATATTGGGATTATTGGGGTCATCAATGGGGACTCCTCCCCAATCATCTACATTTTTATCATACAAATAGAAATCCCAATTTTCTTTTTTTGGTGTTGTGAAAACACTATAAGTACCTGGTGATAAGGTGTCTCCTTTAATTACTGCCCAGTTAGTGAACGTTATTTTACTATCATCATTTGCACCAGTACGCCATTTCTTGTCATAGGGAACCAGTCCTCCAAATATAATTCTATCCCTTATAGAGGGTCTTGAATAATCTACTGTTACACTTCCAAATCCAACTTTTTGTTCGACTTCCGCTCTGGGACTAATCTGCGGAAATTGTTCCTGTCCAAATACCGTTAGAGTACTTGTCAGGAATAAAAATAATATCTTGATTCTCATAAGGTTTGTTTTTATTAATAAAGAATATTCTTTATTAATATTTTTTATTCTGGAAATCGAAATTATAGATTAATTAGTTCTTTTGGTATTAAAAAAAAGTTAATTTAAGCTGTTATGGACTTTTTATATTTCTTAGATTCAAGTCATAAACGCAACAGTCTACTGTTGTAAAAAAAGCCAGATTCCTAGTTTTTGCCCTAGGGCAAAAACTAGGAATCTGGCAGCAAAAAAACTTCATATTTTTGGGTTGCAAAACTTAAAATATATGTCGCATTTAACGTTGTCTCAAAGGTATGAAATTTCTATTCTCAAAAACAAAAGTTGTCTAGGTTGGCTATTGCTGATAGGGTTGGCACAAGTAAATCAACCGTTTGTAGGGAGTTGAATAGGAATTCGGATGGACGTAGTGGTGAATATAAAGCGGATTTGGCTCAAAGGAAGTCTGAACTGCGTCATCAAGAGAAAAACA
>MAAC01015605.1_pt1 | contig 13284 bp, 12 predicted proteins | sample 1115981 | NCBI WGS metagenome assembly MAAC01 (sample SAMN04961126, study PRJNA320927) | seawater metagenome | isolation source: sample BD02T64 sea water enriched with oil for 64 days | place: USA:Gulf of Mexico | collected 2013-07-27 | reverse complement strand
ATCATGATATTGGTAAATAGATCCAGCAATACTTCACCGCCCTTGCACGCTCTCGAGCAATACTCGAATTGACTTACAAAGAGCTGACTTTGCTCACGGTAGATACTGATAGTAGTCTGGTCGGTATTGACCTCGGGTTGGCTATTTTCTTCGTTCATTTGTTGCTCCATGATTTTAGCTGTGCGTCGTTTGGCTCGATATAAATTTTCTCGCGGGAGGTAGACTTCCCAACGGCGGGGGTTTTGTGGACTATGAGCTCGGGCATCAGCCGGTTAGATAAGTCGCGGGCTTGATCTGCATTGCCGCACATGATGATTTTTTTGTAAATGGGAGCACATCGGCGATTCGCCCATTGCTCAACTGTTTCAATCTTCACTTAGCCTATCTCCTCGTAGGGCTCGAGTAGATATTGTATATCCGCACTTATGTCGTGCAGGATATGACTAAGCTTCATGTCGGAGAATGAGCCGTTACCACTTTTTACATTCTCTTTTGCGAGCGTTATTGTGGTCATCACCTTCTGGCGTACATCTAAGAGGATCTTTGCTTTGCGGGGTAAGCTATCCAGCCAATCGAGCTGAATGAGTAAGCCATAGCAATGAATAAGGATATGCTGATTCGTCGCTTTCTTTATGTAGCGCTCTGATAGCCCACGGCTCTCATGAATAGCTTGTATTAACTGATCGGGTTTCGGGGTTGGCATGATCTCTCTCCTAATTGATTTTAATGATTTTTAATTTTCGGCGGGGGTACTGCTTGCGGTAACTGCTCACGAGATCATCCAGCTCCTGCTGACTCAGGGTGAACTTCCCCAAGTTTTTTGTTTGGGCGTCGGGACTAGTTATCTCGTAGCGTTGCTTCATGGCTTGCTAGATCTATGCTTCTTGAGCATCGTTATACAGTTCGTTTGTAGTTGCTGGCTCACTTGCTCGTGCTTATCGTTCATCACTGCATAGATGGCGCTTGGGCTATACTTGATCTCTATACTTATCTTCTCGACCGTGTAATGCTTTTTGAGGATCTGAAGCGCTTTCTTAGTGCGGGCGGGATTCACCTTTATGGGATCCTTATTCTGAGCCGTGAGTCCAGTCTTTGACTTTTTGCCACTCAAGCCTTTCTTGCCTTTGGCGGATTCATTCTTCTGCGTTTTATGTACTCCAATGATTTCTTTTTTCAAAAAATCATCAGCCAAAATTACATTAACGAACCTTATAACTTCTTTTAAATTATTTTTGTTTATGTCTCCTGTTACCAAAATTACTCGTGCAGAATAATTTGCAGACAACGGAACTTCTACTCCCTGCTTATCAACATAGTAAGATGAATTACCTGTATTAATTCTAGCGATTGGCGTACGCTGTTTTACTATTGTTTTAAAAACACCATCTATAGTATAAAAAACCGTTGCTTTCTCTACATATGGGTTCGATAATACCACCTGTTCTAAACCTTGTAAATCTAAGACAGATTTTGGTTGGTTTTTCACCTTTCTGTTATTTTGTATTAACAATTTATTAACCATTTGCGGTGTTAAAAAACTAGAATCCTCGCCAACAAATTCTACAACGACTTTCGTTATTTTTTTATTTGAATTTCTTACTAAAGAAAAACTATATAAAAAAGACAAAGCTCCTATGATTACTATAGAAAACAAATATGTTAGAATCTTTTTCATTTGTTTTTTTTACTGTTTTTCAATTCACTTACAACTTCATTTATCAGTATTCCAATATCCCCGGCACCTAACATAACTACTACTTTGGCTTCAGAATTCTCAATGTTTTTTATTAAATTTTCTTTTGATACTAGTTTTTTACTTTCTAATTCAATTTTATTTAACAACCATTCTGAATTCACCCCTTTAATTGGTTTTTCTCTTGCTGGATAAATATCTAACAATAACAACTCATCAAACATTGATAGCTCTTTAGCAAAGTCATTTACAAAATCTTGAGTTCTACTAAATAAATGCGGCTGAAAAACAACCAACACTTTCTCATTAGGATACATCTCTCTAACAGAGTTTGCAACGGCATTAATCTCTGTTGGATGGTGTGCGTAATCATCAATTAGCACTAACTCACTTGTATTTATCCTATACGTAAATCTACGTTGAACTCCTTTAAAGGTTCTTATTTGTTGTTTTATCTCTTTAAGCGAAATACCATATTCATTTGCTAATGCCAAAGCCGCCAATGCATTCATTACGTTGTGACTCCCTGGCAAATTCAATTCTATATTTTCTACAATTTCTTTTGGTGTTTGCACATCAAAAATATACTTCCCTTTTTCAATTTTTAAATTGAATGCCTTATAATCAGCCTCTTCATTAATTGCATATGTCAATCCATCAATTGGCAATCCTCTTGCAACAATCAACTTACCTGAAACTTTATCACAAAAATCATTGAATGATTGTATCAATGCATCATGCTCACCATAAATATCTAGGTGATCAGCATCCATAGAGGTAATACATGCAATATCTGGAGACAACTGTAAAAATGAACGATCAAATTCATCGGCCTCAACCACAGAAATTTTATCTTTTCCTAGTATCAAATTCGAGTTGTAATTCTCTGCGATACCTCCTAAAAAAGAAGTTGCCATACTCGGTTGCATAATATGTCCTAATATGGAAGACGTAGTCGTTTTTCCATGAGTACCAGCAACTGCTAAGCAATACGTGCTTTCAGTTATCTTCCCTAAAATTTCTGCACGTTTCAAAATTGTAAATCCTTCATTTTTTAGATGAGTATATTCTACATGATTTTCAGGAATCGCAGGAGTAAACACCACTAATGTTTTTTCTTTTGCCAAAAAAGTCAATGGAATATTCTTTACCGAATCTTCAAAATGAATTTCAATACCCAACTCTACTAAAGAATTAGTGATATTGGTTTGCGTCTTATCATATCCAGCAACTTTTTTCCCATTCGCCTTAAAATATCGCGCAAGTGCACTCATTCCGATGCCTCCGATGCCAATAAAATAAACGTTATCAATATCTCTTAAATTCACGTATTCAATAATTTCTCTATCTGATTAACAATATCATTTGTTGCGCTTGGCAATGCTAACTCTTTTATATTTTCACTTAAATTTTGCTGTTTCCCTTTATCTTTCAACAGGGTTTCAAAAACAATAGGAAATGTATCCAACTCACCTTCTTTCAACAAAATTGCTCCATGCTTATCAGCAATCGATTTTGCATTTTTTGTCTGATGATCTTCTGCGACATTTGGTGATGGAATGAAAATTGTTGGCTTACCAACAATACACAACTCCGAAACTGAACTTGCTCCAGCCCTCGAAATAATTACATCTGCTGCTGCATAAGCCAAATCCATTCTGTTTAAAAATTGATGGACCTGCACATTTTCTTTTTGACTGTATGTTTGATATTTCTGAACATACAACTTACCACATTGCCATATTAGTTGAACTTCCTGATCTTTAAAAAACACTAACTGTTCTTCAATTAATTGATTGATTCTTCTTGCACCTAAACTCCCACCTAACACCAACACTGTTTTCTTGCTCTTATCTAATTTAAAGAACTCCTTAGCTTCGGCAGTCTTATTATGAATTGACAATAAATCTTGACGGACAGGGTTTCCTGTCTTTATTATTTTATCAGCAGGAAAAAAACGCTCTAAGTTATCATAAGCCACACAAATTAATTTCGCTTTCTTACTTAATAACTTATTGGTTATTCCTGGATATGAATTTTGTTCTTGTATCAAAGTCGGAACTCCTTTTCTATTCGCAACCATTAATGTTGGCCCACTTGCAAATCCTCCTGTACCAATCGCAACATCTGGTTTAAACCTCCTGATGATACGCCCTGCTTTTAACAAACTACTTACCAACTTAAAAGGAAATGACAGATTTTTTAATGTCAATTTTCTTTGAATGCCAGAAATCCACAAGCCTTTAATTTCATAGCCTGCTTGCGGCACCTTTTCCATTTCCATTTTATCTTTTGCTCCAACAAACAAAATATTCGCTTGTGGGTATCTCAGCTTTATTTCATTCGCAATGGCTATTGCCGGATAAATATGTCCGCCAGTTCCCCCTCCACTTATTATGATGTTAATCGATTGCTTCATGTAAAATGTCTAAAGGATTATCATCTAAAATTGTTTCTTCTGTTTCATCTTTAGATGCACTTACGCTTAGAATCATTCCTAATGCGAAACAAGTCATCCAAATAGAAGTTCCTCCACTACTTATAAGTGGTAATGTTTGGCCCGTAACAGGAAATAAATTACTTGCTACAGCCATATTTATCATTGCTTGAAAAATGATTGGTAAACCAACTCCAATTACTAACAATGACGCAAAAATCGTAGTTGCTTTTTTGGCAGCGATTATTATTCTAAAAAGCAGCAAAAAATACACTAAGATTACTGAAAACGCTCCGACCAATCCATATTCTTCAACAATTATTGCATAAATAAAATCTGAAGATGATTGCGGTAAAAAATTCTTTTGAACACTTTTACCAGGACCATTCCCCGTTAATCCTCCAGTAGCTATTGCTATTTTTGCTTTTGTTACTTGATACCCTTCTTGTCCATCATCTTTTGAAAAACCTTCAATTCTGCTTTGCCATGTTGCTACACGATTCGGCATTGCATCCGGAAACGCTTTTGCAGTTAATACAAATAACGTTAAAACAATTGCCCCAATTCCCAATATAAACCCAATATATTTAAGCGGATATCCACCAATACTAGCCAACATAATTACCATCGTAAAAATAATTGCTGTTGTTGAAAAATTTGCTGGTAATATCAATAATAAGATACATCCAACCGGCAACCACAACTGCCAAAGACTTTCTTTAAATTCTATTTTTCTCTCTTTATTTCTGGCCAAATACCTTGCTACATATATCATTAAAATCAATCCAGCTAATGTTGAAGTTTGAAAACCAACACCTACAAAAGGAATGCGAATCCATCTACTTGCATTTGCACCTCCAATGGTTGTTCCTTGTGATAAGGTATAAATCAATAAAAGTATTACTACTGGCAACATTAATACAGAACCTCCACTAAAGTATCTGTATGGGATCTTATGCACTCCATAGATAATAACAAAACCCATAATTAATAAAATCATGTGTTTAATTAAATACCCAAAAGTTGAACCAGAACCTACAACATATACCAAATTAGTACTCGCACTATAAACTGGCATAAACGAACTGGCATAAACGAAAAAATTGCCAATACAGCGACTATAGACCAAATTGTTCTATCTCCTTTGATATGTTTTAATAGGTTATTCATGTATCAACTTATAAAATTGATCTTACTGCTTTCTTAAATTGTCTTCCTCTGTCCTCGTAATTATCGAATAGATCAAAACTTGCACATGCTGGCGATAACAATACATTATCTCCTTTAGATGCTAATTTTGCCGAAACTTTAACCGCTTCTTCTGCTCCTGCCGTTTCAACAATAATATCCACAACATTTCCGAATGTTTCTTGAATTTTTTTGTTATCAACTCCTAAACAAACAATTGCTTTCACTTTTTCTCTTACCAATGGTAATAAATCGTGATAATCATTTCCTTTATCAACACCTCCAACAATCCAAACTGTTGGGTTATCCATACACTCTAATGCATAAAATGTTGCATTCACATTTGTCGCTTTAGAATCGTTAATGTACTGTACATCTCTTACTTTTTGAACATCTTCTAAACGATGTTCTGCTCCTTCAAAGCTTGATAAGCTTTCTTTTATGGTCTGCTTTCTTACTTTTAGCAATTGAGCAGTCATTGCTGAAGCCATGGCATTTTTTACATTGTGTTTACCTTTTAATGTTAGGTTAGATAGTGGCATAGTGAATTCTTCTGTATTTATTTTCGTTATTATTTTATTGTCTCTTAAAAAAGCTCCAAACTCTAATTCTCTTTCTATTGAAAAAGGAATTAATTGTGCTTTTGTTTTATTTTCTTTTAACCATTTGTTTGATGCAGCATCTTCTGCATCATAAATCAAATAATCTTTTTCTGTTTGATTCTTTGTTATTCTAAATTTTGACGCTATATATTTATCAAAATCATATTCATATCTATCCAAATGATCTGGAGTGATATTGGTGATAATTGCTATATGTGGCGCAAACTCCTCGATTCCATCTAACTGAAAACTACTTAACTCCAACACGTAAGAATCATACGCTTGCTCAGCAACTTGCTGCGCAAAACTATCTCCAATATTTCCTGCAACTCCAACATTTAACCCAGCCTGTTTTAACACATGATGTATTAGCAATGTTGTTGTTGTTTTTCCATTTGCTCCAGTTATCCCAACTATTGTAGCTTTTGTAAATTGACTTGCAAATTCAATTTCTGATATTACAGGCACAGACAGATTTTTTAGTTTTTGAACTAATGTTACATTGTCTGGAATCCCAGGGCTTTTCATTACCAAATCGGCATTTAAAATCTTAGCTTCTGTATGCTGATTCTCTTCAAATGCTATTTCATTTTGTAAAAGAACTTCTTTATATTTCTGAGAAATTGTTCCTTTGTCAGAAACAAAAACTTCATACTCTTTTTTCTTTGCAAGAATTGCTGTTCCCACACCACTTTCTCCACCTCCTAAAACAACGATTCTTTTCATTTACCTTAACTTCAAGGTTGCAATTGTAAACACCGCTAATAAGATTCCAACAATCCAAAAACGAGTTACAATTTTACTTTCGTGATATCCTGATTTTTGATAGTGATGATGTAAGGGTGACATTTTAAATATGCGCCTTCCAACTCCAAATTTCTTTCTTGTATACTTAAAATACCCCACTTGTAAAATCACTGACATATTTTCTACAACGAAAATTCCGGCTAAGAAAACCAACAACAATTCCTTTCGAATTGCAATTGCGATCACTGCTATAATTCCACCAATAGTTAAACTACCAGTATCCCCCATAAAAACTTGAGCAGGAAATGTGTTGTACCATAAAAACCCGATTAACGCTCCTGCAAAGGCCAAGATAAACACGGTCATTTCTCCTGAATTGGGTATATACATTACATCTAAATAATCTGCAAAAATGATATTACCAGACACCCAAGCAAAAATGGCGAGTGTGATTACAATAATAGCAGATGAACCGGCTGCTAAACCATCAATTCCATCTGTTAAATTAGCCCCATTAGAAACCCCCGTAACAATAAACACCACAACAAATATGAAAATGATCCAAGCATAGGATTGATATCCTTCACCTAAAAAACTTAATGGTCTTGAATAATCCAATTCGTTATCTTTTAAAAACGGTATGGTCGTTTTGGTTGACTTATGTGCATCTCCAAAAACTTGTTTCCGACCGTTTTCCTGAACAATCTGTTGCTCAACTGGCAACTGTTCTTTAATAGTAACATCCGGATGAAAGTACAGCATCGACCCCACGATTATACCAAGACCTACTTGACCTAACACTTTAAATTTTCCGCTTAAACCACCTTTGTTTTTTTTAAATACTTTTATATAATCATCTACAAAACCGATAAAGCCCATCCAAATTGTAGTTATGATAAGAATTACCACATAAATGTTATCAAGCTTAGCTAATAGTAGTACCGGAATTAACGTCGCAAGAATAATAATGATCCCTCCCATTGTTGGCGTTCCAGATTTTTGAGCTTGTCCTTCTAAACCTAAATCCCTAACTGTTTCTCCAACTTGTTGACTTCTTAAGAAATTGATAATTCTCTTTCCAAAAATTGTTGAGAACAATAATGAAAAGATAAATGCCAATGCTGCACGAAATGTGATAAACTGAAACACACTTGCCCCAGTTAAATTGAATTGACTCTCTAAATACTCGAATAAATAATACAGCATTCTTATTTATTTAATTGATTAAAACATTCTGTTACTACTTCTAAATCATCAAAATGAAAACGTTCTCCATTTACCTCTTGATAATCTTCGTGCCCTTTTCCCGCAATCAAAACTATATCTCCAGCTTCAGACAACTTACATGCTGTTTTAATAGCCTGTCTTCTATCTATTACAGATAATGTTTTCGCAATATTCTCTTTAGTTACTCCTAGCTCCATTTCATCAATAATAGTCTGCGCATCTTCAGTTCTAGGATTGTCTGATGTAAAAATTGCTTGACTACTTAATTGAGAGGCAATCATTGCCATTTTTGGCCTTTTTGTCTTATCCCTATCGCCACCACAACCAACCACAGTTATTACTTTTTCTTTTCCTGTTTTAATTTCAGAAATGGTTTCTAACACATTCTTTAATGCATCTGGTGTGTGTGCATAATCTACGATTGCAGTAACACCTGTTTTAGAAACTGTGTACTGAAATCTTCCACTAACACTATCCAACTCGCTTACCAATCGAAGTATTTCCATTTTTTCCAAACCACATAATTCTGCAGTTCCAACAATGGCTAATAAATTATATGCATTAAAGGCCCCTATTAGTTTTGTCCAAAGTTCAATTCCATCAACAATTAATAAGGTACCTGACATTCTTTTTTCGAGCACTTTCCCTTTAAAATCTGCAATGGTTTTTAATGCATATGTTCTTTTTGTTGCTTTTGTATTTTGCAACATGATACTTCCGTTTTTATCATCAAGATTCACCAATGCAAAAGCAGTTTTTGGCAATAAATCAAAAAATGATTTCTTCACATCTCTGTAAGCTGCAAATGAACTATGATAATCTAAATGATCATGAGAAAGGTTCGTGAAAATTCCGCCTTCAAACAGCAAACCATGTGTGCGTTTTTGATGGATTCCGTGAGAACTCACTTCCATAAAACAGTAATCAACTCCAGTTTTAACCATATCCGCTAAATACGAATTGATTGTCATTGAATCTGGTGTTGTATGTGTCGTTTTAAACTCTTTATCATCTACCAATATTTTCACAGTTGATAGCAATCCTACTTTAAATCCCGCATTTTTAAAAAGCTGATATAATAGTGTTGCAATGGTAGTTTTACCATTTGTACCAGTAATTCCAATCAATTTTAAATCTGATGAAGGATTTCCAAAATAATTTGAAGCAATAATTGCCAAAGCACTATTAGAATCTGCAACTTTTATATAGGTTACATCTTCAATAATTTTATTTGGGAATATTTCGCACACAATAACTTTCGCACCCAACTCGATTACCTTGCTTATAAACAAATGACCATCTACAGTTACTCCATTTTGAGCGACAAATAAATCATTTTCAGCAACCTTTCTAGAATCAAATTGCACAGAATTAATGATGATATCTGTAGAACCAACTACATCATCAATCGAAACCTTATATAATATGTCTTTTAAATTTTTCAATCGTATCTATGATAAATTCAACAGAATTGTATCTCCTTTTTTAAATTTTACACCTTTATTTTTTGATTGCTTTGTTACCTTACCAAAGCCATTAAATTTCACAACCAATCCTAAGTTCTCTAGTAATGCTACAGCATCCATTCCCGACATTCCTTTTACATTAGGAACAACGGTATGCTCTTTTTGAAGAGTTGTATAATACTCTTGGTATTTAGAATCCATTCCTCCACCAGAATACTCCTCCGTTACATTATTAGTGTCAAATGGCGTTCTTGAATAAATTTTCTGAGCAATTTCTTTAAACACAGGAGCTGCAACTGTAGCTCCGTAATACCCTTTCTTTTTGTTAGGCTCATGAATTACTACTATGCAAGAATATTTAGGTTTATCTGCGGGAAAGAAGCCCGCAAAAGAAGCCACATATAACTTACTAGAATAATGACCTTTAATATATTTCCCTTCTTTATCTCTTTTACCATCAACCCACTTTTTAGCAGTACCTGTTTTACCCGCTAAAGAAAAATTAGGGGAATAAATATTATTAGCTGTTCCTTTCCTAACAACATTTTCCATTATTCTTCTCACTTTTTTTATAGTCTCCTGACTAGCAATTCTCTTTTTTAAAATTACCTTCTTAAAAACTTTTTCTGTTTTATTCTGAACCCTTAATTCTTTTATAAACCTTGGCTTCACCATTTCTCCATCATTAGCCACAGCATTATAAAAAGCCAACATCTGTAAAGGCGTAATAGAAACACCATAACCCCAAGCCATCCATTCTAGTGAAATTTTATTCCATGGATTTCTTTTATTCCCAGGATACGGAATAAACGGCTTCCCCTCTCCTTGAATATGCAAGCCTAACCTCTTATCCAATCCAAAAGATTTCATTTTATTAATGAATTTCCACGGATCATCATCGTAATGCTTCTTTATCAACTTTACGATTCCTACATTTGATGAAACTTCAAACGCCCTTGCTGCTGATATCTTTCCATATCCACCTCTATGAGAATCTTCCACCTTACTTCCGTGCAACCAAATAATTCCTTTTTCTGTATCTACAACCGTAGATGTATCAATTACTTTATCATCCAAGGCAGCCATTAAACTCGCCAATTTAAATGTTGAGCCAGGCTCATGTGATTCCCAAACCGCGTAATTTCTTTTTTCGTAATATTTTCCTTTTGATGTTCTACCAAGATTAGAAATAGCTTTTATTTCACCCGTGGCAGTTTCCATTACAATTGCACAGCCATGTTCAGCTTCAAAATACTCCATTTGCCTTAACAAAGCATGGTGCGTAATGTCTTGAATATTTACATCTAGGGTGGTAATCACATCTCTACCATCTATTGGCTCTTTTTCATTGACGTCGTTAATTGGTTTCCATTGCCCTTTTGCAATTTTCTGCTTAAGTCTCCAACCATTTTCTCCTTCTAAGTACTCTGCAAAAGCTCCTTCAATCCCTGCGCCACCTCTATAATCATTATACCCAATAGTCCTCTCTGCAATTTTCCCAATTGGTCGCACTCTAACTGTTTTCTGCTCTGTAATAAACCCTCCTTTGTATGGACCTAACTTGAAAATTGGAAACTTTTTGATTTTCATATAATCATTGTATCCCAAATTTCTTGTAATCAATAAATAGCGGTTTTTTCTTTTACGTGCTGTTCTCAGTCTTTCTTGATAATATGAAGAAGGCTTACCCAGAAGTTGCGATAAAGAATTTGAAAGTGCTTTGATATTCTTTTCAAACACATTACTCTTCACAGCAACCAAGTCCATTCGAATTGTATACTTATACATAGAAGTAGCTAGCAAATTTCCATCTGCTGCATATATATTCCCCCTATTAGAAAATATCGTATCGTTTTTAATGGTGTTCTCTACAGAAAGTTTGCGGTATTTATCTCCTTGTACATATTGGATGTTTATAACCCTACCAATAATTACAATAAAAAAAAGCGTCATTAAAGCAGTGACTATATATAGTTTGTTTAATATGCTTTTTTTGATAGTTGCCAAGGTTAATTCTTTTTTCTGATGATTCTAATTTTCTGTGGTGATGTCTGTGAAGGCTGTATCCCTCTTAGTTTTACCTTCTGTCGGATATTTGATTCCATTTTCATCCTCATTAATATGGTGCCTGTATCGACATACTCAGCTCTTAATTCCCTTTTCTTTTTATTTAACTCAGCAATTCTTATGACTTTTCCGTCTGCATTGTGAGCGCTAGAAATCATAAACAAAAACAGCGCAACAACAAAAATAATAATGCGCCAATTCTTAAAAGCCGAAGCATCCGTAAGGAAACTCCCTCTTAATAAATCATACACACTTCTTTTTACTTTGTTCATTACTTTAAGGTTGCTATTCTTAATTTAGCGCTGCGAGCCCTGTTGTTTTCCTTAATTTCAACTTGGGTAGGCACTATTAATTTTCCAACTTTTTTCAACGGTTCATTTGTATTACCATAAAAATCTTTATTGGGCTCGCCACTAAATAATCCTGTTTTAATAAATCTCTTAGCCAATCTATCTTCTAAAGAATGATAAGAGATGATACTCAATCTCCCTTCTTTAGTTAACAAATCAGGAATTTGATTTAAAAACTCTTTTAATACTTCTAACTCTTGATTTACCTCTATTCTAATAGCTTGATAAATCTGAGCTAAAATTTTATGTTCTTTTGCCTTAGGCAAATGTCTTTTCAATACTTCTTTTAATTGAAAACTTGTTTCAATTTCTGATTCTTGTCTCGCTTCTACAATTGTTTTCGCTAAAGCTCTTGCACTTCTCAATTCTCCATACAAAAACAAAATATCCGCCAAGCGTTCTTCAGAATATTTAGCGATGATCTCTTTTGCAGACAATTTCGATTTCTGATCCATTCTCATATCTAAGTCTGCATCAAACCGAGTAGAAAAACCTCTTTCTGCCGCATCAAACTGATGAGATGAAACTCCTAAATCGGCTAATATTCCATCAACTTTCTGTATCCTGTAAAACTTCAAAAATCGAGTGATGTGCCTAAAGTTTTCTGCAATCAACACAAAACGTTCGTCATCAATCTTATTATCTTGCGCATCTGGATCCTGATCAAAAGCAAACAATCTACCGTCTTTACCCAAACGACTCAAAATTTCTCTTGAATGACCTCCGCCACCAAACGTCACATCAACATAGATTCCGTTTTCCTTAATATCTAAAGCGTCTACGCTTTCTTTTAATAAAACTGGATTATGATACATCATCTTCATCTGTATTTCCCATTACTTCTTCAGCTAATTCAGCAAAATCTACCGTCGCATCATCAATAGCATTCTCATACCTATCTTTATCCCAAATTTCTATAATATTCACGGCTGAAGACAAGACAACTTGTTTTTGAACACCTGCAAACTGACATAAATCTTTTGGAATTAACAATCTTCCAGAAGCGTCCAATTCAACAACTTTTACACCTGCTGTAAACCTTCTTATAAAGTCGTTATTCTTCTTAACAAACCGGTTTAATTTATTGATCTTCTCCATCATTAAATTCCACTCTTGCATAGGATACAACTCCAAACAAGCCTGAAAAACCGCTCTCTTCACAACAAAACCTTCAGACACCACAGGCAACAACTGCTTCTTAAGTGCTGATGAAAACATCACCCGCCCTTTAGCATCAGCCTTACATTCATATGTCCCAATTAGGTTTGTCAAAATTCTTTAATACTTCTAGTTAAGATTTTCAAAAATATAAATTTTTTACCACTTTATACCACTTTTTACCACTTACTTGAAAAAAAAGCAATTTCAACCTAAAATATTGACACTGATATAGATATATTTAGATTTGAGTTGAAAACATTAAAGGCGGCTATGTGCTAAAAAAAAACTACATTTGCCATTGAGTCAAATCAATTTAGACCATGACAGAAAACTTAATTACCGAAGG
>MAAC01012032.1_pt1 | contig 13289 bp, 9 predicted proteins | sample 1115981 | NCBI WGS metagenome assembly MAAC01 (sample SAMN04961126, study PRJNA320927) | seawater metagenome | isolation source: sample BD02T64 sea water enriched with oil for 64 days | place: USA:Gulf of Mexico | collected 2013-07-27 | reverse complement strand
CTTTTAGAAGGTGGTCAAGAAGTTGAAACCGTGTGGATCCCCGAAAATGATCGCGCCACCTTATGTGTTTCATCACAAGTGGGTTGTGCCCTTGAATGTACTTTCTGCGCAACGGCTCAGCAAGGTTTTAACCGTAATTTGTCAATGAGCGAGATTATTGGCCAAGTATGGCGTGTCGCCAATGACATTGGTGCTACACGTATCACAGGCAAGCGGCCCATTACCAATATTGTTATGATGGGCATGGGTGAACCGTTGCTCAATATGAAAAATTTAATCCCTTCACTTGATACTATGCTTAATGATTTAGGTTATGGCTTGTCTAAGCGCCGAGTTACGGTAAGTACCTCGGGTGTGGTGCCTGCGCTTGATATGCTTAAAGAAAAAATTGACTGTGCTTTAGCTATTTCTATTCATGCACCAGACAATAAATTGCGTGATGAATTAGTACCTATTAATAAAAAGTATCCATTAGAAGAGTTTATCGCGGCGGCAGGGCGTTATATCGACGGCTCAAGAGCGAACAAACAAGCGACTATTGAATATGTCATGCTAGATCATGTTAATGACTCTACCGAGCAAGCACACGCCTTAGCACACGTACTAAAAGACTTACCCAGTAAAATTAACCTAATTCCTTTCAACCCATATCCAGGCTCTCCTTATCAGCGCCCGAGTAACTCTCGTATGGATCGATTTGATAAAGTATTGCAAAGTTATGGTTTAACCGTTATTACTCGAAGACCTCGTGGTGAAGACATTGATGCGGCTTGTGGTCAGTTAGCTGGCGATGTTTTAGACAGAACGAAACGCACTCAAACACAGTCGGATGATCAATTAGATAATCCATTAGATAAGCAATTATCAGAAAATAGTGAAAGAAAACAGGTGAAAGCTGATGAAATTTCAGTAAAAATAGTCTGAGAAAAAATACCTGCCTATTTAAGATAATCAGCATAAATGAATTATGCACATTTAGGGGACAGCTTTTTGGTTAATAATCAATTTACCACCATACTGGCATTAGTTTTATCTTTTGCGCTTTCTGCTTGTGTAACACAAAGTTTTGAAGATGGTGAGAAACCTGTTGTTCAAAATCAAGCCAATAAAAATGATATGGCGGTAACACGTATATCTTTAGGTCTTGGTTATTTGAAAATGGGCAATATGCCGCAAGCCAAACAAAACTTAGAAAAAGCAAAAAAATTCGCTCCTGATATGGTACAAGTCTATACCGCTTTTGCTCACTACTATGAAACCGTTGGCGAAGATAAATTAACGATAGAGTCTTATGAAAAAGCCTTGTCGATTGAAAGTGAAGACGCCGATACCTTAAATAACTATGGCGTATATTTATGTCGTCAAGACCAAGTAGATGCGGCAGAAGAGCAGTTTTTAAAAGCCATTGCGGTACCTAGCTATATACTTGTCTCGAAAAGTTATGAAAACTTAGCCTCCTGTTTTTTACAAAAAGATAACTTTGATAAAGCCGAGAAATATTTAAATAAAGCGATTATGCATAGCCCAAGCCGCGCCTCAATTTTGTTTCAAATGGTACGCTTGCAATACGCCATGGGCAACTATCAACAAGCTAAAGCTTTTGAGCAACGCTTTGAAAAAGTTACTCGTCGTTTTACTCCGCAATCATTGGCACTTGCTTTTAAAGTGTATTTAAAACTTGGTCAAAGACGCACGGCAAAAAATTATGCGACTATGCTAGTGAAAATGTACCCTCAGTCATGGGAAGGTCAACAATATTTATTAAACGAACTTGAGCTGATTGATGCCGATAATCTAGCGAAAAGGTATCAATTAACGCAGGTGCAAGAGCACAGTAATAAACCGAAAAAACGTGTCGTTAAGCTATCACCTAAAAAAGCATCGCCTAGAAAAACTTCAGCTAAAAATATGTCTCTGCAACAAGAGCCAACGGATAAATTAGTCATTAGCCCTGTTTTGAGCAGTGCAGTACCAGCAAAGCAAGTTGCTACTCCTCTTGTGCTCGACAATACAGCCGCTGCCAATACCATGGCGAGTACGCAAACAATAAATATGGCCCTTTCGATGGCGCCCGTAAGTGCACCATTAGCCAGTGAAAGTGTTGCGACAGTGCTGGTGGCACCGAACGCCAAGCTCCAAGAAAATACCGATAGCGTGGTCATGGCGAATGCGAGTGACAAGCGTGTTGTTGTGCTGAGTGCACCAGCGAAAGCAAGCCAAGACACTAAGCAAAGCATCAAGCAAAGCACAAGCCAAAATGACACTAATAACACTGAGAAAGTAGCGGTTGTAGAAGTCACTGAAAATGAAATTTCTGCATCCGCTAAGGTTTCAGCTGATGCCACTGAAAACGTTATTCCTCAAGAAGATAGAGAGATATTTCATATTGCTAGAAAGCCAGAGGCAATCATTGAAGATCCCGTTGAAATAATTATTGATAAGCCCGTAAAGGTAAAAACACCAGCAGCTAAAGCAGTGACAAGTGAAAAAGTCGTTGAAGAAGTCGTTGAAAAAGCTGTTGAAGAAGTAATACCGAAAGAGCCTGTGATGCATATTGTTACTCAAGGAGACACCTTGTACAGTATTTCTGTTAAGTACAATGTTAAAATAAAAGCATTGCGTCGTTGGAACAAGCTTCCAGTGAAAAAGAAAATTCGTGTTAATGATAAATTGTTTGTCGAAAACCCTACCGCGGTGACTAAAATTAATGGATAAAGATGTATCAGCTGTTCAAGGCAGTAAGCAAGTAGATGAACTTTGTGAAGATATGATTGTTGTTGGCCCGGGGCAAATGCTCAGTGAGGCGCGTAAAAAGCTATCATTAAGCATTGAAGATATCGCCAATAAGTTAAATTTTAAACCTGCTATAGTGGCTGATATTGAGCAAGATATTTTTGATCAGCAACTACCAGCAACCTATAATCGAGGCTATTTATGCAGTTACGCAAAACTGGTTAATGTTGATAAAGATGACGTGCTCAGTGCTTATGATATGTTGGATGTTGCCGAAGTGCAGCGCAGTGAAATGCAAAGTTTTTCAAATTTAACCGAAAAACAAGCTGAACATAGTCGTTTAATGTGGCTTAGCTATTTAATTGTCGCCATTTTGTTTGGTTTGATGGTGTTATGGTGGCTACAAGCACCCGAAGCGGTTGTTGCTGAAGAAGTAAAGCCGATAGTAAAGCAGGTAGTTAAGTCCACAGTTAAGCCAACAGTTGAGCAAGTCGTTGCGAGCCCTGAAAACTCTGCGGAAAATGCTACAGGTGTTAATCGCCAAGTGAGTCAACAAGCTGAGCTTGTTAAAGCGGATGAAAATTATCAAGCAGCACAGCCAAGCACTGTGTTGCCTCAAGCACAAGTTGGCAGTGAAATTGTCAATCAAGTTGTCAGTCAAGTTGGTAATAACGTACAAACAGTAACGGCCAGTGTTGCCAAAGAAGCGCCACAAGCACTTGAAGTAAGTACAGCAGTTTTTACTTTTTCAGGTGATTGCTGGGTGAATATTTATGATGCCACGGGTGAACGTGTTGCTTGGGGCGTAAAAAAATCAGGTTATGTGATGACTGTTTCAGGAAAAGCACCGTTAAAGGTGACATTAGGCAAGCCTGAATTAGCGACAATTGTCTTTGATGATCAGCAGGTTGATCTGTCGACTTTTAATGTTGGCAATATTGCTAAGTTCACCTTACCTTTGCAACCTTAGCCTTAAAATCATTTTATATTAAAAATAGACTATATTAAGAATTAATTATGTTTAAAGAATCTCCCATCATTCGCCGTAAGTCTCGCCAAATTATGGTCGGTAATATCCCTGTTGGTGGTGATGCGCCAATTACAGTGCAATCAATGACTAATACCCAAACAACGGATGTTGCTGCTACGGTTGCACAAATTAAAGCACTTGAAGCGGTTGGCGCGGATATTGTCCGCGTTAGTGTGCCTACCATGGATGCTGCCGAAGCATTTCGAGAAATTAAACGACAAGTTGATGTGCCTTTAGTCACTGATATTCACTTTGATTATCGTATCGCGTTAAAAGTAGCCGAATACGGCGCTGATTGTTTACGTATCAACCCGGGTAATATTGGCAGAGAAGATAGAGTGCGCAGTGTGGTTGAGTGTGCTCGTGATCACAATATTCCTATTCGAATTGGTGTTAATGGTGGTTCTTTAGAAAAAGATATCCAAGAAAAATATACCGAGCCAACCCCCGAAGCTTTACTTGAGTCGGCGATGCGCCATGTTGATATTCTCGACAGGCTTAATTTTGATCAATTTAAGGTCAGTGTTAAAGCCTCTGATGTTTTTCTGGCCGTTGAATCTTATAAATTACTGGCCAAACAAATTGATAATCCATTACACCTTGGTATTACCGAAGCGGGCGGTTTACGCTCTGGCTCGGTGAAATCATCGGTTGGTTTAGGCTTGTTATTAGCCCAAGGCATTGGTGATACCTTGCGTATTTCATTAGCTGCTGACCCGATAGAAGAAATTAAAGTCGGTTTTGACATTTTAAAATCATTAAAACTTCGCAGCCGAGGCATTAACTTAATTGCTTGTCCAAGCTGCTCTCGTCAAGAGTTTGATGTGGTAGCGACCGTGAACGCTTTAGAGCAGCGCATTGAAGATATTATGACACCAATGGACGTGTCAATTATTGGCTGTATTGTTAATGGTCCCGGTGAAGCTATGGTGTCAGATTTAGGTTTAACGGGCAGCAATAAAAAAAGTGGCTACTACCTAGACGGTATTCGTCAAAAAGAGCGTTTTGATAATACCAATTTAGTGGATCAACTTGAGCAACGCATTCGCGCCAAAGCTCATGCGTTAGACGAACGAATGGCAAAAGAAAATCAGATCAAGATAAAAGAAGTAAAATAATCTATTTGGGCGCTATACCATTTGGGTTAATTAGTTAGTGCCATTGGTATTACTATTCTCCCGTTTAAGTATGGGACGTTATTCGTTATAATGCGCGCTGCGTAAAAATTAACACACCTAGATTCAAATGATAAAGTGTAACAGAGAGAAATAAACAAGTGGCAAAAGCAATACAAGCAATCCGTGGTATGAATGACTGTCTGCCAAGTGAAACTAACGTTTGGCAAATGGTAGAGGCCGTACTGCGCCGTGTCGCCAGTAATTATGGCTTTGCTGAAATTCGTATGCCTATCGTTGAATCAACGGCGCTCTTTAAGCGCTCTATTGGTGAAGTAACTGATATTGTTGAAAAAGAGATGTATAGTTTTGATGATCGCAATGGCGACAGCTTAACGTTGCGCCCAGAAGGCACTGCCAGTTGTGTACGTGCGGGTAATCAACATGGACTTTTATATAACCAAGAGCAACGCCTTTGGTATATGGGACCTATGTTTCGTCATGAAAGACCGCAAAAAGGTCGTTATCGTCAATTTCATCAATTTGGCCTAGAAGCCTTTGGAATTGCAACACCTGACATTGATGCTGAAGTTATTTTACTGACTTCTCGTTTATGGCGGGAACTTGGCATCAATGAATTTGTCACACTAGAGTTGAACTCGTTAGGGTCGAACGAAGAACGGGCAAATTATCGTGATGCATTGGTTGAATTTTTAACTACGCGTGAAGAATTATTAGATGAAGACTCTAAACGTCGTATGCACACTAATCCATTACGTGTTTTAGACAGTAAAAACCCACAAGTGCAAGCAGCATTAGTTGGCGCCCCTAAGTTATCTGATTATTTTGGTGAAGAAAGCCAACAACATTTTGATAGTTTGTGCGCACGTTTAGATGCTGCAGGGGTGAAGTATGTGCTAAATGATCGTTTAGTACGTGGCTTAGATTATTATAATCGCACTGTATTTGAATGGATAACAACAAGCTTAGGCGCACAAGGTACTGTTTGTGCTGGTGGTCGTTATGATGGTTTAGTAGAGCAACTTGGCGGTAAAGCAACCCCTGCGTTTGGTTTTGCTTTAGGTATTGAGCGTTTAGTGTTAATGCTCACTGAACTAGACAAAGTAACCAATGTACGTGCACAAGTGGATGCTTACGTGGTGATTTTAGGTGATGACGCGCAAATTACGGCTAACAAATTAGCTGAACAATGGCGAGATCAAACACCTAATATTCGTTTGCAATGTCACTGTGGTGGCGGCAATATGAAAAAACAATTGAAACGTGCCGACAAATCAGGTGCACAAATTGCGTTAATATTAGGCGATAACGAAATTGCTGAGCAACAAGTTATGGTTAAATATTTACGCGGACAGCAAGAACAACAAAGCTTGGCATTTGAGCAAATTCCGAGTTTATTAGCGACATTAATTGAAGACTTTTAGTCGAAGGTGAAAAAGTGGAAATTTATCAAACAGAAGAACAACAAGTTGAAGCGATTAAAAGTTATTGGCAAGAAAATGGTAATACTATTATTGCCGGTATCGTTTTAGGTTTTGCAGGTTTTATTGGTTTTAATGTATACCAAGATAATAAATTAGAAAATGAGTTAACTATTTCTGATAATTATCAAATCCTAGTAGAAAACGCAGCAAAAGATAAAGCGGCTTTTAATGAAAATGCAGCGAAATTTATCAATGATAATGGCGAAACTAGCTATGTATCGCTAACCGCTTTAGCGCTAGCTAAAAATGCTGCGGCAGAAAAAAACTGGGCCGAAGTTAAAACACAATTAAATGCGGCTATTGCCAGTGCGCCAAGTGAAGGTATCACAGGGATAGCAAGTTTACGTTTAGCGCGTGTACAAGTGCAGTTAGCTGAATATGAACAAGCCTTAGCCACGTTAGCTAAGCCTTTACCAGCATCTTTCACCGCCGCGGTTGAAGAAACTAAAGGTGATACTTACTTACTGCAAGGTAAAAAAGAATTAGCGCGTAATGCTTATCAGGCTGCTATTGCTGCTGATGGTTTAGCCAGTAGCCCAGCGTTACAAATGAAGTTAGACGATCTCGCTACGGTAGTCACTTTACCAACAACGTTGCCTGCTGAACTCGCAGCTAAGTAAGGTTATTGAATGATTTTTTCTAATAAAGTGCTTACCAATAAAACACTTACTAATAAGAGAAGCACACTCGACTTTTTAAAGAAGCAGCAGAAATTATTAGCAGTCTTTTTACTTTCTGGGATGTTATTTAGCTGCTCTTCAACCGATGAAGAAGAAAATACCGCTGATTTAGTTGCGGAACTAACCGATATCACCGAAAAGTTTGAGCCTAACGTGTTGTGGGATGAAAGCGTAGGTGGCGGCAGTGAAGGTTATTTTTCACGTTTAAAACCTATTGTTGCCTACAATAAAGTTTATAGTGCTAGCCGCTCAGGCGATGTTATCGCCTTTGATGAAAAAACAGGTGAGCAAGTATGGCAAGCTGATTTAAGCGATGTTGAAGGTGAGCGTAGTTTTTGGGATAGCCGATTATCAGCTTTACTTGCGGGCGGCCCTGTTGCCGGTCTCAATAAAGTTTTTATTGGCAGCGAAAATGGCAAAATTTATGCCCTAGATGCACAAACTGGCGAACTCGTTTGGCAAAGTAATATCAAGGGCGAAGTGATCAATGCGCCGGCGATTGACTCAGGTGTTCTTGTGGTTAATAGCGCTTCGGGCATTATGAAAGGTATTAATGCTGACACGGGTGAAGAGCTTTGGAAGGTCGATCAAGATGTTCCTGCGCTAACGTTACGTGGTATTAGTGCTCCCGTTATTGCATCAGGTGGTATACTGGTTGGTACGGGCAAAGGTAGCCTTAATGTTTACTTGCTAGAAAAAGGCCAAGAAGGTTGGTCAACAGAAATAGGTGAGGCAACAGGGTCAACTGAACTTGAACGAGTGATTGATGTTGATTCAGCCCCAGTAGTTTTTGGTGATAAAATTTATGTGATCTCTTCGCGTGGCAACTTAGCCGCGATAGAATTAAAAAGTGGTCGCATTTTATGGAAACGTCAATATTCTTCGTATCGTCAAATATCCATTTATCGCAATACTATTTTCTTAACTAATTTACGTGGTCATGTCTATGCCATAGACAGAGTTAACGGCATTGAACGTTGGAGTAATTTGGCGTTAACTAACCGTGGTGTTACCGGGCCTGCCGTAATGGATGGTTATGTGGTTGTTGGTGACTTTGAAGGTTATTTACACTGGTTAGATCAAGAAACGGGTGAAATTGTTGCTCGACATAAGGTTGATGGCAGTGGTATTCATGCCACACCAACCGTTGTTGATAATATTTTATATAGCCAATCACGCGATGGTGATTTACAGGCTATTGAAATACCAAAAATTATAGAAGCTGAGCAATAAGCTCAACGCTTTTAGTAGGCGCGAATTTGTTCGCGCCAGATGTACATACGGCTCCAATGCTTTAGCATGTGGGGCCGTTACTTGTTTTTACGCTATTGATTTTTTATAAGAAAAGTCGAAAGTATATTTTTAAAATTTTGAGGTTGTCATGCTTCCTGTCGTTGCCTTAGTAGGCCGTCCAAATGTTGGTAAATCAACGTTATTTAATCGCTTAACGCGCTCTAGAAATGCTTTGGTTGCCGATTACCCCGGTTTAACCCGAGATCGCCAATATGGTAAAGCCGAAGTTGAAGAGCATCCCTTTATTGTCATTGATACAGGTGGTATTAATGGTGATGAAGAAGGTATTGATACCCTAATGGCTGAGCAGTCTTTAATGGCTATTGAAGAAGCTGATGCGGTACTCTTTTTAGTTGATGCTCGTGATGGTTTAACGTCTGCCGACTATGGCATTGCTGACTATTTACGCAAACAAAACAAAAAAGTTTTTTTAGTGGCCAACAAGGTTGACGGTATTGATGCTGACTCTGCCGTAGCTGAGTTTTATGCTTTAAGTTTAGGTGAAGACGTACACCAAATTGCTGCGGCTCATGGCCGTGGTGTTACGCAATTATTGACCTTAGCCTTAACGCCGCATATTGAAGAATTAGGTCAACCAAAAACTGATAGCGATGCGGCTAATGACGAGTTTGATGGCTTTACTAATGAGGAGCTTGATGCTGAATTATCAGAAGCCGAATTAAAGCAACAAATTGAACAAGCACCGAATGAAAATGACACCATAAAGTTAGCTATTATTGGTAAGCCCAATGTAGGTAAGTCAACGCTTACTAACCGTATATTAGGTGAGGAGCGTGTGGTTGTTTTCGATGCACCAGGCACAACACGTGACAGTGTTTATATTCCAATGGAGCATAATGGCCGTAGTTACACCTTAATTGATACAGCGGGTATTCGTCGTCGTAAAAATGTGACTGATGTTGTTGAAAAATTCTCAGTTATTAAAACCTTACGCGCTATTGAAGACTCAAATGTTTGTTTATTAATTATTGATGCTCGTGAAGGTATTACCGATCAAGACTTAAGTTTATTAGGCTTTATTTTAGAGTCTGGTCGCTCGCTAGTGTTAGCGGTTAATAAATGGGATGGGCTTGACGATCACGTAAAAGATAGGATAAAAACTGAGTTAGACCGACGTTTAGGTTTTATCGATTTTGCTAAAATTCATTTTATTTCAGCGTTGCACGGCACCGGTGTTGGACACTTGTATGAGTCAGTTGAAGAAGCCTTTGTTAGTGCTACTAAACGTATTTCTACGGCGATGGTGACAAAAATATTGGATATGGCAGTGTTTGATCATCAGCCACCTATGCATCAAGGTCGTCGAATTAAGTTAAAGTATGCTCATGCAGGTGGCTATAACCCACCAATTATCGTTATTCACGGTAACTTAGCTAAAAAACTACCTCAGTCTTACAAACGTTATTTAATGAATTACTACCGCAAATCATTAAAAATAATGGGTACCCCTATTCGTATTCAATTTAGAGAAACTTCTAATCCCTTTGCAGGTAAGAAAAAGCTCAACTTTACCGAGCAGAAGAAAATGGCTAGAGCAACGCAAGGTTATAATAAAGATAACAAGTAAGCAGTTTCGAGTGATTAGTTGTGAGTAACGAGGAAACAGTAAGCTATTGTTTTTTGTTACTCGTAATCCGCAGCTCGAAACTGATTTCTGTTGCTTTTAACTTCTCCTTTAGCTACTGTTATTTAACTCAACATAGTTATTGTTAACAAAGCACTTATGGCTGAAAAACCGACAAAAATTGAAACGGCTACCCGCCTTAATCGTAACTTAGGCTTGTTCCATGCTGGCGCAACCGTCACTATTGATATTTCAACGCCAGCGGGGCAAAAGGCTAAGTTTAGAACCACTTTTATTGGTTATTTACCTAAACAATATGTACTAATTCAGTTTCCAGAATCGAACAAGTTAGGGCAGTTTTCACAGCATATTAAGCAAGGCACAGTGGTAACCGTTCGAGGGCTCATTGAAGGGCATGAAGGGGCCGTGGTTGCTTTTATTAGTGCTATAACGCAAACGATTCAATTGCCATCACGTATCATGGTGCTTGATTTCCCCCACAGTGTCAGTTTGCAAAACTTACGTTCTGCTATTCGCATTGATACCGACATCAACGCCAGAGTTAAAATTGATCAAAATTATTGGCAAACCACTATCACTAACTTATCTATTAATGGCTGTCAGCTGAGTATTGTTAATGGTGAGAAACTGGTTTTATCAGAAAAGAAAGTACTGGAAATAATTATTGAAGATGAACAAGGAGCTAGCAATATTAAGCTTAATGGCGCGGTGTGTAACTTAAAACAACAAACTGATGGTTTATCTTTTGGGGTTAAGTTTACTGCGCAAAGTCATAAATCGGTCAGTCAATTGTTGCTTGATACTATTAGTGTCGAAAGCTAAGCGATAAGCCTAGCAAGTTAAAGCATCTTTTTAATCGTCTCAATTTTAGCGCTAATGATACCGTCAGTCACTTGTACACTTATTTCATCATTAATGGCTAGCTGGGTGACTGAGCTAATCACTTTATGCTCAACATCACGAGTGACGCTATACCCCCTCGCAATCGTTGCTAATGGGCTTACTAAGTGTAATTGCTCAATTAAATGCACAAACAATTCACTCTTATGCTGCAAACTACTTTGCATAGCGTAAGTTAATCGTTGTTCTAGCTGTTGAACTTGAGTTTGCTGTGCTGTGATCTTTTTTATTGGTGATAGTTGCGCTAATCGCTGCTTTAGTTGTTTTGGTTGTTGCTCTACTTGCAACATTAATCGTTTGATGGCTTGGCTTAAACGCGCGTTTAATTCATCGGCTTTTTGCTGCTGCACTCGTAGTTGTTGCTCGGGATGCACTTGCCTTAATCTATGTTGAAGATGATTGTGCTGCTGAGTGTACAATGCCATTTTTTGCGTGATGGCATTGGCGAAGCGTTGTTTAAGCATGGTTATTTTTGCTAATAACTCACCGCTATCATTAGACACTATTTCTGCTGCCGCTGACGGCGTTGCCGCGCGTAAATCGGCCACATAATCACTTAATGTGATATCCACTTCATGACCGACGGCACTGATAATAGGAATAGCAGAGTCATAAATGGCCTGCACAACACTTTCTTCATTAAAAGACCAAAGATCTTCCAAAGACCCACCACCTCGGCCGACAATAACAACATCACATTCTTTGCGACTATTAGCTTGGGCAATGGCATGGCAAATATCATTACTCGCATACTCTCCTTGTACTAATGCAGGATAAATTATTGCTTTGATATTCGGATTACGGCGTTTAAGTACGGTGAGTATGTCTTTTACTGCCGCACCTGTTGGCGAGGTGACTATACCGACAGTGTTAATGTGCGCAGGTATTGCTTGTTTGTGCGCTTGTGAAAAAACGCCAAGGGCATTCAGTTTGTTTTTTAATTGCTCGTATTGTTGGCGTAATAAGCCCTCGCCAGCATCTTCCATTTGTTCAATAATAAGTTGAAAGTCACCACGCGGTTCATATAAAGATACTCTGGCTCTCACCAATACTTGTTGCCCGTTTTTTGGTAAAGCGCTTGGCTTTAATCTAACCCTGCTATTATTGCCCTTGAACATGGCGCAGCGTACTTGCGACTTACTATCTTTTAGCGATAAATACCAGTGACCTGAGCTAGCAGCAACAAAATTGGATATTTCACCCGTCAACCAGACAGTGTTGAGTTCGCTCTCTAAAATAAAGCGTACTTTTTTTGTCAGTTCACTGACTTGTAAAATGTGTTGTCGGGCCATAAAAGATTGATTGTGAATGTATTAAAAGCTGTTTGAGCGATAGTATATCTTGGTGAAATTTATTTAGGGCATTTATTTTTTCCTCGTTTATGAATGTTTGGTAAAATAATAGCGGTTAAAGGCAAATTTATGTTTACCTAAAACTAGAAAACGGTTAAAATTCTGCCGCAATATTCAGTACTAACTTATACTACTTTAGTACTCTCTTCACATCTAACCATGGTGATATTGCGATGTTACGAATTGCCCAAGAAGCGTTAACTTTTGATGATGTTCTACTTGTACCTGCCCATTCTACGGTGCTACCTCATACAGCCAATTTACAAACCCGTTTAACCCGAAAAATCAATTTAAACGTACCTATGGTATCTGCGTCTATGGACACAGTAACTGAAGCACGCTTGGCTATTACGTTAGCGCAAGAAGGCGGCTTAGGTTTCATTCATAAAAATATGACCATCGCAGAACAAGCCAATAATGTTTCACAAGTTAAAAAGTATGAAAGCGGTATTGTTTCTGATCCTAAAACAGTTAGTGCCTCTGACTCTATTGAACAAATTATGCGTAAAGCCGATGACTTAGGTTTTTCAGGCTTTCCAGTTGTTGATGCTCAAAATAACTTAGTCGGTATTATCACCGGTCGTGATTTACGCTTTGAAACAGATTTAACCAAGCCTGCCTCTGCATTGATGACCACTAAAGAAAATCTAGTCACCGTTAAAGAAGGTGCTGCCCGTGAAGAAATTTTAGGATTAATGCATGAAAACCGTATTGAAAAAATATTGGTTGTTGATGATGCCTTCAAACTAGTCGGTCTTATCACCGCAAAAGATTATCAAAAAGCGGAAAACAAACCTCATGCGTGTAAAGACGAATTAGGTCGTTTACGTGTTGGCGCTGCGGTAGGTGTTGGCGCAGGTACTGACGAGCGTATTGATGCTTTAGTAGCTGCGGGTGTGGATGTGTTATTAATTGATACTTCTCATGGCCATTCACAAGGTGTGTTAGACAGAGTGAAAGAAACACGCGATAAATATCCTGATCTTCAAATTGTCGCAGGTAACGTTGCCACGGGTGCTGGCGCAAAAGCAATGGCTGATGCGGGTGTTGATGCCGTTAAAGTGGGTATTGGCCC
>MAAC01016140.1_pt1 | contig 13290 bp, 10 predicted proteins | sample 1115981 | NCBI WGS metagenome assembly MAAC01 (sample SAMN04961126, study PRJNA320927) | seawater metagenome | isolation source: sample BD02T64 sea water enriched with oil for 64 days | place: USA:Gulf of Mexico | collected 2013-07-27 | reverse complement strand
CAAGATAAAAATATAACTATTATCGGTAGCAATAACCTTTTGATGGCTTATAGCCACGTTGCGCATGACTGCATCATTAAGAATGATGTCATTCTTGCAAATGCGGCATCACTGGGTGGTCATGTACACATTGGTAATAATGTTATTTTAGGCGGGTTTTCAATTGTTCATCAGTTTTGCCACTTAGGCGACCATTGCTTCTCAGCGATGGGTAGCGCGATCACTAAAGATGTTCCTCCATTTGTCATGGTTGGCGGCCGCCCCACTAAACCCCATGGCATTAACTCAGTAGGTCTCGACAGACGAGGCTTCTCTCAAGATGAGATCTTACAAATTAAACGTGCTTATAAAGTGCTTTATAAATCAGGGCTAAAATTATCTGAGGCTATAAGCAAGCTAGCTGAAGTCGCTAAAGAACAACCAGAACTAAAAGCGATGGTTGATTTCCTAGAAAACTCAAGCCGTAGTATTTTGCGATAAACCGCGTTACAAACGTTTTAGTGCGTTTGTGTGAGTCGTTACACCCATATCCGATAGTATTTAAATTATGCCTACTGTAAGTGAGAAGCCGTTGAAAATTATGATGGTTGCTGGTGAGCATTCTGGCGACATACTCGGTGCCGGTTTAATTAAACGCCTAAAAGATTATTACCCGAATGCGGTATTTCTAGGCATTGGCGGTCAACGTATGCTCGCGGAAGGCTTTCAATCTTACTACCCGATGTCAAAATTATCTGTTTTTGGCTTGTTTGAAGTGATTAAACATTTGCCTGAACTCTTGGGTATAAGGAAAAAACTACGTAAAACAATTTTGCAGGAACAACCAGATGTGTTTATTGGTATTGATGCACCAGACTTTAATTTAAAGCTTGAACGTGATCTGTATCAACATGGTATTAAAACAGTTCACTATGTCAGTCCAACTGTCTGGGCTTGGCGGCCTAAAAGAATCAAGAAATTAATTGGTTCGTTGAACGCCTTGTTGTGTATCTTTCCATTTGAAGAAGATTATTTTGAAAAGACCGCTGTTCCGGCATATTTTATCGGGCACCCGTTAGCGGATGAGTACGCAGAACAATTAGAAATATTGCCCGCCAGAAAAGAATTGGACGTTGACAGTGGATGCGTGGTTTTAACTATTATGCCGGGTAGTCGTGTTGGCGAGCTTGAACGGCATAGTCTGATATTTCTCGAAGCAGCAAAGAGATGCTCAGATACTATTGTTGGGTTGAAAATCTTAGTGCCATTGCCAGACCAAGTAGCTGTAAATTTATTCAAAAATATTTATGAGCAGTCTGGTTTACAGCTGGATTTGCAGATTCAAGTTGACGCAACTAAACAGATGATAGCCGCTTCTAATTTAGTGTTAGTGGCGTCTGGAACGGCGACACTTGAAGTCATGCTATTAGAAAAACCGATGGTAGTCGCATATAAACCATCTGCATTAACATCCTGGGTGTTTAAGAAATTCAATTTACTCAAAGCTCCTTTTATCTCAATGCCAAACTTAATTGCAGGTAAGCTCTTAGTGAAAGAATTTCTTCATGAAGAGGTAACAGCAGAATTGTTAGCAGAAGAGTTATTACGGATTTATCAGGGTAAAGACGTCGCACAATTAATGGTCAATGATTTTAATAAAATGAAGGAAAAGTTGACTTGCGATGCTGATGCGCAAGCCGCCAATATTGTTTCACGCGTTATCAGTGGTGAGATTTCATCTTGAGTAAAATAGTTGTTGGATTGGATGAGGTTGGGCGTGGTTGTATTGCAGGCCCCGTGGTCGCTGCTGCAGTAATATTGGACAATAGTCGCCCGATTAGGGGCTTAATGGACTCCAAAAAACTAACGAAAAAAAGGCGGGATGAACTCGCCATAAAAATTTTCGAAGGCGCTAAAGACTGGTCAATAGGTCGTGCAGAAGTATCCGAAATTGATGATATAAATATTCTGCAGGCGAGTTTATTGGCGATGAAACGCGCGTTTGATGGGCTCGACGTAGCGGCTGATTTTGCCCAAGTAGACGGCACATTTTACCCTGACATTAATTTACCTGGTGAGTGTATAAAAGGAGGGGATAATCTAATTGCCGAGATTTCTGCCGCGTCTATTATCGCTAAGGTTTATCGAGATGCGCATATGGCAGTTCTGGACGTTCTTAATCCAGGTTATGGCTTGATTAAGCACATGGGGTATCCGACTCCGGCACATAAAGAACAACTTGCAGATAAAGGTGTTCGACCCATTTATCGCCGCTCGTTTTCTCCAGTTAGGCGTTTATTACCATGAGTGAAGCAGTGCAGTTTATCCACCTACGTAACCACACTGAGTATTCGTTAGTCGATGGCATTATGCGTGTTAAGCCACTCATTAAACGCGCTACTGAGCTTTCAATGCCGGCTATCGCTGTTACTGATCAATCCAATTTATTTGCAGCCGTTAAATTTTATCGTGCGGCCATCAGTTCAGGTGTTAAACCGATCATCGGTGCCGATGTGTTGATTAGGGATACTGCGAGTCAAAAGAAGCCCTATATCGTCACGTTGCTAGCACTAAATAAGCAAGGCTATTTGGGCTTGTGTGAATTAATTTCAGAGAGTTATCTTAGTGGGCAAGATAAGGGGGTTCCCTACCTAACGAGCCAAAAAGTTCAGGATAAAAATGAAGGGCTGATTGCATTATCGGGTTGTTTAGATGGGCTTTTTTCCACCCAGCTTGAGTCAAACGATATGGAGTCGGTTGACAAGAGTGTTAGTGCTTGGATGCGGGCGTTTGCTGATCGTTTTTATGTCGAACTTCAACGGCTTGGGCGAGTAGGTGAAGAACGTTTAAACACTCAATTACTTGAATTAGCTACTCGGCATCAAGCACCTATTGTCGCAACCAATGGTTCATGTTTTTTAAAACAAGAAGAATTTGACGCACATGAAGCGCGTGTTTGTATCAATCAAGGACGTGTTCTATCGGATACGCGGCGAGTTAAGACGCATACTGAACAACAGTATTTGAAGAGTCAGGAAGAAATGCTAGAGCTGTTTTCTGATTTGCCCGAAGCCATCGAAAATACCGTTGAAATAGCAAAACGATGCAATGTGGAACTGGTTTTAGGAAAGAGTTTCTTACCTAATTTTCCCATTACCGAAGGCATGACAATCGATGAGTATTTTGCTGATTTGTCGCAAAAAGGTTTGGATAAGCGGATAGAAGAAACGTCTCATCGGATAAGCTTTGATGACCAAAAACGTGCCGAATATCAAGCAAGGCTGAAGCGTGAGCTGGATGTGATTTGCCAAATGGGTTTTCCGGGCTACTTTCTAATTGTTGCCGATTTTATCCAATGGGCAAAAGACAATGGCGTTCCCGTTGGCCCTGGTCGTGGTTCGGGTGCGGGGTCAATTGTCGCTTATGCGTTAAGAATTACCGATTTAGACCCGTTAGAGTTTGACCTGTTATTTGAACGTTTTCTTAACCCAGAACGTGTGTCGATGCCTGATTTTGATGTCGATTTTTGTATGGATGGTCGAGATAGGGTCATAGATTATGTTGGCGAAAAATATGGCCGAGATAAAGTATCACAAATTATTACCTATGGCAGTATGGCGGCGAAGGCGGTTATTCGTGATGTAGGGCGTGTGTTGGGTCACCCGTATGGTTTTGTTGATAGGTTGGCCAAGGCTATTCCATTTGAAATTGGTATGACATTGAGTAAGGCGCTTGATGAGAGCCCCGATCTATTGGCTGCCTACCAAGAAGAGGACGAGGTTAGGGAGTTAATTGACTTAGCTTTAATGCTAGAAGGTATTGCTAGAAACGCCGGTAAGCACGCCGGTGGTGTGGTGATATCGCCTAGTAAACTCACTGACTTTTCAGCACTCTATTGTGAAGAAGGTGGGGCAAACCTTGTAACGCAATTTGATAAAGACGATATTGAAGCAGTTGGTCTGGTTAAGTTCGATTTTTTAGGTCTTAGAACGTTAACCATTATAGATTGGGCGCTACAAAATATTAATAAAAGGCTAGAAGCGAAGGGTGAGCAGGCGGTCAATATCGACCTGTTACCGCGTGATGATGAGAAGACCTACGAACTGTTAAAGAACTATGCAACGACGGCGGTTTTCCAACTTGAATCTAGAGGGATGAAGGACTTGATTCGTCGTTTAAGACCCGATTCATTTGAAGATATCATTGCCTTAGTTGCACTGTTTAGACCGGGCCCACTGCAATCGGGCATGGTGGATGATTACATTAACGTAAAACATGGTCGGAAAAAAGCAGAGTACGCGCATCCCACACTAATCCCCATATTAGAACCTACCAACGGCGTTATTTTATACCAAGAACAAGTGATGCAAATCGCACAAGACCTTGCTGGTTATAGCCTTGGTACCGCCGACTTATTGCGCCGAGCAATGGGTAAGAAAAAGCCAGAAGAAATGGCGAAGCAACGAGAAATGTTTACCACGGGTGCGATTGCAAACAAGGTCGAAGAAAGTGTTGCGACATATATCTTTGATTTAATGGAAAAGTTTGCCGGTTATGGCTTTAATAAATCGCATTCGGCTGCGTACGCCCTAATTGCCTATCAAACGGCGTGGTTAAAAGCCCATTACCCTTCCGAATTTATGGCGGCTGTTTTATCTTCGGATATGGATAACACCGATAAAGTCGTTCTGTTTATTGATGAGTGTCGAGATATGGGGTTGGAGATTCTTCCGCCAGATGTTAATCAATCGGCTTATCGTTTTACAACAAATGATGAAGGTCAAATTATTTATGGCTTAGGTGCTATTAAAGGGGTTGGCGAGGCGGCCATTGAATCTATTATCGAGCAACGGGATTCGGCTGGGGAGTACTCAAGCCATGAGGACCTTGCTAGGCGTATCGATTTAAGAAAAGCTAATCGGCGTGTTCAAGAAGCACTGATCAAGTCAGGCGCTGCTGATTGTTTTGATGCTAATCGTGCAAAGTTAACGCATGAATTGCCGAATGTTTTGAAAGTCGCAGAGCAACACGATAAGAGCGTTATAGCAGGTCAAGACGACCTGTTTGGTTTGAGTTTGGTTGAAGCATCTCAGCAACATAATGAAATAACGATTGAGCCATGGACAGAGCATCAACGTCTAAAAGAAGAAAAATTGATTCTGGGGCTGTACTTAACAGGTCACCCTTTTGACTCAGTTCGTGAAGAAATGCTATCGATTGTATCTGGCAAGTTATCAATACTGCACGATATGGAGCTTAATTCTCCCGGTGCCGGTGGCGGGCAGTATCGAAGAGCGAAAGGTAAGCCGGTGACAGTGGCGGGTTTAGTGCTTGATGTCAGAACGCGTCCAACAAAAAGTGGCGCTAAAATAGCGACAGTTATTTTAGATGATGGCAGTGCGCGAATGGAGGCGGTTGCCTATACCGAGGTGTTTGAACAGCACTCAGAGCAGTTGATAACCGAGCAAATAGTGATCATAGTTGGGTCAATTTCATTTGATGATTTTGCAGGGCAAAATAGGATTAGTATTGAATCCGTTATGACAGTCGAGCAAGCTCGCGAACGGTTTTTAAAAGACCTGTTAATTGAATTGGGTGGCGATACGTTAACGCAAGAAAATCAAATTAATCAACTACATACATTGTTGGGAGCTTATCGAGGCGGTGACTGCCCAGTAAAAATAAAATTAAAATTATCGGGCGTTTCGTTGGCATTAAATCTGCCTGATAATTGGCGTGTTTCGCCTAAAGACGAACTTTTGCAAGGCTTAAAGGGCCTTTTACCTGAACAGCAGCGCTTTATTCGCTATTGAATACTGCTGGCTGATTTGCTCGACTCAAGATAAAATAGACCCATGAACTTAGATTATTTAGATTTTGAACAACCGATTGTTGAACTCGAGGAAAAGCTGGAAGAGCTTCGTCGTGTTGGAACAGATAACGAAATTGATATTAAAAAAGAGATCGACCGCTTACAGGAAAAAAGCCTTTCTCTAACAGAATCTATCTTTGCAAAATTGAGTGATTGGCAAATTTCCAAATTGTCCCGTCACCCCAAACGCCCTTACTCACTGGATTATATCGATGGTGTTGTTGATGGCTTTATTGAGCTACATGGTGACAGGCACTATGCCGATGATTCTGCTATTGTTGGCGGAATGGCCAGACTTGATGGCCTCCCTGTGATGGTTATTGGTCATCAGAAGGGGCGTGATACAAAGGAAAAGCTGAAACGGAACTTTGGTATGCCAAGACCAGAGGGTTATAGAAAAGCTCTGCGCTTGATGCACATGGCAGAACGTTTTAACTTGCCTATTATTACATTCATCGATACACCAGGTGCATACCCAGGTGTTGGTGCAGAAGAGCGAGGGCAAAGCGAGGCAATTGCCAAAAATCTTTTCGAGATGTCCAAACTTAAAACACCTATCATCAGCATCGTCATTGGTGAAGGCGGCTCTGGAGGTGCGCTTGCTTTAGGCGTGTGTGACAAGTTGTTTTTATTAAAGTACAGCACATACTCAGTCATCTCGCCGGAAGGTTGTGCGTCCATTTTATGGAAGAGTGCAGAGAAAGCATCTCAAGCAGCAGAAGCAATGGCGATTACCTCAAGTAAATTACTGGCTAACGGTTTGATTGATGGCGTTATTGAAGAACCATTAGGTGGCGCGCATAGAGATTTGGCTTTCATGAAAAGCCAGATCAAAAGTCTCTTACTGAAAGAAGTGGATGAGCTTAATATGAAGTCAATCGATGAGCTGTTATCAGAGCGTTATCAGCGCTTGATGAGTTACGGAAAATTCACAGAATCTTAATCGTTTCATCACCGGCTTCCTCTGGGTGACAGTCGTTGGTTTATCAACAGGGCGTAGAGATTGAACGATTTAATTAACTGTGTTGAGCAACGTATAGCCTCAATTACAGATATTAAGCGGATTGTTATCGCATATAGTGGTGGTGTTGACTCTCATGTTTTGCTCCATGTCTGTGCTCAGTTACAGAAAAATCTAAACCACCTCGCATTCAAAGCCGTGTACATTGATCATGGCTTACATGAAGATTCTTCGCGTTGGTCTGAACACTGTGAAAAAGTAGCGATTGACCTAGGTGTTGATTTCACTTCGCAGCAGGTTGATGCAAGAAATAATAACGGGGAGGGTCCTGAGCAAGCCGCTCGACGCGCAAGATATGCCGCGCTTTCAACCTTGGTTGATGAAAATACCGTGCTACTAACAGCTCAGCATCAAGATGATCAGGCTGAAACACTGATGCTTCAATTGCTCAGGGGTTCAGGGGTTAATGGTTTGGCGAGTATGCCGACACTGGCTCGGTTTGATGCAGGGTTTATCTCTAGGCCATTATTGGGGTTTTCTAAAAAAGATATTCTAGAATACGCAGATGAAAAGGGTTTGAGTTGGGTTGAGGATTCAAGTAATCAGAATGAGTCCTACGATAGAAATTTTTTGCGGCAACAAGTTATTCCACTAATAAGAAAAAGGTGGCCAGCTTTTTCTAAAACAACATCAAGAACTGCGTCTCACTGTGCAGAGGCGTCTTCAATCTTAGCTGATGTTGGCTCCTCTTTTCTATTGGAAACAGGTGATGGCGAACTCTATATTAAGCCTATATTGGATCAAAAAGAAGAAATTCAGAGACTCGTTATTCGTCAATGGCTTAGTGCGCGAGGCGTACTTTTTCCTTCAGAAAAAGTCTTGTTACAAATTCTAATGATGCTAAGCGCTAAGGTCGATAAAACCCCCCTTGTTGAGTGGTCAGGTCAACAGGTTAGGTTGTTTGATGGGCGTCTGTTTTTTACCCATCAACAGGGTGAATCAACATTTTCACCTATTGAATGGCGCTCTGAGAGAATTAAATTACCTAATACTTTGGGCGAGATCTGTTTAATACCCATTGTTGGAGAGGGGATAGCCCAAAAGCTATGGAATTCATCTGAGGTATCAATACGGTGTCGTCAGGGCGGGGAAACTATAAAATTAGCGGCAAGATTGGGCAGTAAGAAATTAAAAAAACTCCTTAATGAAGAAAAAATCCTGCCATGGGTTAGGCATTCAATTCCATTGATCTATCTTAATAATGAGCTAGCTGCCGTGGCTGATCTTTGGCTAGATGAAAGATTTTTAGCGAGTGAGAATGAACTCGGCTATGTGCTTGATTGGCAACACCCGAAATTACAGCTTAGGTAACTCCTAAGTTTTAAGTTTTATGCTGGGCGGGGGCTTTCTTATTATCTGATTCGCGTATAATGTGCAACATTCATATTTTTGACTCATAGGTTTGTATGGCTAAGTTTATATTTATAACCGGCGGTGTGGTGTCGTCTCTTGGTAAGGGAATTTGCGCATCATCATTAGCAACTATTCTTGAAGCGCGTGGTTTGAAAATAACCATGACGAAACTAGACCCTTATATCAACGTTGATCCTGGAACAATGAGTCCATTTCAACACGGTGAAGTGTATGTGACAGATGACGGTGCCGAAACGGATTTAGATTTAGGTCATTATGAGCGTTTCAGCAATAGTGTTATGTCTAAAGCGAACAATTTCACGACCGGCCAAATTTATGAAACTGTCATAAAAAAAGAGAGGCGTGGCGACTACTTAGGTGGAACAGTTCAAGTTATTCCTCACATTACTGACGAGATAAAAAGCAGTATTATCAAGAGTTCTGAAGGTGTTGATGTTGCATTAATTGAAGTTGGCGGCACAGTTGGTGATATTGAGTCGTTACCTTTTCTAGAGGCCATTCGTCAAATGCGTGTCGAATTTGGTGATGATCGATGCCTGTTTATTCATCTAACGCTTGTTCCTTATATTGCCTCGGCAAAAGAAATTAAAACCAAGCCGACACAGCACTCAGTTAAAGAGTTAAGAACGATTGGTATTCAGCCTGATATTTTAATTTGTCGTTCAGAGCGCCCAATTCCCGCCTCAGACCGCAAGAAAATTGCATTATTTACCAATGTGGAAGAAAAAGCGGTGATTACCGCTTTGGACGCCGACAGTATTTATCGAATTCCTATGATGTTACATGATCAAGGCCTTGATCAAATCGTAGCAAAGAAGTTGCATTTAGATACCGTTCCAGCAGACTTGTCCGACTGGCAGGACGTTGTGGACGGGTTGTTTGCGCCGACTGAAACCGTCAAAATAGCCTTGGTTGGTAAGTATGTAGACCACGCGGATGCCTATAAATCGCTGACAGAAGCGTTAATCCATGCGGGTATTCACACTAAAACACAGGTCGAGGTCGTAAAAGTTGACTCGGAAGAAATTGAAGAGAACGGCACGGGGGTTTTAAATAACGTTGACGCCATTCTTGTACCCGGCGGATTCGGTGAAAGAGGAGTCGATGGAAAAATTTCGGCAATACGTTTCGCTCGTGAAAACGATGTGCCATATTTAGGTATTTGCCTCGGTATGCAGTCAGCAGTGATTGAGTATGCAAGAAACAAAATGAGCCTTGAAGGAGCGAATAGCACCGAATTTATGCCTGATTCGCCTTATCCCGTAATTGGTTTAATTACAGAATGGTTAACCGAAGAAGGCCAAGTTGAAACACGTGATGAGAGTTCAGACTTGGGTGGCACCATGCGTTTAGGTAGTCAAAAATGTCAACTTGTTCCGGGGTCGTTGGCTCATCAAGTATATGGAAAGGATGTTATTACTGAACGTCATAGACATCGCTATGAATTTAACAATACCTTTTTGGAACAATTTGAATCTGAGGGCTTGAAAATATCGGGCAAATCAATGGATGGTCGATTAGTCGAAATAGTTGAAATTCCTGAGCATAGGTGGTTCCTAGCATGTCAATTTCATCCGGAATTCACCTCTAAACCCAGAACGGGGCATCCTTTATTCAGTGGTTTTGTTTTAGCGGCCATTGATTACTCTTCATCGGTTGAAAAGGCGGAATAAACATGCATTTATGTGGATTTGAAGTAGGAATAGATCAACCCTTTTTTTTAATTGCGGGTACCTGTGTCGTTGAAAGTGAACAAATGACAATTGATACGGCGGGCACTTTAAAAGAAATAACAGATGAACTAGGTATTCCTTTTATTTATAAATCGTCTTTTGATAAGGCGAATCGCTCTTCCATTGATGGCTTTAGAGGGCCGGGTATTGAGGAAGGCTTACGGGTGCTACAAGCTGTAAAAGATCAATTGGGGCTGCCGGTTATTACGGATGTTCATGAGGATACACCAATGGATGAAGTTGCATCCGTTGTTGATGTATTGCAAACGCCGGCTTTTTTGTGCCGTCAAACAAATTATATTACGCGCGTTGCGGCAACTGGCTTACCGATCAATATCAAAAAAGGGCAATTTCTAGCTCCTTGGGATATGAAACACGTGGTCGATAAAGCGCGATCGACTGGTAACCAAAACATTATGGTTTGTGAAAGAGGGGCGTCTTTTGGCTACAATAATTTAGTCTCTGATATGCGTTCATTGGCGGTTATGCGTGAAACAAATGCACCGGTAGTGTTCGACGCAACGCATTCTGTTCAACTGCCGGGCGGTCAAGGTAGTTCGTCGGGAGGTCAACGTGAGTTTGTGCCAACGTTAGCGCGAGCAGCAATGGCAGCGGGTGTTTCTGGTGTGTTTATGGAAACTCACCCTGACCCCGAGAAGGCATTGAGTGATGGGCCTAATTCAGTACCTTTAGACAAAATGAAAGAACTTCTCAGCATCATGAAAACAATTGACGACGCAGTTAAACAAACTGGGTTTATCGAAAATACATTTTAAGACAATATACTTGAGGACGTTATGGCACAGATAGTTGATATAAAGGCGCGTGAGATTTTAGATTCACGTGGTAACCCAACATTACAAGCAGATGTAACCTTAGCATCAGGCGTTATTGGTAGTGCGATGGTGCCATCAGGCGCGTCGACAGGTGAACGTGAAGCAATTGAACTACGTGATGGCGATAAAAGTCGTTATGGCGGAAAGGGTGTGTTGAAAGCAGTCGGCCACGTTAATGGTGAACTTAAAGATGCGTTGATAGGCATGGATGCTAGTGATCAAGAGGCCATTGATAAAGCTATGATTGAGCTTGATGGTACGCATAATAAAGCTCGACTCGGCGCGAATGCAACGTTAGGCATATCACTAGCGGCCGCACATGCCGCTGCTAATGAAGGCGGTTTACCATTGTATCGCTACCTTGGGGACACTGATTTTGTATTGCCCGTGCCGATGATGAATATCATTAACGGTGGCTCGCACGCAGATAACAGCGTAGACCTACAAGAATTTATGATTTTGCCGGTTGGCGCACCTAATTTCAGTGAAGCGATGCGTTATGGAACTGAAGTATTTCACGCGTTGAAATCAGTACTGTTGGCTAAAGGGCTTAGTACATCTGTTGGTGACGAAGGTGGTTTTGCACCGGATCTATCATCGAATGTAGAAGCGATTGAAGTGATTCTGCAAGCGATTGAACAAGTCGGTTTGAAAGTAGGTGATGATGTGTCACTTGGGCTTGATGCAGCTAGTTCAGAGTTTTATAACAAGGGTGAGTACTTCCTAAAATCTGAGAATAAGCGCTTTAACTCACAGCAGATGACAGACTTTTTTGCTGACTGGGTAAACCAATACCCTATTATTTCTATTGAAGATGGCTTGGATGAAAATGATTGGGACGGTTGGGCATACATGACTGAAAAACTGGGTCATAAAGTTCAATTAGTTGGAGATGATCTATTCGTTACGAATCCTGAGATATTCAAACAAGGTATCGATAAAAATATCGCAAACTCAATTTTAATTAAAGTGAACCAAATTGGCACACTGACTGAGACGTTAGACGCTATTAAAATGGCACATGAAAATGATTATACCTCAGTTGTTTCCCACCGTTCGGGTGAGACTGAAGATACCACGATTGCAGATTTAGCTGTTGCAACGTGTTCAGGTCAAATTAAAACGGGCTCGCTTTGTCGTTCTGATCGTGTCGCCAAATACAATCGCTTGCTGCGCATTGAAGAAGATTTAGGTGCGAATGCGATCTATGCTGGCAAAAAGGCGTTTAAATACCTAAGCTAGTTTGAAAGTTCTACTGGCCATACTTATTGTTCTCTTCGGTTATCTACAGTACAAACTTTGGATTGCCGAAGGGAAAATTCAAGATTCGTGGCAATTAGAACAAAGAATAATATCACTTAGGGCTGAAAATAAAACACTAACTCAGCGCAATAATGCCTTACAAGCCGAAGTAGTCAACCTGAAAAGTGGGCACGATGTTATTGAAGAAAAGGCACGTAGTGAGTTAGGGCTTATTGGCAAGGACGAGACCTTTTTTCAATATATCGAGCCCGATAATGCAAAGTAATGGTGAGAAAATTTGGTGCGTAGTGCCTGCTGCAGGAATTGGCACTAGGATGCAAAGCAGTGTTCCTAAACAGTACTTGAAACTAGGGCGCGCCACCATTTTGGATACCACACTTGAGCGGCTTTTATCATGTGAGGCAATCGAGAATATTGTTGTGTGTGTTCAACACGGTGATCCGTATTGGAAAGAAAGCATGTTCGCTACACATTCTCAAATCACCGTGGTAATCGGTGGCGAAGAGAGGTCGGATACTGTTTTGAATGGCATACAAGCCATTAAACAACAAGCGAGTTCAAATGATTGGGTGTTGGTTCACGATGCCGCTAGACCTTGTGTAAGGCGTAGTGATATCGATTTACTGACCAGCGCAGCACTGGCTAATCAATTAGGCGCGATTCTAGCGTCGCCGATTCATGACACCATCAAGAAAGTTTCTAATAGCTTATCTGAAGAAACGCTTGACCGATCAACGCTTTGGCGTGCGTTGACACCACAGCTGTTCAAACTCAATGAGCTTGAGCAGGCGCTAATATCAGCCAAGCAAGAAAATAAAGTGGTGACGGATGAGGCTAGTGCTATTGAGCAATTCAACAAGCCGGTTCAAATTATTAAAGGTCACTCAGATAATATAAAAGTCACCTCACCAGCTGATTTAAATTTAGCTATGTATTACTTAGAACAACAGGATAAAGAGCAATGCGTATAGGTCATGGTTATGATGCACATCGGTTTGAAGCGGGAAAGCCGCTTGTTTTAGCTGGGGTTAAAATACCATACGAATTTGGTTTGTTGGCACATTCAGATGGGGATGTTGCACTTCACGCTTTGTGTGATGCGCTACTAGGCGCGATAGCTAAAGGTGATATTGGACAACACTTTCCTGATACCAAAGATGATTATGCCAATATAGACAGTCGTATTTTATTGCGGCATGTGTATGGTTTAGT
>MAAC01000761.1_pt1 | contig 13295 bp, 12 predicted proteins | sample 1115981 | NCBI WGS metagenome assembly MAAC01 (sample SAMN04961126, study PRJNA320927) | seawater metagenome | isolation source: sample BD02T64 sea water enriched with oil for 64 days | place: USA:Gulf of Mexico | collected 2013-07-27 | reverse complement strand
CCCATTTTGGATCTTGCTGCACAAATGTATGCGACGGTTGCGTTTCAACCGGGTTTTAGTTTTTGGGATACGGTGACAACGGCATATTTAGGAAAACCCGATTTATTCACCTTTCAGGAAATGAAGCTTTCAATAGACACGAGTATTGAAACGTCTGAGCAAGGGTCTATAACGGTTGATACGGTCAATGGATATACCGTTAATGTTGCACAAACCGTAGATACTGACGGCTTCTATAATTATTATTTGAGTCAGTTGAAGTCACTCCCGTTCTTGTAAAGGCATGTAGTGACGTTAAGGTACGCAGGAGGTCAAAGTGTTGGGATTAAGAATATAGATTTCAAGGAGTTACAATCCCGTAAAAGAGGCCAGGCATGTACGGTAAACTTATTCTTCTTCATGCCGGTTTATGGTGATGGTTCAATCATATCTGCTGCGGATCAAGGGAATATTAATAACGTGGAGCTTATTGGTGAGACTGGCATGTGGTATTTTCCTTTTAATAAGAACTGCACCATCGTCTATGGCGACAGTGGATCTCCGTTTTGAAAGGGTTTAGGTAGCAAAAATTAATGAACGTATAGTCTATGAGAGGAAAAGCAGGTATATCGGGTGATGTACCTGCTTAGAGACTTAAAAAATATGTCAAATGGAGCTTAGAAATCAGTTTTTATTGTGTATATGGCGTATCATACTATGACTTGTGATGAATTATGTGCATATGGTGTGTTTCCCCATCAGTTATGCTCGGTTTTCTCAAGGTTGGTTCCGCTTAAATTCAGATTTTTCCTCTATAGTTAGTTGTAGAGTGGAAGAGCCATGAATAGACCAAATACAAAATCAAATACTGTTAACCAATAAGATAGAAGTAAATGTTAATACTAACTCGTTCAATTACTCAAACCATCATCATTGGTGATGATATTAGTGTCTCTGTTTTGGGTGTAAAAGGTAATCAGGTAAGAATTGGAATTGATGCACCTAAAGACGTCCCAGTTCATAGGTCAGAAATATACGATAGAATCCTGAATGAGCAGAGGTCAGCAAGTGCTGCTCCAAATGCAGCGCCTAGTACAACCTCTAGTGCAGCCCCCAAAAGTGACTTATACGATAAGTTGGTCGCAAAGCAGAGCGCTTCCGATGATGAAAGGCTTCCTTCAAGGGTTAAAACCACTGCGACTAAAGCAACAACGATCACTGTAAAAAAACGACGGAAAGTTGTGATTTAAGGTCTAGCTATTGGACGGTCGTATAAAAATACCTTTCCGGAATCGTTCTAAGAATATTCGCGGTAACTGAAAATAGGCCCATCACTATTTTATGGTGGGTTAGTTTCCTAAGTGCTTTCGTAGTTGGCTTTAGTCATGTTTTTTTTGACTCTTTGAACTATCAAATTCCGTAGGTTAGTTAGGTGGAGGTTGGATTACCCATTGCACCCCAATGTTGGCGTTATATTATGTTGTTCAATCGATGGCGTTTTAGGGGTATAAAAAATATTCCTATATTTCGGTGAAATGTCCTATGTTTATCTGTGTGATATCTCCATTAAAGCGTGACGAGTTTACTGACTGAGTACTTATGATGAACGACGAAGAGTTTAAGCATTATCTGGATAATTGCTTCGAGGCGCTTGAGAAAAAACAGCAAGCATTAATGGAAGGTTATGGATTCGGGTTGCTTGATCAGTTTAATCATGACTTTGATAAAGAAGAAATATATTTTCTTCGCAACAATGTCTTAGAAGTAAAAGCGAAAATCATACCAATTGGCAGCTGTTGCGCAGAGTTTGAAACGTGGGTGTGGGCCTGGGCAGATGATGTGTTTCCTGCTGATCTTCGAGCGAAATCGAAAAAACTAAAAGAACTTGAGTACATGACAGGTTTTGAAATGTTTGGTAGCGAAACAATTCAAGTGGATGAGGATATGGTTTGGGAGATAACCGCTATGGCTCTTGAGGTATGGGGTTCTGACGGAGCCTATAAAGCGCCAGTTAATGATGTGCTGTACTTTTATGCCCTGAGCGATGTTCAAAAGGTTGAATTGAAATAAAAACTGTCGTCAATCAGTGTGAATTAGATATCGCTACGCCTTTATTCACAACGGATACAGGGCATGTACAATAAGGTAACTTACAATAAATAATACAAGTAGCAAGAAATTTATAGAGAATTGCTAATGAAAGAAAAAAAACTAGATTGCAAAAACGCAAAAAAAATTCACATTAAGGAATACCTTAATAAATTAGGAGAAAGTCCTAAAAAAGAGTTTAACTCTTATGGAATGTATAAAGCATTTTGGAGAAATGAAAAATCAGCAAGTGTTAAAGTAGATTATCAGTTAAATCTTTTTTATGATTTTGGGACTTCTCAATCTGGGGACATAATAAACCTGATACAATTAATCTATAAATGTAATGTCGCTAAATCCCTACAAATTTTAAGTTCAACATCTTTTTCTTTTCATCAGCAACCAGAGATAATAAAGCAGACTCCAACATATGCCATTAAAAAAATTACTGGATTGGAAAATCCCAATTTATTAAGCTACCTATCTGAAAGGAAAATCAACTTACAATTCGCAAAGCAGTTTTGCATTCAAATCCATTATACTTTCAGTAATGTAAAAACATATTACGGCATCGGATTTAAGAATGACTTTGGAGGTTACGAAATCAGAAATAAGTTTTTTAAAGGATGTTTAGGTAAAAAAACATTTACTAGCATCAAAAATAATTCTGCAGTTGTTTCCATATTTGAATCTTGGTCAGACTTCCTTTCTTATTTGACCCTTAAAAAGAAAATTCCAAATGAAGACTTTATCATTTTAAATTCAACAACAATGATAAACAGTATTACTAGTTTAACACAAAACTATAAAATCATAAAACTGTTTTTCGATAATGATTCATCTGGAGATATTGCTACGAATATCATGGTGAAAAATCATCAATCAAAAATTATTGACAATCGAATACATTATAAAAAATACAATGACTTAAACGACTATTTAAAATCAATAATATAAAATCTTTTTTTTAGTTGCAAGATGTGTTTTATCTGCGAGAATTACCTCCTTGATTTGCATCTTGCTTGACAGCCGATAAAAGAAAAAAAAGAAAACTCGCAACTCATTTATTCCAAAAATATGAAAAAGAAAAAATACTCCAAAAAAGAAAAAGAAAGAATTATTTCTGAAATATCTCGAACAAACAAAGTTCATTCTATTGCAGAAAAATACAACTTACACGCCTCAACTATTTATAGATGGATAAGCATCCTTACAGAAAACAACAATCGAACTATTGAAATTAAAACCTATTTAACAACGAAAGAATACGAAAGTTTGTTAAAAAGAATTGAAGATACAGTTTACAAAAAGCATATCGGGAAATACCTAAGAACTCTAATTTTCAATAAAAACATTGTTTTAGCCGACCCACAAAAACTCATAAAAGAATTATATTTAACCAGAGCAGAACTAAATAAAATTGGATCTAATTTGAATCAAATGGCTAATTACACAAACTTTTTAATGAACAATAATTACATAGAAATTGACACAGTGGAAAACATATATAAAGAAATAGGAGAAGCTCAAAAGTTATTTGCTATTTGGCAGAGTGATGTTGATGGAGCCTTTACTAAAATCAAATAAATAGTGTTTTAGGTTTTTTAAGCATTTTTACCCTAAAGCATAATTAACACAAAACGATAAAACTGTTTTACCTTTTTATAGTTTTATTAAACAACGTCCTCATTTTTAGAATTATATAAATGTGAGTTTTCATAATTATATTCAAACATATTTCGCTACTTTTAAGGTTGAAAAATAATGCTACCGCTATGGCAAAAGAAACAAAAGAAACAAAAGAAATCTACAAAAGTGATTGGGCTTATTCTGAAAAGCTTCAAAAAAACATTCATATCTCAAATGCTATAAGTGGTTTAAACAACAATGACTACAGCTGTTTAGGTTGTCATACTCTTATGGTTGCTAATATCCAAAAGAAAAACCCCAATTGGCATTCCTATTATAGACATCATGCTTCAAATGTTATCAAAAACAGAGCGGAATGCATTCGAGCCAATAAAGAATATCGAGAAAAAATTGCACGAACAATATTAAACCAGTTAAAGTACGTAAATGCTCCAGCTATCTATAAACTACCAATTAATGCAGGACTGGATTTACTTCCAATGAAAATTGACAATAGAAAAAAGATTACTGCTGCTTATACTAAAGCAGAGCTTACTTTTTATGAGGATGAAGATGGAACTGTTAAATGGGGCAAAAATAGCAATGTTAAAGAGAAAAATTTATTAATAAGGCCAGATGTCTGTTTTTTCAATACAAATGACAAACCAATACTTTTTATAGAGTTTATAGTAACACATAAAATTACACCTGAAAAATTCAGAAAGTTATCCCGAATTGGAATTGATACATTACAAATAATTATTCCAAGAAAATCTGAAGAAGACATAGAGAAGGTATTAAAATCATCACGCACATATAAATGGGTATATAATGAAAGAGAAACCAATACAGAATACATTCCAATATCCAGAAGAAATTCAGAAGAATTATCGTCGATTAATGATGACGAAAGAATCATTTTTGAAGAAGATTTCAAATGCAGACAAGCAGAAATTAATCGGCTCATACACAGCATTAAAAGAAGTTTATCATCAGAACAGTATAGAAGAGTTGAATTTGAACTTAACAAACAAATACAAAAGGTTGAGAGCAATTCAGAAAAAGAAAACCAAGAATTGGACGATTTGGAAGAATTACATCGAAGAGCAGCACTTAATCGAAATTCAGTCGAAGAAGACAAGGAGGATCTGCGATACAGAGACTTGGAGATTAGATATTCTAGAAAAGATGCAACTCTTAAAGCAGAATTCGATACCCAAGGAGACAATTCTGCAATTAGAGACCTCCATAGAAAATCTATCCAAAGAGAAAGAAGAAGCATCCAGAATATTACAGGAGCAACAAACACTCTTCAAAGCGGAAGACTCACAAGTGAAGAAAAGATTAAGGATGAAGTTTGGCAAGAGTTTAGAGAAAAAATTGAATTTGAAGAATCAGAAATCAACAGAATTCAACAAGAAATTCGAGAGCTTGATCAAAAAATACGAGCCACCGCTGATAGCGAAACAGAATCAATTCAACAAGGTTTACGATGCCTTAGAGAAGAAGAAGAATATTTTGAGGAAGCAATTTTCAGAGAGTTTATTGGAGATATCGAATCAGAAGAATTTGAAATTAACAGAATTAGAAAAAAAGAGAAAAATTTTGAAAACTCAGTTAGAGAACAGTTTGATAGAAGAGTTGCAGAAAACTCCATTGAACTTACCCAGCCAACTAGAGATTTATTGGGAGCACAAAGATTTCTCAGGGTTTACAAGGATATCAAAACAAGTGAAACAAGATACAGAAAAGCACGAGCGTTTTTTAAAACAGGAGCTTGGAAAGCAAGGTAAAAGTTTACATTGGTTTATGACTACTCACAAAGATGAAATAGAAAATATCCAATTATGACAAAGAAGTATAGATGAAAAATAATTTGTAAAAAACTGAATATCAATTTAAACACCACTAACAGGTATAAATACCTGTTTTACTAATAATTGATAATTATCATAATTGTTATTCAATGCTTTTACTACTTTTAATATTCCGTAAACGTGAATACAAACTCTTGTTATCCGGTAATATAAAAGCATCGACAAGAACAATGTCATCTATATAACAAGTTGTAGTGCATTTGAAAAAAAATCAAAAATTAAAGAAAAAGAAGAATATGAATGAAATTATTTGTCCAAGTTGTAGTAAAGCTTTTAAAGTTGACGAAGCTGGATTTGCTGATATTGTTAAACAAGTTCGTGATAATCAATTTGAAAATGAATTAGACAAACGACTTACAATTGCGGAAGAACAAAAACAAAGTGCTATTCAACTCGCTATTGCAAAAACGAAAAATTCACTACAAGAAGAACTTTCAAATAAAGAGAAAGAAATAACAGAATTAAAAGCTAATAGCAAAAGTCAATTAATTGAAAAATTAGCCGAAAAAGATACTGAATTGGCTGATATGAAATCTAAAATTCAAAATTTTGAAACTGTAAAAGAATTAGCCGTTTCAAAAGCGACAAAAGAAATTGAAAAACAAAGAGATACTTTTGAAAATGAAGTAAAAACAAAAGAGTTTGAAAAGCAGAACCTTAAAAGCTCATTAGAACATAAATACGCAACCGAGCTGCAAAATAAAGACACAATAATTCAATTTAAAGATGATGAGATTGCAAGAGTAAAAGACATGAAGTTAAAGCTTTCTACTAAAATGTTAGGCGAAAGTTTAGAACAACATTGTGAAATTGAATTTAATAAACTTCGTGCAACTGCATTTCAAAATTCTTTTTTTGAAAAAGATAATGACTCAAGAGACGGAACAAAAGGAGATTTTATTTATAGAGAAACTGATGGAGAAGGAAATGAAATTATCTCTATTATGTTTGAAATGAAAAACGAAAATGATGAAACAACTTCAAAAAAAAGAAACGAGGATTTCTTTGTGAAACTTGACAAAGATCGTAATAATAAAAATTGTGAATATGCTGTTTTAGTTTCTCTTTTAGAAACAGAAAATGAATTTTACAATAGCGGAATAGCTGATGTTTCCTATAAATTTGAGAAAATGTATGTAGTTAGACCTCAATTTTTCATACCAATTATAACTCTACTTCGTAATGCATCTATGAATTCTTTGAAATACAAGAAAGAATTGAACTTAATGAAAAATCAAAGTGTAGATATCAATAATTTTGAGGAAAAAATTAATCTGTTTAAAGTAGGATTTGCAAAAAACTATGAATTAGCAAATCGCAAATTTAATACAGCAATTACAGAAATAGATAAGACTATCAAAAATCTTGAAAAAACTAAAGAAGCATTATTAACTTCAGACAGAAATTTAAGATTAGCAAACGACAAAGCGAATGATTTAACTATTAAAAAATTAACTCGTGGAAATCCTACAATGAAAAAAAAATTTGATAACATTTCAGATATAACTGAATAAGGAAAAAAAAACACCACAACACAGTGAACAATTAATTGCTAGTTCTACTCTTCTTACGAAAACCCTCGCAACAATTCATACACAAACACGTTAACCGTAATTTTAAAAACGAAACTGAAAATGACATTTTTACTTATTATTTGTATTATACTTATTATTGTATTGCTCTCTAAAAATTCTTCAATAAAAAAAGAAAGAGATAATAAATTGGCAGAAAATTCTTCTCTAAATAAAGAATTAAAAAAAGAGAAAAGTGATTTTTTAATTTATAAAGAATCTACTGAATATTTAAAAAAGTATGAACCAATAAAAAACATTGAAGAAGAGCTTAATAAAGTTTCTACTAAAATTGAAGAAAAGATAAGAAAGACTAATAATGAAATGGCAGAAGTTATTAAAACTTCAAAATCAGAAGCAAATACAATTAAAAAAGAGGCTAGAGAAAAGGCAACTGAAACTAAAAACAAAGCTGAAATTATATTAGAAAACGCTCATAAAATTGCCACAAAAATTGAAAATGAAGCCAATACAAAAGCCAAAGACATAGCTGGTGAAGCTTGGGAGGCGAAAGAAAATGCTGAACAGTATCAAAAAACTGTAAAAGCAATGAAAAATATGATAAAAGGTTATGGAGACGAATATTTAATTCCAAATCATTCTCTTTTAGATGATTTGGCAGAAGAATACAATCATAAGAAAGCTGGGCAAGAACTTACTCAAATTAGATCTCTAATAAAGTCAATGATTAAAAGCAAAGAAGTTGCAGAGTGTGACTATGTTGAAACCTATAGAAAAACTACTGCGATCGAATTTGTTTTAGATGTATTTAATGGAAAAGTTGATACCATAATGTCTAAAGTAAAACACGACAACTATGGTAAGTTACTACAATCATTAAAAGACTCTTATCGCCTTGTAAATCATAATGGGAAAGCTTTTAGAAATGCTAGAATTACTAATAGATATTATGATATAATTTTAGAACAATTAAAATTAGCTGTAACTGTACACGAAATAAAAAAACAAGATTTACAAGAACAGAGAGAAATTAGAGAAGCTATAAGGGAAGAAGAAAAAGCAAGAAGAGATTTTGAAAAAGCAAGAAAAGAAGTTGAAAAAGAAGAACGAATGCTTGAAAAAGCAAGAAAAGAAATAGAAGAAAAATTATCTTCAGCTGCCGCTGAAGATAGAGCAAGATTCGAACAAGAGTTAGACGAAATAAAACAAAAACTATTAACAGCAGAAGAAAAAGGGAAGAGAGCTTTATCTATGGCGCAACAAACTAAAAGAGGTCATGTATATATTATATCCAATATTGGCTCATTTGGAGAAAACATATATAAAATAGGTATGACAAGACGATTAGAGCCTTTAGACAGAGTGAAAGAATTAGGTGATGCGTCGGTTCCCTTTATTTTTGACATTCACGCAATGATTCATTCTGAAGATGCACCAAAACTAGAAAAGGAATTACATCAAACTTTTAATTTAGATAGAGTTAATAAAGTAAATTATAGAAAAGAGTTTTTTTCTGTACCTATTAGTGAAATTAGAGCAAAAATTGACACCTTAGAATTAGAAACACATTGGACTATGAAAGCAGATGCTTTAGAATTTAAAGAAAGTATTGAAATGAAAAAAAGAGAGTTAAGTACAATAAAAAACTAACCAAGCCACCGCGTAAAATTTACTTCTATCAAAAATGACTAAGGTTGAAGTTGAGAAATAAATTGTTTAAGATTAAGAAATACTATGAAAAAACACATAATAGAATCATTCATATCAAGCGCTTCTAAAACTGATATAAATACTAAGATGATACATGATTGAATCAATCAAAATAAAAAATACAACTAGTTATCACCCTACTGATGAAGTAGTCATAAATGAACTAAAAAAGGTTAATTTTTTTTTCGGCAATAATGGTTCTGGAAAGTCAACGATTGCAAAGTTTTTATATAATGAAGGTGTTAATCTAGAAGATAAATCCTCCGTTTTTGACAATTGTTTTCAAAACGGATTTGTAAAAGAAAATCATCAAATTTTAGTTTTTGACGAAAAATTCATAAAAAGAAACTTTATTGATAATGATATACAATCAGGTATCTTTTCGCTGAATGAAACGAATGAAGAAATTGATAGCCTAATAAAAGATGAGCAAGAAATTATTAAGTCTTTCGAAGTATATAAAGATGAAGTATTAGTTAATAGAAAAGAGAAATTCCAAAAACAAAAACACAAATGGTATAAGGATTTAAAAGATTATTGTTTTAATAAAAGAAAATCAACTATTCAGTCTTTTCATAAAATAAAAGATGATTTCCCTAAAAAACAAACACAAAATAATTATGATGCTATTATAGCTGTTAAGAATATAATTGGGCCAAAACCTTTAATATCTTTCAATAAACTTTCTACAGATTATAAAAAATATTACGATACTGATCTTCAAAAAATAGGTATTTATATAGAGCCTAGTTTCTATAGAGCAATTAGAAAAAAAGAAGATGAATTAAATAAATTATTACAAGAAGTAATTGTTGGAAATGATGACATTGACATTGCCACGTTAATTAATGATCTAGGAATTAAATCGTGGGTTGAGGATGGTATAGTTACTCTGAAGGATGATGTAGAAATACAAACGTGCCCCTTTTGCCAAAACAAAACGATTAACAAAGTATTGTTAGATAAGTTTGCACAATATTTTGATGAATCTTACAAGGATAAAATAAGGGGAATTGTAGATTTACAAGAAGAATATCAATCCCTTTTTGAGGAATATCTTGAAGATATAAATAATCTAAACCAAGTTTATAATGATGCGAATGTTGTTTCAAATTTACACACTCAAATAAAAGATCTGTTTGATAAGAATATTAAGTTAATTGATGAAAAGATTATAAAATCAAATGAGAAAAAGGAATTAGTATCTTTATTTGATTTTAAACAGGATATTGTATCTGTCAATCTAGAAATTAAAAATCATAATAAAGACTTTGATAATTTAGACAAGAACAAGGAAACCTTTTTAAAGAATATTTGGTTTTATTTGGCTAATGAAACAAGTGCCGAAATTGAAAAGCATAAAAGTAGAGGGGTTTATGATGTTTTTTTTACTTCCGTAATATCTCAATCTGATACGATAGCTGATAAAATCATAGAATCCAAACAAAAAATTGAGATTTGGAGAGAAGATACGGTTTCAACAAAAAAGGCTGTTGAAAACATAAATACAATTCTAAAAAATAGTGGTTTCAAAGGATTTGAAATTGAAGAAAAAGAGCTTGATGAAAATAGAATATCTCAATACTACCTAAAACGAAATGACAGTGAAGACACCAAAGTTTTCAAAACACTTAGTGAAGGGGAGAAAAACTTTATTGCCTTTTTATATTTCTATCAATTATGCTTAGGATCCGATACAGCTGAAAGCGGAGAAAGAAAAAAAATTATTGTTATTGATGACCCTGCTTCAAGTATAGATAGCCAATCTATATTTATTATTTCCACATTAATTCATCAATTAATTGCCCGAAAAGGAAGCGATACCAAACCAAATAAAAGAGAGTTTTTAAACCCTCATATTTCTCAGGTATTTATTTTAACTCATAATATCTTTTTCTATAAAGAAGTAACTTTAGATAATTCAAGAGGCTGTACAAATAGACAGTTCTATTTAGTTTCTAAATTTAAAAAACACACAGTAATTGAAATTAAAGCAGCTAAAGAAATTAGTAATGATTATTCATTAATGTGGAGCTCACTTAAAAGAATAAAACTAGATGTTGTTGACGGAAATAAAGATTATAACATTTTAATAGGTAATGTTATGCGCAGAATTCTTGAAAGTTATGTGAATTTTACAGGGATTAGAAAACGGGTCTGGGACTCAGTTAAAAACGTAAACCCAGAGGATGCACGTAATATTATATGTAGTTCTTTAATCTCAGAAATTAATGATACAAGCCATAAGGTATCTCCCTTAGATGATATCTATTTTACTAGAATAGTAAATCTAGCACCTAATAGTCTTTTCGATGTTTTTAAGTTAATTTTTAAGGAAATTGGAAAAGAACATTACGAAATAAGGATGAATGAAACAATTGAAGAAGAAGAAATAATTAATAATTAAGTTTTAATGATTTCATATTTCAATAATGGCAATGGTAAATTAAATATATGTGAAGACAGCTTAACTGCATCTGTGTTTGATTTACTGAAATACTTGCCTACAGATTTGTTTTGGTACATTTTAAAACAAGCATTGCATCAAGACCATTTACCATCGTATTGTGGAGAGGTTTTAGAGTTGCAATATTGGGCAAAATGGAATGCACAAGGAAAATATAAAACAAGAAATAAACTTTATGTAGAGCCAGACTTATTTATTCGTTTTAACAACTTTGATCTTATTATTGAAGCCAAACGTTATGATGAAAACCAGCAGGATTCTGAACAATTAGAAGATGAAATAAAAGGCTACTTAAACGAGTATGAAGACGATAAAAAAGCAATGTATTTACTACAAGTTGGAGGTTTAATAGATACTTGTAAAGAGTCTTATATAGAAGTAGCGCATTTAAAAGTATTACAGTCTAAAACAAATTGGACTAATTTACTAAAAAGTATAGTTACTATTTATAACAGTTACTTAAAGCAAAATACACCAAGTCAAAAACCAACATTATTCCTTTTTGAAGATTTAATTAATGCATTTGCAATGCATGGTTTTCATCAAAAGGTATGGTTAAAAGAATGTCCTATTTACAATATAAACGCTAAAGCTATAAAAAGCTTTAATTTTTTAAAATATGAAAGATAATTTACCCTTAGAAGTAAGGAAAGCTTACAGATTATTATTCAATTACCAAAAACGAATAATAGATTTAATGAAATTTATAGGAGAAACGTACGATGTACCATTTAAAAAAGGGAATCCTGTATTTAGCTCTAGAGGAAGTAATAGTCTAAATAATTGGGCTTGGGATTGGATTTATATGTATTGTTATGATTTTAGGTTTGAAGGTAAAGACATTAAAAACCCAATACAGTTTTCTGTTATTTTAAAAAACGATTCCGGTTATTATGAGGCTAATCAAGAAAACAATATTCACGCGTTAGATATAGAGCAATTTAAAGCAGTAGAAGACTCAAAAACCGAATTAATATTAGTTGCAGGAGATTTAAATAAACCTTTTGATACGTTAACTGCATCTACAAAACATACTAAAGGAACTTCAGTAGATAAAGACATTGTTTTTAAGAACTATACTCTAGAAAAATTCTTTACGCAAGACATTGCTTTAAAACAATTACAAGATTTTTCTGCGTATTGCAAAAACTATAATATTGTTTTAAATATTCCCAAAAAAAAGGTTTAATAAAAACGCTAATACGAATGAAAGAGATAAAAGAATTATTAGCTATCACAAAAGTATTAAGAGAGAAATATAAACACCAAAAAAAGAATTTCACCCTTGATGGTAAATTAGTTGGAGATATAGGAGAAGTTTTAGCTTCAGAAAAATATGGCTTAGCATTGTATACTGAAAACGCAATTATACATGATGGAGAAGAAATTTCGACTGGAAGAAAGGTGCAAATTAAATCTTCTTTCAAAAATTATAGTTATTTCCCATATGGTCATGTTCCTGATTATTTTTTAAGTCTTAATATTTTGCCAAATGGAGATTTAGAGGAGTTATTTAATGGTCCAGGAAAATTTATTGTAGAACACTATATTAAAGATCGAAATTTAAAGCCATATAATAAAACCTTCTACACTCTTTCAAAAGGTGTGTTATTAAGACTAAATAATATCGTACCTCTTAAAAATAAAATAAAGGTTTTGTAAAATATAATTTAACTAATATGAGGTCTGACCATACTAACGCGCGCGTGCACCCATGGGAACTCGTCCTTTGCTTAGGCCGCTAATTTGACTTAAAAGCCTAAGCAAAGGACGAGTTCCCATGGGTTGTAAGCAAATAAAGATATTAGTAATTATTAACAAATACTTCAAAATGTCCAGTTTTTACGTTAATAAACTGGACATTTTACTTATATTTACACAAAACAAAATACGTGAAAACATCTGATTACATAGTAGATAAGATAAATAGACTTCCTAGAAACTATATTTTCACCTACATGGATTTCATAAAGGAGGTGAATAAGCGAGAAGCTATCATTAAACACCTTAATA
>MAAC01012869.1_pt1 | contig 13296 bp, 8 predicted proteins | sample 1115981 | NCBI WGS metagenome assembly MAAC01 (sample SAMN04961126, study PRJNA320927) | seawater metagenome | isolation source: sample BD02T64 sea water enriched with oil for 64 days | place: USA:Gulf of Mexico | collected 2013-07-27 | reverse complement strand
CGTCTTTGGCATGCTGAGCTTCGAAGTGATTGCTCGCTTCACGGAACGCGATTCCGGTCGCATCACTGAGGTTCGCTGCGACGAGTTGAGAGAACTTGGGATGCGTGTTGATCCCGGTGCCCACAGCTGTGCCTCCGATCGCCAGTTCGCCCAGTGTATGGAGCGCACGGTGGAGGCGTTCTTCCGCGTGGTGCATCTGCGATGCGTATCCGCTGAACTCTTGCCCGAGCCGAATCGGAGTCGCGTCTTGCAGGTGCGTGCGTCCAATCTTGACCACATCATCCCACAGCTTCGCTTTGGCATCAAGCTCTTTCGCCAGGGCTGTCACTGCAGGGAGCAGCGATTCCTTGATCGCCACCGCAGCAGCAATATGCATCGCGGTGGGGAAGGTGTCGTTGGACGACTGGCCCATATTGACATCATCATTGGGATGGATTGCCTTTTCGCCCTTGAGGTACTCAGCATTCTTGCTCGAACCCACCGGCGAGCCGTTGGCGATACAAACAAGATTCGAGATGACCTCGTTGGCGTTCATGTTGGTCGAGGTGCCGCTGCCGGTCTGGAAGATGTCGATCGGAAAATGGCGAGCAATCCCGCCACGATCACCCAGCCCGCCCAGAATCGTGTCGCAGGCATCAATTATCGCTTCGGCTTTGGGCTGAGAGAGCTTTTCGAGTTCAAGGTTAGATTTGGCGGTCGCGGCTTTGAGCATCGCAAAGGCAAAGATCATGGTCTCAGGCACTGGTACACCCGAAATCGGGAAGTTGAGCACCGCCCGCTGGGTCGATGCGCCATAGAGCACATCGCTGGGCACGGGCATCTCGCCCATAGAGTCCTTCTCGATGCGGGTTGATTCGTTTGTAGATTCGAGGGCTGTGGACACTTGGTTCTCCTTGGCTCGTTCGTTCGTCTGCTCAGTTTCTGGTATCGTGAGCATTATAGATCATTGAGCGGATCAAGCCGAGCAACCGCACCGATTTCCAGCCGTACAATCTTCTACATCCCAGAGGCTCGCATACCCATGATCCACATCACCAAGCTCGTTCGTACTCTCTCGATCCAACTCCTGCTGCTCATCGCCTTGAGCACGCTGCTCAGCCCCAATGCGCAGGCGCAGGTCGCGTCGCACCCAGAAGCCAAATCGCCGATGCCTGAGAATCCGTATCTCAAGCACACCGACCCGTGGCGGTGGGATGTTCGCTCCCAAATCTTCCTCCGTGCATCTCGCCAGATATATTACGAACCGGGTCAGCAAATCAATGGCGAGAGTGAACGACAACGAACTCGGCAATGGCCGATGCAAGACCTCGAAGTGATCTTCCCAGTCCTCCGCACCGGGGGCTTTTATTGGTCGCCAAACGAAGAAACAACGGTCAGTATCCGTGTTGACGACGTGAAGCTTGAGCCCGAAACAAAGCGTATGTACACCAAAGGCACGCGTGCTGAATACACACTCTGGCGATCAGATGTCAAGGATTACATCAACGCGATCCACCTGATCCATGATTCGCACATTGTTGTTGCCGATACGATCTTCGATCATAAAAAAGCCCAGCACCTGCCTTGGCCCGACAAGTGGGATGCGCCGACGACAGCGTTTTTAACGCCGATCGTCGATTCTGTTGGTGAAGAAGTCGCCGGTGATGCTTCCGACACGATCAAGATACTGCTCGATTTCTGGGTTGATGACAAGGACCCAAAGGGCATTTCCGAGCTCGATCTCGTCAAGTTCCTCACCGGCAAGGTCATCGAGCATCTCCAAGTGCGTGGCCCGCCGGCCGAGTTCTCAACCAGGAGCGGGAATCGGCTCTCGCCGGTGTTCACTGGGGGCACCATTTGGTCTGGATTCGTCGTTCGACCAGCAGATGTCGTTGCCCGTGAACCCAACGGCACCAAGCATGATCTCGCAACCCTGCTCACCGCGGTGCTCCGCAGCGCAGGCGTGCCCGCCCGCACGGTCTTGTGTGTCGATCGAACCGAGAACGATGTGCTCGAAAAAATGGTGAGCATGGTCGAGTTTGCGATGTACGACCCAGAACGGGACTTTACTTTTTGGGTGCCCATTGATGTCGATAAACTCCGCCTGACCGGCAAACGGGCGGCCCAGTATAAACAATGGTGGAACTACTTCGGCACCCACGATGAGCTCAACGACTATGTCCCCGTGGCGTATTATTTTCATCCGCCCGCGAGCTATCGTGCCTACGACTTGCCCGCACTCTACGGGCTGCGGTCATCGAGCCCGCTGCCAGAATACATTATCCAGGCAGTGCTCATTGACCCACAGATGTCGCCGATCTCGGGTCCCAAAAAGAAATAGCCCCAATGAAACAACCCCAGCCATAAGCCGGGGTTGAGAGTGGGTAGTCTGCGTTGGGCATTTAGACCTTCGCGGGATCAGCGTAGCATGTCGCTTGGATCGGTGCGACGACTCGAAGCACATCGCTCAGCACGCCGCCGAGAGTTCCGATCGCGTCGATTTCGTGGACGATCGATGGATCGTAGTGGTTGAGCACCGGGCGGGTTTCTCGCTCATAGATAGCGAGACGATTGCGGATCACTTCTTCTTTGGCATCGTCCACACGGTTCTGTTCGAGCGCACGGTTCTGCAACCGGGTGATCATCTCTGCGGGGTTGGCCGCCGAGAGATGAACAACACCGAGGACATTGATGTACTGCTCCATCAATGTTGTCTGGGCGACTGTCCGTGGGATGCCGTCGAGAATCAACAGATCAGAGTACGGCTTGTACATCCCGAGGATCGCCTGGGCGTGCACATAGGTGTGCCAGAGTTCGAGGGTCACTTCGTCGGGGACGAGCTCGCCCTTCGAGGAATACTCGTAGAAAACTTCGCCGAGTTCAGATTTCTTATCGAGCGAGCGGAACATATCGCCGGTGGACATATGGAAGTATCCGGGGATACTCCCGAGCAACGTGCCTTGTGTTCCTTTGCCTGCGCCGGGTGCGCCGAAGAGCAATACTGTTTTGAGCCGATCTGCCATCGCAGATTCTCCTGATTGTGTCCCGAACCAAATGAGCTGATCGACCCGATGTTATCCACCGTCCGGTAAGCCGATCCTGTGTACTCAAGGGTTCAGAGCATAGGTCGGCAATCTCGATTACTCGCTTCATCCTTGGGACTTTCATCCAAGAAAGAAAAACGGGCGTGACACGAATGTCACGCCCGAGAACTAGAAGTTTGTTTGGTCTGAGCGGGTCAGATCATCGAGTTGATTATGCGCCAGCTTCGATTACTTCTTCTTGGAGGTTCCGAGGCATACCGCGGTATTCCTTGAACTCCATCGAGTTGGCCGCGCGACCCTGCGAGAGACCACGCAGAACAGTCGTGTACCCGAACATCTCGCTCAGAGGGACATCAGCGGTGATCTCCTTGATAATTCCCTTGTCCTCGGTATCGAGGATCATCCCGCGACGCGACGAAAGATCGCCCGTCACATTGCCCAGATACTCGGTTGGGGTCACAATAACAACCTTCATGATTGGCTCAAGAAGGATGCTGCCCGCACGCGAGACCGCTTCACGCAGTGCCAAACGACCGGCCTGCTCAAATGCGATCTGTGAGGAGTCGACATCATGGTACTTACCCTCGACGAGGGTCACCTTGATGTTGATCAGTGGGAACGGAGCCGACACGCCGCTCTTGGCGGTGTTGCGGACACCGACTTCGACCGATGGGATGAACTCCTTAGGAATCGAACCACCAACGACGCCGTTGACGAATGCGACATTGTCCTTGAAGTCCACGCCTTCGGCTTCTGCCTGTTCAGCAGTGTAAGGCTCGATGTTGACGGTACAGTCACCAAACTGTCCACGACCACCGGACTGCTTCTTGAACAATCCGCGGCAACCATTGGCAGCACCGTTGATTGCTTCGCGGTATGAAACGCGAGGACGGCCGACTTCAACGCCGATCTTCATGTCACGAACGAGCTTGTTCTTGATGATCTCAAGGTGAAGCTCGCCCATGCCCGCGATGATGGTCTGCCCGGTCTCTTTGTTGTACTCAGAGCGGAAAGACGGATCTTCGCGGCGGATGACAACCAACGCTTCGGAAAGCTTGCTCTTGTCGTCGGCGGTCTTTGGCTCGATCGACATCGAGATGACGGGTTCTGGGAACTCCATGCGTTCGAGGATGATCGGATCTTCGCCGTCACACAGGGTATCACCCGTGATCGAGTTCTTGATACCAACGACCGCGACGATGTTGCCCGCACATGCTTCATCGAGTGCCAGGCGATCTTTCGCGTGCATCTCGAAGATGCGTGACGCGATTTCACGCTTGTTGTTTGATGGGTTGAGGATGCGTGTGCCCTTGACGAGCTTGCCTGAGTAAACGCGGACATAGGTGAGATCGCCATGGGTGTCCGAGACAACCTTGAAGACCAAGCCTGAGAATGGTGCGTTTTCATCGTGTGGACGCGAGAGTGCAATCGTCTTGTCCTTGGGGTCAGTACCGACCATGTCGGGCACTTCCTGCGGGTTCGGGAGGTACTCGATGACCGCGTCGATCAGTGCCTGGACACCGATGTTCTTGAGGGCCGAGCCACAGAACACAGGGTTGCACTCAAGGGCGATGGTGCCCTTGCGGATCGCCTTTTGGATCTGTTCAATAGTGATGCTGTCCTCGTCTTCGAGGTATTGCTCCATCAGATCATCATCAAGTGATGATGCCCCTTCGATGAGATCGGCACGCCATTTCTGAGCGTTCTCAAGCAAATCTTCCGGGATTTCTTTCTCGGTCACGATCGCACCCTTTGATGCTTCGTCGAAGTGATACGCCTTCATCCTGAGCAGGTCGATGATGCCGACGAGTTCGTTGCCGCTGCCCCATGGGAGCTGCATCGCGATCGCGTTGGCACCAAGGCGCTTCTTGATGGTCTCGAATGAGTATTCAAAGTCTGCACCGAGCTTGTCCATCTTGTTGACGAGACACATGCGGGGCACATTGTACCTGTCGGCCTGGCGCCAGACGGTTTCGGACTGGGCTTCAACGCCTTCCTTACCATCAAACACAGCGACCGCACCGTCGAGGACGCGGAGCGAGCGTTCAACTTCAATCGTGAAGTCAACATGACCCGGGGTATCGATCAGGTTGATCTTGTACTCTTTGCCTTCGTGCGTCCAAGGGCAGGTTGTTGCTGCCGACTGGATGGTGATACCGCGTTCTTGTTCTTCCTGGAGGAAGTCCATAGTCGCGGTGCCTTCGTGCACTTCACCGAGCTTGTAGTTCTTGCCGGTGTAGTACAAGATGCGTTCGGTGACGGTGGTTTTGCCCGCGTCAATGTGGGCACAGATTCCGATGTTACGGATGTATGAAAGGTCGGTGGCCATCAGCTAATTCCTCTTGCTGGTGTTTGAGTACAGGTCCAACTGTTTGGTCGTACTGCTTGGTGAAAACTTCTGGTTGCTGGTTCATCAGTGGGGAGACAATCCCCCCTCGGCATGAACCGATCGAATGTGCAACTCACAAGTCGCACCTGGTTGTTTTTAATGGTTGATTTAATGGATCGGCAGAGTTCGCCGAGTGCAGTCGAATGAAAGTGCAATCTCTCAATGAGATTCTCTAAACGAGCCTCGCCGGTTCAGGGTCGGTTGGTTCTTCCATTCGTCATACTCCTCGTCGGTTACTTCTCTCAAATGCACAAACTTGTGCACACCCAAGTGATACCTCAATACCTTGTCTATAAAGGACTTGGCAAATCATGAATAATGTCGAATCATCTTATTCGAACATCAGCCATGATTTCCCACAATCCTAGCCTTGCGAACCCCTGAATCAAGCAGAAATACACATCAGAACACATTCTCGGACCTTGGTATCTGCTATGACTCGCTTGGGTTAAGGACCATCGGGATCGGGATGCGAGCGAACAATCACTCGAACCCGCATGAGATCAGATTCGCCAAGCCCACGCAATGGATCGAGTCGGCTCTGTTCATGCAGGCGCAATGCTTCATCGGCCCATTCGCCAGCCTTGTCCAGAGCACCTTGCTCAATCGCTCCATCCATGAGTTTCAACGCCAAATGCGGATTGTGAGGCGATCGCTCAAACGCCCGTTCCCAAGCAAATTGTGCATGCTCAAGCCATGAATCCCCAGCTGGATCGTCTGGGAACTGCATCGCTCGCCCATAGTACACGCTCCCGAGCCATTGATACCCCCCAGCCCCAGTCGAATGCGAAACACCTGATTCGAGCAGTTCCAACGCCTGATCCCAGAGCTTGACCGCTTGATCATGCTGCCCAATCGAGTCCACAACCGATGCCCGCCAAAGGATTTGTTGCGAGGCAGCGATAGAGGTCGGCATGTGCGTCGGGCGGATCTGGGCAGCCTCGATCAAGTGCTCGCTGGCGGACTGACGAGCAAAAAACTCGGCCCGGTTGAGCTCGCTGACGATCTGATCGATCGAGCTCGAAACCTGATACCCCGCGATTTCGCTCAACTGTTGTGCGATCTGTTCGCGGAGATGGGTTGGCGTCGTTGAATATTCGAGTTCATCGAGTTGAAAGCGGAGATTGGAAATATTCTCAGCGGATTCGCTGGCGAGTTCGAGTTCGTGTTCCCATTGTGAAGTCGTTTTTATCCCAAGCCCAAAGACGAGGCAACCGCCCAAGAGGCTGGCGATCACCAAGAGCACAACGGGTTTAGGTTTGGATGATGATGGAACATCAGTGCGTGTGCACGCGCTCCCGATCATCAACGCCCAGAGCATCCCCGAAACCATCCAGGTGCCTGTCACTTCGATCATCGAATGGATTGCAAGCACTCCAGCACTCGCGAACAATGCCCATCGCAAAGATTCGCCCAGACCATCTCGTTTGACAATAAGGTAGGCAATCCAAGCCCATGCACAACTCCCAAGCACCTGCACAATGAGAAGAGTTGTGTCCATCGCCAACGAGCCAAACCGGATCGAGATCACCGAAGCGATGGCAATGATGAGCAAACTTATCTGAGTCAGCTGGCGATGGTTGATGATTGAAGCTGTAGTGTCGGTATCCGTGTGTAGGCGAATTCGGCTCAGAATACTGACGAACACACCAATGAGTGCCAACCCGCCGATGCCGAGCATTGCGATGAGATCGAACCCGAAGCTGTGTGCGCTGGCGACATCCTCTGGGCTCAGCGCGGGTTTGACGATGGCGTATGTGTCTTGGAATGCGCCAGGACCGACCCCGACGATTGGGTGCTCGAAGAACATCCGCATCGACCCGACCATGTATTGCGATCGGAAGAGCAGGCTCAGTTCGCCGATGCGCTCGCCGATGAACCCGCGTGTAATAACGCCGAAAACCATAAGCCCGCACATTGCAGCGATCGCTCGCCCGTCGAGTTTCTTGCGTTTGAAGAGCATCGCGGCTGCGGTCAACCCGATCCCTAAACCGAACGCGCCGATCCCGCCTTTCGCTCCGGTCATGAGCAAACCAGCGAGTGCGACCAAGCCTCCCAATAGGTAGACGATCGAGATCCGATCCGTTTTCCGTAGGCTCCAACCGAGGATCAAGAGCCCCGCTCCGCATGCACCAGCAAAGCTCGCAAACACATTGGTCAACCCAAACCATGCGATCGGCTCGGCCTGGTGGAGCCGACGCTCGTAGGCGAGGGCTTCGAACGATCCCGGAGTCCACCCGCGGGCGGCCAAGAATGAATCACGAGTGAGCTCATAGTTTGCAATGGTGTTGGGATGGATCACGAACATTTCATACGCACCCATGACCACCAAGAGCATCACGAACCCGAGGGTGATCGCTCCGATGAGCTGTTGCGCACCGTCAACCTTGTGCGCACAAGATGCGACATACAGCACGGCGACAATCGCCAAAAGATTTGAGCCCTGAGCAACACTCTCAAATGTAGAGAACCCGTGGTATCCGATCACCGTGACGCCGAGTGTCATCAAGATGGCCGCGATCGCTCCGAAGTGTTCTTTGCGGAGGAACAAACCGATCAACACCATGCAACAACTCAGCACGATCCCGAGATTGAGCAGCAGCGCCTTGGTCGGTGTCAGCCCAATCACCGGCGGCGAAAACACAAACGGATCCGACACCCACATCGGAAACGCATCATGCTCAACCATCGTGCGGATCATCACCAGCGTGGTCATCAGGATTAAGCCGACCCATGCCAGCCCTGTTCCGAGTTTGCTTGGCTCTTCACTCATCAATGACCTTGTTCGGCGAGCGATACTCAAAGAGGGCGATCGCACTGATCAAGGCGAATATCTGAATCCCCAAAACAATCGCCTGCCAGGGCTGAGCACGGGAGATCAGCAACCCCGAGATCCCCGTGGCGAGCGTCAGGGCGTAGATGACCAAGATTGTCGATCGAGAACCGAGCCCACGATCGCGGATTCGATGCGAAAAATGCTGAAGATCGCCCACAAACGGGCTTTTGCCCTGCGAGAGCCTGATCAGCGTGACGGATACGAAGTCATATAAAGGTATGGCCAAGATCACAAGGGGCATCAACACCGCGTACCACGCCCCGGCTGACGGTCCAGATTCGTCGATGGGCATGTAGGTTGTTCGTACGGTCAAGAAGGCCAAGAGCAATCCGAGGATCAGCGATCCGCCATCGCCCATGAATATCTTGGCAGGCGGGAAGTTGAAGACGAGGAACCCGAGCGTTGACCCGACGAGCAGTGCCAAGATCGCGCCGACGAACCATTGCCCGTTGAGCAATGCCGCAACGAGAAGCAATGACCCCGCGATGACCGCGATGCCCCCGGACAACCCGTCCATGTTGTCGATGAAGTTCATCGCGTTGATAATCGCGGTAAACCAGACGACGGTGATCAGGATGCTCAGCCAGGATCCGCCCACATACCCGTCGAGTATGGTCATGAGTCGGGTGTCAAAGAACGCCGCGAAGATCACGCCGGGGATGAGCATGATAACGAGCTTGAGCCAAGGGCCCATCGGCTTGCGGTCATCGATCAATCCGAGGATGTGCAAGCCGAGCACGCACGAGATGAGCGTCCAACCCAGAGGCAGCTGGGTTTTTAATCCCGGGATGTGCTCTTTGATCGGATCGAGGATGCTCGGGAGTGATGCTGGATCGAGGAACGAAAACACGCCCAACGCACAGATCATTGGGAGAAGGACGCCCATGGCGATCGCGATGCCGCCGGTGTTGGGGATGGATCGGGTGTCGGCTTTGATTTGTCCTTCGATCGGTGCGCTGTCGAATGCGCCGATGCGATGGGAGAGCCGAACGATGATCCAAGTCGCGGGCAGCGAGATGAACAAGGACAGTGCGATCAAGATGAGAATCAAGAGTATCACGAGTGAGAGTCTAGTTCCGTTTCTTGAGTGATTGGAAATCTTGGGCGGTGAACATCCGTGGAGCCGGGCGTTTGAAGACCTTCGTCCGGATGGTCATCATCCCCGATGAGAACAGATACACGATCAGGCACATGATATTGCCCGCGAGAATCATCCAAAAGGTGCGGAGTGGGTATGGGCCGAGCTGATCGACAAGCGATGGGGCGTTGTGAGCGCCTTGCCCGAGATAGGTGTAGTTCGTGCCCAGCACGGCGTTCAATGCGACCGCGAAGATGCCATAGGCGGTGCCGGCCCCGGCTCCAAAGTACAGATCGCGTCGCTTTGGACGATATCCGAGCACCGCAAGGTCATAGATCGCCGCCCCGATGATCTGCGTGTGGTTAATCCAATAGATCCAGAACGCCATCGAGTCCATGCCATCGGTAATCATTGGCGAGAAAAACGCCTGCGAACTCAGCGCGATCCCCCAGAACAACAACAATGATCGTGCTTTGGGGTTCAGGCTCCACATCGCCCACGCCGCGATCCACACCGTCCATCGGCACATGTGCATCGGGAGCGAATCCTGGATATCCCAGTGCTCGGGGGTGAGCCTACGGATAAAGAAGAACGCCTGCGAGACGATGATTGTCCACGCGAGCACTCGGCGGAAGGTTTGCTCGCGGGTGGTGCCATGAGCAAGATCATGCTTGAGAAACTTTCGCCCTGCAATACAGAAGGCTGCGAATGATCCGATGCAGATCGCCAGCACAAGATAATGGAACGAGGTGAACGAATGGAACTCGTTGATCCAGTTGTACTCGTTTGGGTTGGTTGGGATCGCGTCTTGCATTATGAGGGTGCGAGCTCGTGGCGGAGTTGCCCGCATGCTGCCGCGATGTCTCTGCCTCGGCTCGCGCGGATATGGCAGTTCACGCCTTGCTCACGGAGCACGCGTTGGAAGTGGTGGACATCGTCGCCGGTGGGGCGTTCGAAGGGGAGTCCTTTGACTTCGTTGTACCGAATAAGATTCACATTGGCGCGGAGTTTCTTGACGATAGTTGCCAGTTCGACCGCGTGTTCTGGGCGATCGTTCACCCCCCCGAGGAGGATGTATTCGAGGGTGATCTCACGCCCGGTTTTTTTGAACCAGTCCGAGCAGGCATCGACGAGCTGATTGATCGTCGTGAACTCGGCCCACGGGATCAGCTGGCGACGCAGCGTGTCGTTGGGGGCGTGGATCGAGAGGGCGAGGGTGACGGGGAGATCGAGTTCTTCGGCAAGCCGTTCGATGGCTTTGTGCATGCCAACGGTCGAGACGGTGATCTTGCGTGCGCTGATCCCCATGCCCCACGGTGCTGCGAGTGATTTGACGGCATGAATGACCGCACTGAGGTTGGCGAGTGGTTCGCCCATGCCCATGAACACAACATTGGAAATTCGCCCGACGCCTTCGAGCTGGTTGAGGCGCCAGACCTGTTCGACGATTCGACCCGCAGACAAGTTGCCGTCGAGCCCGCCGATCCCGGTGGCGCAGAACTTGCACCCGACCGGGCAGCCGATCTGTGACGAGACACACGCGGTGCGTCGATCAGTATCAACCGCGGGGATCATCACGCATTCGGTCTGGCGTGCGGTGTTCGAGTACGGCATGTCTTGGCCAACAATCGGGAGTCGGCTTGAATGTTCGACCCCAGCTTCGCTCGGGGCGACTCTGTTCGTTTCGATATCGTCGGGCCATTCGATGAGCAGTTTCTGTGTGCCATCGGTTGCGAGTTGGTGGGCGACGGTTGGTCCAGAGAGGAAGGTCATCTCTTCAGTGAGCACTCGCCGATCAAGATTCGAGAGGTTGCTCATCTGCCCAGGATCAACAATGCCTTTTTCATAGACCCATTCCATGATCTGCTTGGCACGGAACGGGGGCATCTTGTGCGATTTGCACCAGTCCTTGAGGGTGGCGGGTGTGAGCGAAAAGAAATGATTGGTGGGGTGGTTCATGGGGTGGACTATTTTCTAGCGATGGTGAGTGGGACAGCGATTGCGCCGTATTCGTCTTTGGTGATGACAGGGGCTTCGACAAGGACTCGGCGGTCTTTGTGGTCGAAGCCGTGGCTTTCCATGAGCCGTTTGAGCGATAAGGGGAGCCCAAACTCGATGGATTCTTCGTACACATCGGCGATGTGCAATGTCGCGTTGTGGTGCTCGACAAAGTGCTTGCAGATATCGGAGACAAGATCTTCGGGAGCTGACGCGCCCGCGGTGAGGAGGATACGCTCGGTGCCTTTGGCATACCACGATTGATCGAGCCCGCTGACATCGTCGATGAGGTACCCGGGTGGGCCGATGTTGGTGGCGATCTCGGTGAGCCGAACGGAGTTCGAAGAGTTCTTTGAACCCACGACGATCACCAGGTCGCATTCTTGCGAGATGAGCCGAACGGCGGCTTGGCGGTTGGTGGTCGCGTAGCAGATGTCTTCGGTCGGTGGCTCTTTGATATTTGGGAACGCTTCTTTGAGTGCGGTGATGATCAAGTTAGCGTCATCGACAGAGAGTGTTGTCTGGGTGAGGTAGACGAGTTTGTTCGGATCGTTGATTGTGAGTTTGGGAATGTCGGCAGGGGACTCGACGACTTGCGTTTGGTTGGGCGCTTCGCCGAAGGTGCCGACGATTTCTTGGTGGTCTTTGTGTCCGATCAGCAGGATCTGGAAACCCTGATTTGCGTATCTGATCGCGCGCGAGTGGACTTTGGTGACGAGTGGGCAGGTGGCGTCGATTGATTTGAGGTTTCGTTCTTTGGCTTGTTGGCGGATCGCGGGGGAGATGCCGTGGGCAGAGAAGACGACGATGTTGCCAGTGGGCACTTCATCGAGGTCATCGACAAAGACGACCCCTTGGTCTACAAAGCGATCGACGATGTGTCGATTGTGGACAATCTCGTGGTAGACATACAGAGGCTGATCAGGGAGGATATCGAGGATTTGATCGACGACATCAATCGCCATGCGAACACCCGCACAGAACCCCCTCGGATTGGCCAGAATAATCTGCATCGAAACTTGTTCTCCGTGGTATATGACAAGGGCTACAAAACGCGTGATCCAATCCTAGCCCTTCTCCTCGCGCGATTACGAGACAGAGTACACGCACCACGCCTAAACTCCATGCTGGGCGATTGAAGACTTGGAACTGAGGAATGCGGATGATGAATGAAAGATCAATAGGCGAATCACTCAATCTCAGGCAGATCGGCGCATCGATGGTTGTGGGGGCGATGCTGCTCACCAGTGCATGCGCTGCCCAGCCCATGGTTGAAGATCAGCCTGCAGCGGTCGAATCGCAAGAGGCTTTGATTGAAACAATCTCGCTCGCCGAAAAAACAATGCAACGCTTTGGAGTTGCTGATGCACCAGCCAAGCCCGCGGGCACCTTTCGCCTGACGACCTACAACATCGAGAACCTGTTTGATGATGTCGATGATCCGACGCTTACAGGCAGGAACGATGACGCGGACAATACCAAGCCAGTGCACCAGATGATCGCGGTCGCCCGAGCGATTCATAAGCTCGATTCCGATGTCATCTGTCTGCAAGAGATCGAATCGCTCGATGCGTTGATGTGGTTTAAAGATGCCTATCTGGCAGATATGGGGTACGACCATGTGCTCTCGCTTGATGCGGGCAACTCACGCGGGATCGAGAATGCGGTGCTTTCGCGGTTCCCGTTGACGAATCCGGAGCAATGGATCGGCAAAGAGCTCGGCGGGGTTCATCCAGAGAAGTATGGACGCAATAAAAACTATTACGCGGGTGAGCCGGTCGCTTTTCGCCGATCGCCTTTGAAGCTTGATGTAGAGATCCCGGCAGCCGAAGATCGGGAAGCCTGGACGCTGACGCTTTTCGTGCTACACCACAAATCAGGGCGGTACAGCCAGTATTGGCGTGAAGCCGAGGCGAAGATGATCGCCAAGCTGGCTCATCAGGTTGAAGTAGATCATCCCGGGCGTGCGATC
>MAAC01009605.1_pt1 | contig 13308 bp, 13 predicted proteins | sample 1115981 | NCBI WGS metagenome assembly MAAC01 (sample SAMN04961126, study PRJNA320927) | seawater metagenome | isolation source: sample BD02T64 sea water enriched with oil for 64 days | place: USA:Gulf of Mexico | collected 2013-07-27 | reverse complement strand
TTTTTAAGGTTTTTACTGCTTCGAGAGCAAAGGCTTCGAGGTCTTCTTTGTTCATGGCTGTCTATCCTTCCCATTAGGGATTAATGATAGACAGTTACACAGTTTTAATTACAGTCTCACCTATGTTTTCAGGGCGCCCAGTGAATAAACTTCTGGTACTTATTCTGCCAGCCTATGATCCAGTGTGGGGAAGAGCTACCCATACCTGCAGGTTTCAAACCTCGATGGCGCCCCGTCACCCCTTGCAAGACCGCTAACTCCTGCTGACTCACGTCGACAAAAAAAACATGCCAGCCCTGTGACAATACTTCCTCAAACTGCTTAAACTGAGCATTGGGCACTTGAAAGCCAAAAAAACCACCTTCCCAAGTACAAAACCCAAGTAATACGATCGACAAAAACACAAAGGGCAACCAGCCAATGCTCTGCGTTGCCGAGGAATAGTGGGCAAAGAGCAGTACGCAGCTAGCCGCTAGCACACCCAGAGACGCCCCTCTTAAGGTTGAACGCACCACGTCGGTCTTCATAAATGCATTCACTTGATGCAGGTTACGGCGAGCCACCCCATCGTCATCCCGGCTCAAAACGTGAATCTGTGCGGTTGTTACACCGGCATTTTCAAGCTCCTTCTCAACCAAGTCCATATCATCAAGATCACCACTAATAAAAAAATATCGATCCATACCCCCCCCCTATTTCACCTTTATTGATTACAGAGCAAGTCATCAATAACCGCTAAATAATCGAGCAGCAGCAATTTATAACAGCGTTGTTTTGAGTGTAGTTGAGCAATTCGGGCGTTGCCGCAGGTGAAACGGTAAAGAGATAGACAGAAATATTATGGATATACAGGGTAGTTATGACACGCTAAAGCGTCCCTTTAGAACCATTGGCTGTCACCGAATACATACACTATCGGCGCTAAAAATCGGCAAGTTGCAGCCTGCGAGGATGCGTTGGGCAACTTAGGGCGCAGCAGAAGGCGCTATTTTTTGAGCGGGGATTAACGGTGAGGGCGGCAAACAATACGGCTTTGGCCAGCGACCACAGGCCAAAGCCACAAACCCTTCAGAAAGAGCTTGTGGCAAAGCAACCATTAGTTGATGGCAACATCATCCAGGTCAGTTGCTAGGGAGAGGCTAACAGCTTTTGTCACACTCACTGCTGACAGAGGGTAGTTCGCATGCTCAATGCCCATCTGCAATGACGCCCCAGACTTGAGTTCCGTGATCATGATGGGACTTAACTCGAAGCGCATAAAATGGACGGCAGAGGTTTTAACGTCGTTTTGTCTGTCCATATCTTCGTCGGCAATGGCATAAACTTTGACAGAATCACCCACTTGTACCCAGACCTTATCTTCTATACCCAATAGTCGAGCTAGGGCCACAGCACGCTCATCGGGATCGGTATATTCGAGCATGAAAGTCGCCTTCCAGTTGCTACCATCACCGATCAGGGGATTGTAGGCATCCAGCTCTTCCTCAATAGCGGCCGCTTCAAAGATTTTCTCTATACGCAACATCTCCTGGATTTGATAGCGAATGGTCGTTGGGTCTTCGAAATATAAACGTGCGTGATCTCCCAGGGCCACCTGGCGGTTTTTTTTGTGGGCCATGACCTCATTGCGAAACTGTATCCGACGCTCGGAATATTCTTCCAGCGACCATAAATCCTCTCTGCTTAACTTCTTCACTCTCTACTCCTAAATGCCGTAGGCCATTCGTAATAATGTCATGGGATGTTCCGGCTTTTCACCGGTTTCGGCCAGATCTGCAATATGAGCCGCAGCCATTGGGCAATCGCTGGATAAATGCTCGGACTTCAGTGTGTTAACTTTTCGTACCACCGGGCGGGCAATTTTTACCGCCTTGTCGTAGGTCTCCTCTTTGACGGCGTAAGTACCATCATGACCGGAACACCTCTGCTGTGGGTGTACCGTAGTGCCGGGCACCAATGCGAGGATATCGCGGGTTTTCATACCAATATTTTGCACCCGTAGATGGCAGGCCACGTGATAACTAATATTATCCAGACTACGAACAAAGTCGGTATTGAATTCGCCCTTCTTGTGGCGCAAATGAAGGTACTCAAAGGGGTCATAAAATGCCTCCTGCACCTTTTTTACGTCTTCGTCATCGGGAAACATCAGGGGCAACTCCTGCTTGTACATCAGCACACAGGACGGCACCGGAGCAATTAGATCAAAACCTTGATCGACCAGCTTGGCGAGTACCGGAATATTCGCCTCTTTAGCCCGAGCAACGGCATCCAAGTCACCCAGCTCTAACTTGGGCATGCCACAGCATTGCTCCTTGGGCACCAGTTCAATATGAATATCATTGTGTTGAAACACACGGTAAAAATCTTCGCCCAGTTCTGGGCTGTTGTAGTTGCCGTAACACGTGGCGTACAAGGCCACTTTACCAGTGGTATCACCCACGGCTTTGGGGCTAATACTGTCACCGAGATTTTTTACCGACTTACGCAGGGTTTTACTGTGATAGCGAGGGATAGGCGCATCTTTGTGTACCCCCATCGCCGACTGGAAGGCCTTTCTAAACAGTTTATTATCATTGAGTGCATTGACCGTTATATCCACCAAGGGGATGGTTGCGAGCTTGCCCACAGCATCCGTACTGGTCAGTACCTTATCGCGGAGGGAAGCGCCCTTTTCTTTAAATTGATGGGCTTTGGCGCGCAGCATCAGATGGGGGAAATCAATGTTCCATTCATGGGGTGGAACATAGGGGCATTTACTCATGTAACACATGTCGCACATAAAGCACTGATCGACGACCTTATTGTAATCGCCCTTATCAATACCATCGACCTCTAGGGTCTCCGACTCATCAACCAGGTCAAAGAGTGTCGGAAAGGAATCGCATAAGCTCACGCAACGACGGCAACCGTGACAAACATCATAAACGCGCTCAAGCTCGGTCTCGAGATCTTGTTTATTCCAAAATGACTCCGACTGCCAGTCGAGTGGGTGTCTTGTTGGCGCTTCCAGACTGCCTTCTCGCATTTTCTTCCCCTGTATAGAGTCGCAACAACGTGATGCGACAACACTGCCCGTAAATCTCTGCCCTAAAAAATACAGGGCCTTGGCATAACACCAAAGCCCTGCAGTCGATCAGTTAAAACTCGCTAAAGTAGAACCTCTAGCCAGTTTTAGCTTGATCTTAGTCGTCGAGAGAATCGAGAGCTTTCTGAAAACGGTTGGCGTGGCTACGCTCCGCTTTACCCAAAGTTTCAAACCAATCGGCGATCTCGTCAAAACCTTCTTCACGAGCAGTTTTGGTCATACCGGGGTACATATCGGTGTACTCGTGGGTTTCACCAGCAACAGCTGCCTTCAGGTTGTCTGAAGTAGCGCCAATGGGTAGGCCTGTTGCGGGGTCACCGGTCTCTTCAAGATACTCAAGGTGGCCGTGAGCATGTCCAGTTTCACCTTCAGCCGTTGAACGAAAAACGGATGCTACGTCGTTGTAGCCTTCAACGTCCGCTTTGGCGGCGAAGTACAAGTAGCGACGATTAGCCTGAGATTCGCCAGCAAAGGCGTCTTTTAAATTCTGTTCGGTCTGAGTGTCTTTAAGTGACATCAAGATTCTCCTTTTCAGTTGTTATTCAGAGATAAAGCTCAATTTGTAGCTTTATCAGCATACCAGCTCTTTAGTGAACTTGCGGCACAATATCCGCCTGGCCTACAATCGGTAAAATGAATTTTTTGATAGTAACTGATCGGTTTTCTCAATGGCATCGCAACCTACATTAAAACAACTTCGCTACCTCTGTGCCGTCGCACAAAGCCTGCATTTTGGTAAGGCAGCGAAAGCCTGTTTTGTCACCCAATCGACACTGAGTGCAGGCATCAATGAACTTGAACAAGCACTCGGTGCCACCCTGCTAGAGCGCAGTAATAAACAGGTGCTTCTAACTGATATCGGTCAAAAAATCGTTGCTCGTTCACAGCTCATTCTCAGCGATATCGAAGCCTTAAAAGAAGACGCGGTCAGGGCGAAGACGCCCCTCAGCAATACGGTACGGATAGGTATTATCCCAACCATTGCGCCCTTCATTTTACCGAGAGTACTACCGGGGCTGCATCAGGATTTCCCTAAACTGCAATTACTCATTCGCGAGGATTTATCCGAGAACCTTGCCAGCTTGCTGTTACAGGGCGAGCTCGATGTACTACTACTCGCCCTGCCCTATCCCGTCAAGAACACCACTCACTATCACTTATTCAATGACCCCTTTGTACTTGCCTATCCCTCAGGCCACCCGCTGGGCAGCATAAAACAACTGAAAACCCGCGATCTCAAAGACCAGGATATATTACTGCTCGAAAATGGCCATTGTTTGCGCGACCACGCCCTTGAAGCCTGTAAACTAAAAAGCAGCCAACTCTCGCTCACCTTCGAAGCGACCAGCCTTCACACCATCATACCCATGGTGGCCAATGGCGTGGGTGTTTCCATGCTGCCGAAGATGGCTGTAGAACAAGGTATATTATCGAGCACAGCGAATATCTCGACAAAAGAGTTTAGTGAGAAAGGGGTATGGCGAAAAATTGGGCTTTTATGGCGTGCGAAAAGCCCTCGAGACAATGAATACCGTCTGCTAGGGGAATACTTTAAAAAGACCAGCTCTGTAGAATAAAGCTATTGATACCCAAGCCAGCTAACTCAGCCTGACCTGGGTAGTTTTCTTCTTCGGAGAGCTCTTACGAGAAGCTCTCGATAACTATAGTGGTGTAACATTCTCCGCCTGTGGACCCTTCTGACCCTGAGTCACATCAAACTCCACACGCTGACCTTCATTGAGAGATTTAAAGCCAGAACAAACACATCGGGGCCGTTTTCTTGCTCGATAAAACCGTAACCTTTATCAGCGTTAAACCATTTCACCGTACCAGTTGCACTAGACATATTCTAAAACCTTTTTAAGCTTTACCCTGGAAGAGTAAAAACTGTTTATTTAAGCCGTTGTCTGGCTGTCCTTAGCCGTTAAACGCAAATTTTATTGATGACTAGCAATCCCGCAAGTACTAAAAGAATCACAATTCAAGTCACAAGAAAAGTCATATTTTCAGGCTGTATTCACTATATATGAAAAAACACACATGTAAACCAAGATTTATAACAATAAACAATACTAAAAAAACCACCACTTACAAGATTTAGTTTTAATAAAAGCCGCTACTTAATAGCACTTAAAATCATACTTTAACGGTAAGAGAGAAGCTCGAACGCTACAAGTATTCACCAGTACTGCCAAGCCCGCTGACTACCGCTCCTCAATAAGAATCAAGGCGCCGAATGTCGCGGCCTGATCGACCTCCAATACACCCGTAGAACCGGCAGACATTCTCACCTCCAAACCGCGCTCCATCAGCATTTTCTGGGTTGCCGGTAGATCCTCAGTTGCTAAGACAAGGGCGTACATTCCCTCACGCCGATTTTCCAAAAACACCGCGATGGCATTCGCAAAGGGCCGGGCCGAATCCTCAACAGCAACCAGTTCTATCACACCTCCGGATGCCGGACGGCAAATCGCGGTACGCACACCGCGCTCGGCATCGACCTGGGTGTCGTCCATCGCCATATTAAACTGAGTGCCGTAGGCCTCGACCGCATGATCAAGATCTTCCACGGCGATAATGACACGACGAATACCCGACACCCGGGGGCCGTCACGCTCATCAACAGAGCCCTTGTATTTGGTCGCAAAGGAATCCACTGGATAAACACGTATCAACACCCCATGCGTCGAACTGGGGTGGACATCGCGCCCAAAAGCGCCGGACATTAAGGGCATGACATTGAGGCCTCGCCCTGCAAGTTCTTCTGCCTCATCGTCGGGCACCGGCGCTTCTAGCATCAAGGCAAACAAGCCCTGTCCACGGCGATCGAGAAAACCTTGCAGGCTTTTACTCAATGGCGTGTTCGGGTCGACCGGGGACATTAATTCGATGTTACTACCACCCTCGGGTACACACATACCCAGTGCCGCACCGTATTCAGAGCTGCTACTTTTCGATAAGTCGATAACCGGCATACCAAACTTATCTCTAAACAAACTGACGACAGCGGGGTAATCATGCACGGCAATGGCGATACGCGGCATACCTGTAATCATGGCTTTTCTCCTTGTAAATTTTTATTGGTTTTCCCTTGCGCAAGGGCGTACCACACTCGCCACATGACACAAAGGGGGGTTAATTGATTGACGGGCAAGCATACAGAAAACAATCCACGCAAGTAATCCCGGCCCTAGGCGATAAAAATTTCAACACCCATGCCGAGTTAGCATAGGCAGGGCAACCCGTCCTCGATTATAATGGCCGGCCCGACCCTCTACTGACACGCAATGGCTAACTCATTACTCGATCAACTACAAAAATCCGGCTTAGTCGACAGCAAGAAAGCCAAGCTAGCCGTCAAGGCAAAGCGCAAGCAAGATAAAATTCAGCGCAACAGCAAGCAGGCGGCTGTCGACGATAATAAGCTCGAGGCTGCTCAGAGCAAGGCCAACAAAACAGCCAAGGATAAATTGCTCAATCAACAGCGCAATGAAAAGGCCCAGCGCAAAGCGTTTGCGGCACAGATAAAGCAATTGATCGAAATGAACGCTATTAGCGCGACAGGCGACCAACAGTTCAACTTCACCGATGGCAAGCACATTAAGCGTATCTTCGTTGATACCGCCCAGACAGGCCGTTTAAGCAGAGGCGTTGTCAGTATTGTAAAGCTAGGTGATAAGTACATTGTCGTACCCAGCCCTGTTGCCGAGAGGATCGCCGAACGCGATCCCGAGCGCATCATTTTTAAAGCCGATAAAGACCCAGAGATAGTCGAAGAGGATGATCCCTATGCGGACTACAAAATCCCCGACGATTTAATGTGGTGAGCAAGCCCCGAACCCCATGTTAACGATCACTCACAGACTCAGCATTTCATTGCAAGAAGTGGAGTTTAGCGCCATTCGCGCCCAGGGCGCCGGCGGGCAAAATGTCAACAAGGTGTCTTCCGCCCTGCACTTGCGCTTCAACATCAAGGCCTCATCACTCCCTAGCGAGGTTAGAGAGCGCCTGCTCAATAGCCGTGATAGCAGGATCAGCAAGGATGGCGTGCTGGTCATTAAAGCTCAGCAATACCGGACCCAAGAGAAAAATCGTAGTGCCGCCCTAGAGCGTCTAAAGGCATTTATTACTGCTGGGGCTCAAGCGCCTAAAACCCGGCGCCCCACCAAACCGACACGCAGCTCTCAGCGCAAACGCATGGACAGTAAAACCAAACACGGCAGAACCAAATCCCTTAGAAGGCCGGTGAAACTGGAGCACTGAGAAAGGCGCTTAAGCAGCAGGCCAATTCAATAGGCCTTGCGGCTCCAGCCTATCCACCCTTATTTAGGCTTCCGCCGCCTCCTGAATACGCTCTAAACGGCTTTGCTCTTCGGCCAAGGCCTCTTTGATTTCAAGCAGTACCGCATCGACATCGGCCACACCGGTGTTGTCTGTAAACTCACCCGTAAGCTCCACCTCGGGATGCAAGCCGCCGTCTTCAAACAAGGCCCATATTTCCTTTGCATAGCGAGTTTGCAACAACTGGGGCGCGTACTGGCCGTAGTATTGAGTGATATTGTCGACATCGCGGGCTAACATCGCCTCGGCATTATTATTAGCTGCGGCATCAACAGCCTGGGGCAAGTCGATAATCACCGGGCCGTATTCATCGACCAGCACATTAAACTCAGACAAATCACCGTGTACCAGACCGGCACAGAGCATCAACATCACGTAGTGCATCATCAGGGCGTGATCTTCCAAGGCTTGCTCTTCTGTAAGTGCCACATCGTTGAGACGCGGCGCCACATCACCCTCGCCGTCGGTCACCAACTCCATGATCAGCACGCCGTCAAAACACCCGTAGGCCTCAGGCACTCGCACGCCAGCTCTCGCCAAGCGGTAAAGGGCGTCGACCTCCGCATTTTGCCAAACCTCTTCCTGTTGTTTACGGCCAAACTTTGAACCTTTCTCGATGGCTCGGGCGCGACGACTGTTGCGCACCTTGCGACCCTCCTGATATTTAACGGCTTGCTTAAAACTACGTTTGGCCGCCTCTTTGTAGACCTTGGCACAGCGAATATGCTGGCCACAGCGCACAATAAAGACATCGGCCTCTTTGCCGCTCATCAGGGAGCCGATAACCTCATCAACGATGCCATCATCAACCAGGGGTCTAATTCGTTTTGGTATTTTCATGGCGGTTTTATACCTTATTTCAGTGGCTGAAGAAACGTGAGTGGTCAGTAAAAACCCGATTTTCTTAGATAAAAAAGCAAATAAACGACAAACTGTAAAACCGGGTGACAGGCAGCACGTATTTTTAAAAAACTATTGAAGCATATGTGCTAAGCTACTAAAAAATAAACCAAAAACCATTAGCATTTATTAAGATAAACCGACAGGCTCGGAGAGAGATATGTTCTTTGCCGCCGATGAGTTTCGCCAACTAATTGTTCAAGCCAGTCTAAAGGCTATAGACGAATGGGCGCCCGCCCACGAAAACCTGCTTTTAGGCACCGCTGCCCAAGAGTCCAGTATGGGACTCAGCCTAAAACGTGGCAGGCTACTCGGCCTCTACCATATTTCCCCAAAAACCCACCGCAGCGTTTGGGATAAATACTTAATCGACCACCCTGACCTCGCGAGCCAAGTTCGCGGCCTAGCCGGACAACACAGCTTTATACAAGATCCTCACGGCGAACTTATCACCAATTTAAAGTATGCCACGGCCATCGCCTGGCTGATCTACCGACGCAACGACGAAGCCCTGCCCGAGCCTGACGACATTCAAGGCTTGGCCCGCTATTGGCACCGACACTTTCGCGCCAAAGCCTCCGCCACCGTGGACGACTTCGCCTCCAGCTATCACCACTACATCCTAGAAAAACACGAAATCGCCGCCTAGATTTTCGCCTAACAGCCCTACCAAACCTGCTGCTGCGCTGCATTAACTCAACAAAAAAACGCGGATCCGTCATCGACCAATCCGCGTTCCTTGTTTTCGGCTAGCCATGTATTAGCACTAGTAAAACCCTACGGCAGCTTAGCTGGCAACAAAGGCATCGCCGACCTTACCCTTCATCTCATCGATGAGCTCAACATAGCGCTTGAAACCACCGTTGTAGGTACCGTCCTGACGGCGGTTGTCTTCACCCTCAAAGTTGTAGTAACCCGGGGTGCAATCCTTGTTGCGATCGGTTTTACCACGGTGATTAATTACCTCCTGTACCCACCACTCCTCAATTTCAGGCGTAATATCAATCGAGTCACAGTTATTCTTGCGCGCATAGTCAATACACGAGGCAATGCGTCCGCCCTGCACCTGGAGAACATCGGTAATATTGAACTGGAAGGATGCCTGGTAGCCGGCCATGATGAACATGTTCGGGTAACCTGCAGACTGAATACCAAACAAGGTGCGAATACCATCCTTGTACTTGTCGTTAATTTCCTGACCGTTCTGACCAACAATCTTATTGTAAATGCCGGTCTTCTGCACTTCAAAGCCTGTGGCATAAATAATCAAATCGACTTCGTATTCTTTACCGTCAAACACGGGGCCCTTTTCGGTGATCTCGTGAATACCCTTGCCCTTAGTATCGATCAGATGAACGTTGGGCTGATTAAAGGAAGGTAGGTAATCATCGTGAAAACAGGGGCGCTTACACATGAACATATACCAAGGCTTCAAGGCGTCGGCCGTTGCCTTATCTTCAACGATGTCACCGATACGCTCGTGGATCCACATCATGTAGTCGATATTGGCATTTTCTTGCTTTTGAACCCGCTCTTCCTTCGACATTGCTTCACGAGCTTGCTTTTGCTTCTCGGTCATCTGCGGGCCATCGATGGTGCGCTGGCGACGCTTGGCTTGCCAGCCCGGCTTCAGCTTACGCGCCCAGTTGGGGTCGGTAGGCCAGTCATTGCGGATGTCGATAGACGAGGGGGTGCGTTGAATGACATACAGCTCTTTCGCCATTTTTGCCAGCTGGGGAACCGCTTGAACGGCCGTTGCACCGGTGCCAATAATAGCAACACGCTTATCTTTCAAGTTCTCAAGATCTTTTCCGGTGAACTCGTAGTCCCAGCGTGAAGTATGGAAAGAGTGCCCTTTAAAACGCTCGATACCATTGATTTTCGCTAACTTGGGCTTGGACATGGGGCCATTGGCACAAATGACGAACTTCGCCTTCATGTGATCACCGCGATCGGTTTTCACATGCCAGAGCTTTTCCTCTTCGTTCCAAACGGTCGAGGTCACTGTGGTTTGGAAGACCGCGAGGTCGTAAAGGTCGTATTTCTTAGCAATCGACTGGCAATGCTCAAAAATCTCAGGTGCCTTGGCATAGCGATCTTTAGGCACATAATCCATCTCATCAAGCAAGGGCAAGTAATCGTAAGCGACCACGTCACAGGCAGCGCCCGGGTAACGGTTCCAGTACCAAGTACCACCGACATCGGCACCACGCTCAACAATGCGAATATCTTCAACACCCACGGCGCGCAGCTGAGAAGTCGTTAGTAGCGCGGAGAAGCCGCCACCAATAAACAGCACTTCGACTGTATCGGTCAGGGCATCTCGGGGCTCGACATCGCGCGTGTAGACATCTTCGCCGAAATGCGCCAAATCACCGTCCAAGTTAGAGTTGAACTGACTTGTACCCTCGGGTCGGTAGTTCAAGCGCACATCGCGCTCTTCGGCAAATCTCGCCTTTATCTCGTCGTAATAGGACTGCGGGTGCTTGTCATCAGACGTTGCAGGTTCGAAAGAACTGAGCTGGGCAACGCCGTCCTTCCCTGTTTCTTGTTTCGATTTTGCCATAGTACAACTACCTTAAGGTTAATAAATAGGGGTTTAAACCGGGCTCCGCAGCTACTGGATTGGCCTAACTGAAGCAGTAACATAAGGCTGCTGACCAGAGAGCAAGGGAGGGGTTTAAAATTTAAAATTCGATGGCCAATTATGACGTGCCTGAGGGCAAGACGTCAATCACGTTTTTCCAGGCCTGAAAGAGACAAACGCCAATACTGATAGGGACTTAGCTGCCAATACCGCACTAGCTTAAGCCCTTTAATAGCGCCCCCTTGATCTCGATCAAGACCCACCTTGCCAGCGCTTGCTGGCCATACAGCGGCTACTTACAATCGCTGCAACGAAGCTAGTTTTAACAGGTCCCAATTATCACCGGTGCTGTCATCGCGACGCCATCTATCCACTGTAATAACCACTTAGGGAAATTCAACATGAGCGGATCAACTACCGGACTACTGTACGGCCGTATGGATCTCGACGGCAACGTCACCCTCGAAGATGAAAACGGCTCCATCGTCACCGCTATCAACGCTGAGATTTACCCCGTCGATAGCAAGTTCAACGCACGCACGGAACACCCCGACAGCATCACATTGACACGCTCAGACGCCGCCAATTTGGGGGTTATTCTGGAAGGCATGTAAGGCCGATAACAAGTAGGCAAGATAGAACAATTAGCGAGCCCTGAGTGGCTCGCTGTCTCACCTAATTCAGATCATGATTTAAATAAACAGCCAATACTTTCGCCGCCGTGTTTTACAGCTGCCATTTTTATTCACCATCGACTCGAGCCCACCTCCGCCCACTACCCAAAGGTATTCCCACACCTTTCGACTCACAGACAGCCAGCAGTAATCGCTTGATTAACACGTCAAAAAGCACTCTAATCAAAGCACTGAAAATAATCACAATAAAAAACGAACGGCGTAAAACGTCCAAATACTACTCAATATAAATCTTTTTAAATTGGCTTTTACGCATGCACAACTGAAATACATAATAAGAATAATGGAGCTCAACATGGCTGTTGATGAAATCAGTATTGGCATTGATGTAGGCGGCACACACACCGACTTATGTTCTGTGCAGGGCGCGAATATTGTCCGCGCCAAAGCCCTCACGACTCACGACGATTACGCGGTCGGCATATTTAACGCCCTAGGTAATGTCTCAGAGATTATCGGCGTCTCTGTCGATGATTTATTGTCCAAACACTGCCGGGCTTTCGTTAACGGCAACACCATTGTCACCAACGCCTTAACCGAGCTGAAAGGGGCGAAAGTGGGCGTACTCGTGACCGGCGGCTTTGCCGACATCCTGCGGATCGGTCGCGGTGCGCGGCTCAATGTGCGCGACGATCATTTACAGCGCAACCTGCCCCGCCTCGTCCCCCAGGAATGTGTCGCTGAAATTGACGAGCGTATCGACCGCGATGGCAAGGTGATTGTCGCCCTCGACCCTATACAGGTCGAAAAAGAGGTGCGTCGGCTGGTGGAACTCGACGTCGATTGCATTGCCGTGTGCTTTCTCTGGAGCACCGCTAACGGTAGCCATGAGCAGGAGGCCGAAGACATTATTAAACGTGTCGCCTCGAATGTGTTCGTTACCCGCTCCGTCGCCGTCGCTTCGGTGTTTCGCGAATACGAGCGCTGGCAAACGGCGATTTTAAATTGCTATGTGCAACCGCCTGTAAAAGGCTTTGTCGAAACTGTGGCCAAGGGGCTGCGCAGTCGCGGCTACACCCGCGCCCTGGAGTTTTTTAACGGTCTCGGCGGCGTACTCACCGAAGAGGTGGTCAAGCAAGTGCCCATCCAGCTGTACAGCTCCGGCCCCGCCGGCGGTGCCGTGGGCTCCGCCGCGCTGGCCAAACGCTACGGTCTGGATGAAGTGCTGTGTGGCGACATGGGTGGCACCAGCTTCGACACCATCCTCATTCACAAACAACAAGCCAAGGTGGTGCAGCGCTGTACCATTGGCCGCTTTGAAACGGCTCTCAACCTGCTCGACATTGACTCCATTGGTGCCGGTGGTGGCAGCATTATCCACCTCGACTCGCGCGGCATTCCCCAGGTCGGCCCACAGAGTGCTGGCTCGACACCCGGCCCGGCCTGCTCCGGTCGCGGCGGCACCGAGCCCACCGTCACCGACTGCATGGCGGTAATGGGCTTTATCGACCCGGCTAACTATTTGGGCGGCCAATACGAACTCGACCTCGATGCTGCCAAACAGGCCCTGGAAGAAAAAGTCGGCAATGCCCTCGGCTGGGATGCCATTAAAACGGCCGCTGGCGCCTACTCTCTGGTGGTCGCCAACATGGCCAACGCCCTGCGCGAAGTCTCTGTCAGCCGCGGTCGCGACCCACGCAAATGTGCCTTTATTGCCTACGGTGGCGCCCTGCCCGTCTTCAGTGCGTCCATCTGCC
>MAAC01009596.1_pt1 | contig 13315 bp, 12 predicted proteins | sample 1115981 | NCBI WGS metagenome assembly MAAC01 (sample SAMN04961126, study PRJNA320927) | seawater metagenome | isolation source: sample BD02T64 sea water enriched with oil for 64 days | place: USA:Gulf of Mexico | collected 2013-07-27 | reverse complement strand
GCCTGCCAGATTTGAAACACCGAGGAGGTGTCGGGGTCTTTCGGCTCACCGGGCTCCAGCAGATTGGTTTTGATTTTATTGATGTGCTTCTTGAGCTGCTTTTCAGTCAGAAATAGCGGGATGGTATTGCCGTAGCTCTTGCTCATTTTGCGGCCATCGAGACCCTGCAATAGGGGTACATCGTCATCGACCAGGGCCTGGGGCAGGGCAAAGTGCTCGCCGTAGTGGTGGTTGAAACGCTGGGCAATATCGCGCGCCATTTCGACGTGCTGAATCTGGTCGCGACCGACCGGGATCTGGTGGGCGTTAAACATCAAAATGTCGGCAGCCATCAATACCGGGTAGCTGAACAGGCCCATGGTGACGCCAAAGTCGGCATCCTCCCCTGCTGTTTCGTTATCCTGTACCGCCGCCTTGTAGGCATGGGCGCGATTCATCAGGCCCTTAGAGGCCATGCAGTTGAACAACCACATCAGTTCCGGAATCTGCGGGATATCGGACTGACGATAAAACACCGCGTTGTCGGTATCCAGGCCTAGGGCGATCCAGCTGGCGGCAATTTCCAGCGTCGAGCGATGCACCGCGTCGGGGTCATTGCATTTGATCAGGGCATGATAGTCAGCGAGAAAATAGAAGGACTCCACGTCGGTGCTTTTACTGGCCTCAACGGCGGGACGAATGGCGCCGACATAGTTGCCCAGATGGGGAGTGCCTGAGGTGGTGATGCCGGTGAGTATTCTCTGCTTGCTCATAATTTCTCTGCGCCATATTTCGGTTTGTGCATGACAGCAGCGCTAATAATGCTCACGATGCTGAAAAAAGTCGGCGTCATGATACCTGATTTAAGAGCCCTACTGGACTGTACAAGTGCCCTATTACAGCGGCATCTGATTGAGTATCCAGCCTAGTACTAGCACCTGGGGCAGTGTGACCAGGGGTAGAAAGAGGGCGATCTTCCAGGATTTGGTGAGATCTTTGAGAATCATAATTTCGGTGTAATCGGTGGCGATGCCGGCCATTAAGAAGGTAAAACCATTGCCCGGCGCACCGGCGCGCAGCACCAGATCGGCGGCGATGGGGGTTGAGCCCTCGGAGCAAACTTCGATAATGGTGGCCGCCAGCAAGGTTAGCAGTAGGCCCATCAGCGTTGGGCCAAACAGGGTGCTATAGGTATCGATGGGCACAAAGGCGCGAATCGCCGTGGCGAGTACTAGGCCAAAGAACAACCAGCGGAACACCATGGCTGAATCTTTCAGGCCATCCCACAACAGCGCGCCTATAGACCTGTGGGTAAAACTCGCCCCGGCACAGAGTTTTTTTACCTCTGGCCACACGGCTGGGGCTTGTTCTTGAGCGTTGGCATCGGGGCTAGCGGGGTTAGCATTTAATACCCCTTTCCCAACGAGGCGATCGAAGATGACGCCGCTGATCAGGCCAATCAGCAGTGACAAGCTAATATAGAGCAAGGTCCATTTGAGGCCGATCAGGGTGAACATAATGATGGTCAACGACAGGGAGTTCCACGGGCTGGCAATTAGGAAGGCCATCAACTGACCGAGGCTGGCACCCTTTTGATAGAGCTTGGTGCCGACCATTAAAATGCCGTGACTACAGAGGTCCAGGAATAAACCGGCAAAAGTGGCCCGCGCGATGCCCTTGAAGGTACCCCCCCGGCCCAGGGTCGCCATAATCAGTTCGCGGGGGATGCGCTCCAGCAGGCCAACAAACACCACCGCCGCTGCCAAGCCCCACCACATTTTATTCATCAGCTCGAAGATGCCGCCGCTCATCACCGCCAGCCAGCGCGGTAAGGCCTCACCATCGGCAAAGCCCCAGCCCAGAACATAACAGACCAGTACAATGCTGCCCGAAATCCACAATAAATAGTCGCGCTGGGCTTTTTCACTGGGGCAGCAGGAAGTCTCGGCCAGCTCTGGTGCTGGCTCTGGCTTATTGCAACAGGAGCTCATGACTCCACCCCCTTTACGACCTGGCTCTGCTCTGACTGGCCCGATAGGGTGTCGATAATGGCGCAGTCGGCTTCTTCGTTGTTGGGGCAGACGCCAACCAACTGTGCCAGCAGGTCGCGAGTTGCCCCCAGTTCACGAATATGGGCATCTACCTCTGTTAACTTATCACTCACCAATTGATGAACTTCGGTACTGCGGCGCTGCGGGTTCTTGTACAAGGCCAACAGCAATCGGCACTGGTCGATATTAAAGCCAAATTGGCGCGCCTGGCGCAGGAAGCAAAGAATTTGAACATCACCATCGTGATAGCGCCGATAACCGTTCGCCCCACGACGAGGCGGATCCATCAGATCGATGCTTTCGTAGTAACGAATGGTTTTTGCCGCTAGACCACTGAGCTTGGCCACTTCGCTGATATTCATACCCCACCTCGCCTTAGACACTGACTTTACTTGAAGTATTAATCTAAGCCTTACAGTAACTAGAAGGTCAAGCAAAGAATCTTCGCCGGCAGGATGGTGGGGTTTTCGTTAAACGCGATAGTCAGGCCCACTCCAGCAAAGATGAACACCGCTGTCGGGCGAATAAGAAAAAAGAAGGGATGGAAGTGCGCAGGCGGTTGGAGAACACACCTACGCTGAGGAAATGGCTAGTTCACGCACTCTAATAGGCTGGCGAATTTCTCTATCGATTCCAGTTCAAAGCCAGCGTGTAATTTTTTGCGCTTGGCTATCTCCCTCACTTCGCTGAGGGTAAACCAGTCAACTTCCAATAACTCACTGTGATCAATACGACCGATAACACCATCAAACAGCGTGCCGTAGACCTTGTGCTGATAACCCTTGTAGGAATAACTGCCGACATCGACCAGCTCACCCATCGCGGTATCGAGCTCTTCGTGAATTTCTCGACGCGCGGCTTTCAGCGGCTTCTCGCCCCAGTCGATGCGGCCACCGGGCAGACCCCAAATACCGGTATTTTCACCCCGCACATTGTTGTGTACCACCATTAAGAACTCGTCGTTTGATTTTAGTATGCAGCGCGAAGTACGGTATTTGTGGTTCTTCATAATAGATCCAATTCAGTGAGACAGACCAGTCGCTACTGCCTACGAGCCAGCCATGATATTGATTAATAGACTGGATTAAAAATAACAAGATATTATTAGCCCTACCGCGATCAAGATCACAGTCGCAACATGGCTAAAAAACCTTTCAATCGTGGCAAAAATAGCCTTTTCCCAGGAGGTGCCCAGCACTGCCGCTGATCAGACAATTGAAAAAGACAATGGTTTGGTATTTGATGTACGGCAAAATTCATCTGCGACCCCGCCGTTTAACAGAACAAACGACTTGATGCAGAATCGACAGGCACGACAAATAGCCATTATAAATATAAACGGAGCTCCAGCATGACCCAGACACCAGCCGTACTGAGCGGTATAAAAGTATTAGAGATCGCCACCTTTGTGTTCGGCCCCGGCTGCGGTGCCGTGCTCTCCGATTTCGGCGCCAATGTGATCAAGGTCGAGTCCCCCGGCCTCGGCGATCCTCTGCGCCACGCCCACAAAGCCCCGCCCTTTATGAAATGCGATTTTGCCTACCCCTGGCAGCAGGACAACCGCAATAAACGCAGTATTGCCCTCGATTTAAAAACCGATGCCGGCCGAGAAATACTCTTAAAGCTGGTCAGAGAAGCCGATGTGCTGATCACCAACTTCCCGCCCAATGTCCTGGCGCGTTTAAACATTCGCTACGAAGACCTGGCCCCGGAAAACGAGCGCCTAGTGTACGGTCAAATCACCGGCTACGGCGAAAAGGGCGATGACGCCAACACCCCCGGTTTCGACGGCAATGCCTACTGGGCGCGCACCGGCTTAATGGACGCGGTGCGCACCGCCGAGGGCGAACCCGCCATGCCCGCCCCAGCGATGGGCGACCACCCCAGCGCCATGACCATGTACGCCGGGATAATGACCGCCCTGTTCAACAGGGAGCGCACCGGCCAGGGTAGTAAGGTCAGTACCAGCCTGATGGCCAATGGCCTATGGGCGGCATCGAGCGCGCTGTCGGGCATACTCTGCGGCACCAAGCCCTACCGTCGCCTCAATCCGGAAAAACCGGGTAGCGCCCTGGTCAACTACTACCGCACCCAGGACCAGCGCTGGATTTCACTGATTGTGATTCAGGAAGAGAAGCACTGGCCCAACTTTATTAAAGCCATTGAACGGCCCGACTTGGCTACCGACCCGCGCTTTGCCGAGTTGGCCATTCGCTTTAAGCACGCCAAAGAGCTGGGCGCCATTCTCAGCGATATTTTTAGTACCCGAAGCTGTGAAGAGTGGCGCGAACGCCTGCGCGAACAGAAAATCACCTTTAGCGTGGTCGCCACCTTTGAGGATGTTATCGACGATGCCCAGGCTCACGACAACGACATGTTTATCAATGTCGAGGGCCACAATCAAGGGCGTGGCCAAGCCGTCAATAGCCCTTTCTGGATAGAAGGGTCAGACAAGGTGGCGGCCCATGTCGGCTCGGAGCTGGGTGCCGATAGCGCGGCTATATTGCGTGAGCTAGGCTATGGAGAGAGCGACATCCAAGGGCTTAATGAACAGGGCATAATAGAGGGATAAGTAGAGGAATGAACTGCCCAGCCCCAGCTGTATGCCTGGGGCTGCTGCACCAAGTTCAAGGCAATAAGTGTTCAACCATTAATTGCAGGGACTCCCGCCCCCGAAAGCGGTTGATATCAAGGCGATACACCGCCGCCACGGTCTCTAGTGCAGCGGGCGTACTGCCCTCTTCCACCGTATTGAAGGCAATCGCATCGACCACCTGTGTTGATGAGGGGCCGTAGCCCAGCACCAATTTCAGATGTTTACCACCCACCACTCGCTGTTGCACCACGGAGAACTCCCCGTAAAAACAGGGCTCGGGAAAGTGCTGCCCCCAGGGGCCACCGTCGCGTAGCTGCTGGGCGATGGCCAGGCTAAAATCACCCGGCTCCAGCTCGCCATCGGTGAGTACCTCGGCCGCTAGGTCATCGCTGCTTAACTGACGACGCACCTCCTCGTCAAAGGCGGCGGAAAAAGCGGGGAAATCGGATTTTTTTAGTGACAAGCCGGCGGCCATGGCATGACCGCCAAAGCGATCGAGTAATTCCGGGTGACGGCTGGCAACGGCATCGAAGGCATCGCGAATATGCAAGCCGGGGATCGAGCGCGCCGAGCCCTTTAAATCATCCTCACCCGCTTCGGCAAAGGCGACAACGGGACGATGTAACTTATCTTTAATGCGCGAGGCCAGTAGGCCCACCACGCCCTGATGCCAGCCCTGATCGTAGAGACACAAGCCCCAGGGCATATTGTCGGCATCGAAATCGAGTTCAGCCAACAGCGTCAGCGCCTCGCTTTGCATATCGGCCTCGATTAAACGGCGATCCTGATTCAGCTCATCGAGACGCAGGGCCAGTTGCCTCGCCTCGGCCGGGTCATCGCTGAGCAAGCAGCGAATACCAATGCTCATATCATCGAGACGGCCCGCCGCATTGAGGCGTGGCCCCACGGTGAAACCCAGGTCGGAGGCGACCAGCCATTGCCGGTCTTTATTGGCCAGCTCCAGCAGCGCGAGAATACCCGGGCGTGCTCGCCCGGCACGGATGCGACGCAGGCCTTCGTTGACCAGCACGCGGTTGGTTTTATCCAGCGGCACCACATCCGCCACGGTACCCAAGGCCACTAGGTCGAGCCAGTCGGCCATCAGTGGCTCCGTCAACCCTGCCGCTGCAAACCAGCCCTGCTCACGCAGGCGTGCCCGCAATGCGCTTAAAAGGTAGAACACCACACCAACACCGGCCAAATTTTTGGCCACGAAGGCACAGTCGGGTTGATGGGGATTGACGATAGCGTCGGCAGCGGGCAGCTCGGCACCGGGCAAATGGTGGTCCGTGACCAACACTTTAATGCCCAGGGCTTGGGCCGCAAGCACACCGGCAATGCTCGAAATGCCATTGTCGACGGTGAGAATAAGGTCGGGCTGGCTCTGTTGAGCGAGGCCAACAATCTCGGGCGTTAAACCGTAACCGTAGTCAAAACGGTTGGGCACCAAGAAGTCGACCTGTTGAAAGCCGAGGGCGCGCAGGGCGAGCACGGCCAACGTGGTACTGGTGGCACCGTCGGCATCGAAGTCACCGACAATCAGTATTGACTGGTTTTGGCGCAGGGCATTGCAAAGTAGATCGAGGGCGGCATCGAGACCGCGCAGGGTGTCGGGCCGGGGCAACTCGGCCAGCTTCAGGGACAGTTCGCGCTGGCTAAAAACACCCCTACCGGCATAAACTCGCTGCAACAGCACGGGCATGGTGGCATCGAAGTCGACACCACTCAATTCAGGTTCGCGATAGCACACCAAGGGTGATTGAGCAGCGGCTAGCTCCGACATATTGCGTCCCCAATATTGTGCTGCTAAACAGTGATGTGCGCCGCCATATAGGCTTGCACCTTGGCTAGATCATTGGCCTCGACGTGATAGCGCTCTTCACGCTTAAAGAGGTCGGCCATGTGATGGGGCAAAGCGGGGCTCTCGGGATAACCCGCCTGCATCACCGCATCGGGAAACTTCGCTGGATGGGCCGTGGCGAGACAGATCATCGGTGTCGCCGCTGAGCGACGGCGTTGGCGACCGGCCTGTAGACCGATGGCCGAGTGGGGGTCGAGTAGATAATCACTGCTCTCGTACTCGTCGCGAATCACCTGCAGTGTTTCTACATCGTCGAGACGATAGGAGCTAAACACCTTGCGCGCCTGTGCCAGCGCTGCGGGGTCGAGTTCAGTGGTATTACCGGCACCGAGGGAGGCCATCAGGCCATCGATGGCCGCGCCATCTTTACCGTAGAGGTCGAACAACAGGCGCTCGAAATTGCTCGAGGCCATAATATCCATGCTCGGTGACAGGCTGTGTTCGATGGGTTTTTTACTGTGGTCATTAGCGCTAATGCAGCGGTGCAGAATATCGTTGGCGTTGGTGCCAATCACTAGCTGCTCGACGGGCAAGCCCATGCCGCGCGCCAGGTAACCGGCAAAGATATCGCCAAAGTTACCGGTGGGCACGGCGAAAGATACCGGCCGGTGTGGCCCACCCACAGAAAGCGCCGCCCAAAAGTAGTAGACAATCTGCGCCATGATGCGCGCCCAATTGATGGAGTTCACCGCCACCAACTGACGGCCATCGGGCAGAAAGGACTGATCGCCAAAACTGGCTTTGACCATATTCTGGCAATCGTCAAAATTGCCTTCAACGGCGATATTGTGGATGTTGTCACTCAACACGGTGGTCATTTGACGGCGCTGTACGTCGGAAACTCGACCGTGGGGGTGGAGTATAAAAATATCAATATTTTTACAGCGCCGACAGCCCTCTATCGCCGCCGAGCCGGTATCACCCGAGGTGGCACCCATGATCACCACTTTTTGGCCGCGCTTGTCGAGAATATAGTCGAGCAGGTGACCGAGAAACTGCAGGGCAAAGTCTTTAAAAGCCAGGGTTGGGCCGTGGAAAAGCTCGAGTATCCATTCATTGTGGCCACTCTGTACCAGCGGTGCGATCGCGCGGTGGCGAAAGTCACTGTAAGAGGCGTCGATAATGCCCTTTAAATCGTCGGCGGGAATAGCGCCGGCAACGAAGGGGGAAATCACCTTTAGGGCCAACTCGTTGTAGGGCAAGCCCGCCCATGAGGCGATTTCTTCACGACTGAACTGGGGCAGCGTTTGGGGCACGAACAAGCCGCCATCGGGTGCCAGCCCCGTCAGTACGACCTCTTCAAAAGACAGAGCGGGGGCCTGACCACGGGTGCTGATATATTTCACGTTTTGACCTTTCCTATTTTGAGCTTGCTGAACTTAGCTTGGCGCAATGGCACTTAGGCATCAAGACTTTCGAGACGAATTCTCACCACCGAGCCATTCACCGATGCCAAGGCTTCGATTTCCTCAACCGCATCCCGCAGGTTTTGTTCACGGGTGGTATTGGTAAGCATAATCAAGGGTACATCGCTGGCCCCGGTGGGCGGCTCTTTCTGAATAATAGCCTCGATGCTAATGCCACGCTGGCTCATGATCTGCGCCACACTGGATAACACACCGGGCTGGTCGAGCACCGAAGCGCGCAGGTAATAGGCGCTTTCAATGTCGGCAATATCGAGCACACCGGGGTCAACAATCGCCCCACTGGTAAAGCCCAGAGCGGGTACGCGATTTTCAGTACTAGAGCCAATACTGCGCGCCACATCGACGATATCGGCAATCACGGCAGAGGCCGTCGGCTCGGCACCGGCACCCGGGCCGTAGTACAAAGTGGGGCCAACGGCATCGCCCTTGACCATCACCGCGTTCATTACACCGCTGACCTGGGCAATTAACTGGCGTTCGGGAATTAAAGTGGGGTGAACGCGCAGCTCAACACCGTCTTGACGCTGTTTGGCGATGCCCAAATGTTTAATGCGATAACCCAGCTCTTCGGCGTACACCACATCTTCGGGCTGAATAGCGGTAATGCCCTCGGTGAAGACGGCATCAAAACGCAGCGGCATGCCAAAGGCGATAGAGGCGAGAATTACCAGTTTGTGAGCCGCGTCTGTACCCTCGACATCGAAGGCCGGATCGGCCTCGGCATAACCCAGCGCTTGAGCTTCGGCCAGTACATCGGCGAAGTCACGGCCCTTGTCACGCATTTCAGTGAGAATGAAATTGCCGGTGCCATTAATAATGCCCGCCAACCACTCAATTTTATTCGCCGACAGGCCCTCGCGCAGGGCTTTAATGATGGGAATACCACCGGCGACACCCGCCTCATAGGCGACACAAACGCCCTGCTTTTCAGCGGCGACGAAAATCTCGTTACCGCATTCGGCGATTAGCGCTTTATTGGCGGTGACGACATGCTTGCCATTGGCTATCGCCTGCAATACCAGTTCTTTCGCGGTGGTCGTGCCGCCGATCAGCTCGACAATAATATCGACATCGGGGCGACAGATGAGGGCGAAAACATCTCGCTCAACGACAACCTCAGCGGTATCACAGCTGGCATTATCACGCCGCGCTCCGACGACTGTTACATTGATATCACAACCAGCGCGCGCATTAATTTGCGCCGCATTGCGAGCCAGTACATTAAAGGTGCCGCTACCGACGGTACCCAGACCACATATCCCAATATTGACTGACTTCAAGGAGCCCCCGCACGCAGATAAGAAAAATGATGGCCACCATAATGCTGGCCATGCCGAGTGTCAACGGCTGCGCGCGCCCTACTGACTGGCAATACCCAGCACCTTGGCCAGATCTGCGGCGGGACGGTAACCCGGTATCAGGGAACCATCGGCCAAGACGATAGCCGGCGTGCCGTTGACGCCCATTTGTTGACCCATCTGGTATTGCTTTGCCACGGGGTTATCGGCACAGGCCTGCGACTCAATGTCAGCGCCATTTTTTAGTCTTGTCAGCGCTTGGGCAGGGTCTTTAGCACACCAGGCCGAGACAATTTTTTGATAGGAGGGAGAACCGATACCCGCACGTGGGAAGGCCAGGTAGCGCACCTCTATGCCCATGGCATTGAGCTCAGGTACTTCTTTGTGCAGTTTTCGGCAATAACCACAGTCGACATCGGTAAACACATTGATGACACCTTTAACCGGCCCCGTCGGCGCGAAGACAATGAATTCCTGCAAGGGCGTTGCGGCGAGTAGCTGGCGGCGCACACGGCTAAGCCCCTGCTCTTTGAGGTTGATAAAACGCCCCCTGCCCACTTGGTAGAGATCGCCATCAAAGAAGAACTCGCCATCCTTGTAGACATAGAGCAGCGGGCCATTTTCAACCTGCACCATTGAGATGTCCGGAATGGGACTACTTTGAATATCGCCGTAGTTAAGACCCGGACGAGCCGAACGCAAGCTCGCCATAATGCGCGCTCGGCGCTCATCGCCGACCTCTGCCTCTCGCTTATCCACGTCTTCGGCCCACAGGGGTTGAGCCAGGGAGGACGAGATAAGGCCAATCAAAGCCAGCGATCTGAGACTCGCCGTCATTTTACCTTTAAAAAATTTCTGCATTCAATCTAACTCCACTACGGGTAACGGTGCTTGAAATACAGAGCCGGAAAACGCTTCCCGCTAGGCAGGATTAGGCTCTGGGGTGATGCTCCGCATGCAAGGCTTGCAAGCGGCTCTTGGCTATATGGGTATAAATTTGCGTGGTCGATAAATCACTGTGGCCCAGCAGCAGCTGCACCACCCGCAAATCGGCCCCGTGGTTTAATAAATGCGTGGCAAAGGCGTGGCGCAAGGTATGCGGGGACAGGCTTTGCTCAATACCCGCCACGTTGGCCCAATGTTTGAGCCGATGCCAAAAAGTCTGGCGGGTCATGCCCCGACCGCGCTGGCTGGGAAACAGCACTTCGCTGGCCTTGATGCCCAGCAATTCAGGGCGGCTGTGACGTAAATAGCGCGCTAACCAATCGAGGGCCTCTTCACCAACGGGCACCAACCTCTCCTTAGCCCCCTTGCCGATCACCCGCACAACACCCTGGCGTACATTGACCTGACTGACGGTCAAGCCCACCAATTCCGACACTCGAAGCCCGGTGGCATAAAGCAGCTCGATCATGGTCTTATCGCGCAGGCCAATAGCCGTATCGACACTCGGCGCCAGCAATAACTGATCGACATCGGCCTCGCTCAAACTTTTCGGTATCGGCTGGCCCAGCTTGGGGCTGGGGATCTTTGCGGTCGGATTAATACTGAGTTGCTTTTCCCGCAGCCAGTAGTAATAAAAACCCCGCAGACAAGATAGCGAGCGGGCCGCCGAACGAGGACTCCTCGATGGATCTAAGCGAAAGGCCATATAATCACTCAGCAAGGCTTGATCCGCAGTCATCAGTGTCGAGCCCAAGGGCTGCAGCCAACGACTGAAGGCCGACAAATCGCGACGATAGGACTGCCGAGTGTTGTCACTCAAGCCCTTTTCCAACCACAGCGCATCGATATATTTATCGATGCGCGCCTCATCCGTCACAATACTCATGGTCCCAGTGTAGTGCCTCGGCGCCGGCCCTGTAAATGGCAGGGGCCACTACCTCGGCAGCAATAAACGCCAATACCCAGACACAAAAAAGGCGACCGAAGCCGCCTTTTTATCACCGCAGGGTAGAACCCTAGCCGAGTTTTTCTTTAATACGTGCTGCCTTGCCCGACAACTCGCGCAAGTAGTACAGCTTGGCCTGGCGCACGTCGCCGCGACGCTTCACCGCAATACTGTCAATCGCCTTGCTGTACGTCTGGAAAGTCCGCTCAACACCGATGCCGCTGGAGATCTTACGCACAGTGAAGGCCGAGTTAATACCGCGATTGCGCTTAGCAATCACAATACCTTCGAAAGCCTGCAGGCGCTCGCGATCGCCTTCGCGAACCTTGACCTGAACAACAAGGGTATCACCGGAACTAAAGGCAGGAATATCCTTACCCATTTGCTCCGCTTCTAGTTCAGCGATAATTTTGTTCTTGCTCATGACCAGCTCCTGATAACTCTCTTTTACGGCTTCACAGCCGGGTTAATGTCGTCAACAACTTGCTGTGAAGCTCGCAATTGTTGTTCATCGTTTCTAGTGGCCGGACCTAAACAATCCGTACCCTTATTACTCTTTTGCAGCAGCCAATAGGGCTGCCTGCTCCTCTGTTAGTGTCAAAGCCGCCAACAGCTCCGGTCTTCGCGACCGCGTTCTCAACAACGAGCGCTGTAAACGCCAACGCCGTATTCTTTCATGATTGCCCGAAAGCAATACCTCGGGCACTGCCATGCCCTCATAAACTTCTGGCCGCGTATAGTGCTCACAGTCAAGTAAGCCCTGTACAAACGAATCCTCTTCAGCCGACGCCTGGTGCCCCAGTACGCCCGGCAGTTGCCTTAGCAGGGCATCCATCAGCACCATCGCCGGCAGTTCTCCGCCGCTGAGCACGTAGTCACCGATCGACCATTCTTCATCGACCTCTAGCGACAATAGGCGCTCATCAATACCCTCGTAGCGTCCGGCTATCAACACCAGGTTTTCTCTACACCCGGCAAAATCGGCAACCGCCTGGTGTTTCAATAATTGTCCCTGTGGTGATAAATACACCACTTTGCACGGGCCCTGCATCCAGGCCCTAGCCTCCGCGATAGCTTTGCGTAAAGGCTCCAGGGTCATCACCATGCCCGGCCCTCCGCCATAGGGTCTGTCATCAACACTGTGATGACGGTCGGCGGTGTAATCACGGGGGTTATAAAAACCCACCTCCACCAAACCCTTACTGAGCGCTCGGCCAGTCACGCCGTAATCCGTTACCGCTTTAAACATTTCGGGAAACAAGGTCACCAGTGCAATTTTCACCGGCGACTGTCCCTAGGTTCGATGCCGGCCAAGCCAACAAACGCCCCTATTTTACTTGTCACACGCGCCAGCGTCGCAAAGCGCCTCAACAAAACCACCCAGCTAAAACTCGGGGTCCCAGTCGACAAGGATTTCACCAGCAGCGATATCGACCTCCAGCAAGAACTGATCCACATAGGGTATCAGCCTCTCCTTCTGGTCAATGCTGTCACTGATTCCCCGCACCACCAGCACATCATTGGCGCCGGTTTCGAGGAAACCCGATACCTCACCGAGCAGCACACGAGTATCGTCAACAAGGCTATAAACCTTTAAACCCTGCAGCTGGTACCAATAGTGCTCACCACCGGCAAGGGCATCAAACTGTTTGCGCAGTACAAAAATCTCGACACCGCTGAAGGTTTCAGCCGCGTTGCGATCATCGATACCACGTAAATGAGCAATAGTGCCTTTACCCTGAGCCCGAAAATCATCGGCCTTAAGCTCTTGCCAGCAACCATCGACGTTGACTCGCCACGGCTGATAGTTAAAGACATTCTCTGCCGGCTGGGTGTAGGAGTGTACTTTCACCCACCCCTTAATACCGTGAGGGCCGGTAATCCTTGCCACCACGGCATAATCGCCGGTTTTATCCACTACGCCACTCACAGCTAATCCGCCAGGCCCTGTCGTCAAACCAGGCAATTACGCGGCAGCTTTAGCGGCCTTCTTTAACAGGCTAGCGACGCGATCGGACAAGGTAGCACCCTTGCTGACCCAGTAATCGACGCGCTCTTGATCGACGCGCAATGGCTCTTCCTGCCCGCGAGCAAGAGGGTTAAAAAAGCCAACGCGCTCAATGTAGCGACCATCGCGTGAACGGCGGCTATCGCTAACGGTGAGATGGTAAAAAGGGCGCTTTTTGGAACCGCCACGTGCCAGACGTATTGT
>MAAC01009872.1_pt1 | contig 13322 bp, 10 predicted proteins | sample 1115981 | NCBI WGS metagenome assembly MAAC01 (sample SAMN04961126, study PRJNA320927) | seawater metagenome | isolation source: sample BD02T64 sea water enriched with oil for 64 days | place: USA:Gulf of Mexico | collected 2013-07-27 | reverse complement strand
TCGAGGTTTTCATAGTCGTAGACCACAATATCGGCCGGCGCGCCCTCCTTAATTTGGCCGCGGTCCTTAAAGCCGGCCAGGGAGGCGGGCAATGAACTCAAGCGCCAGTGAACCTCTTCCAATGACAGCATTTTGTGCTCGCGCACGTACTTGGTGATGGCTTCTGTGGGGTAGCGCCCGGCGGTGAGGAAGCGTGTGTGGGCGCCACCGTCGGAGACACCGAAGGTGATAAAGGGGTCGTCGATGATTTCCTTCATATACTCCAGGTTACCGGCATTGGGCAGGGTGGCAAAGAATTCGGCCTTGAGGTTGGTGCCCACGGCGATATCGAGCATGGCATCCACCGGGTGCTTACCGGTTTTCTCGGCGATCAGTCCGACTTTATGGTCCTTAAATTCATTGAATTGGTCGGAATTGGTGCGAATCAGTACGCTCTCTTCGATGGGGCCGGTCGCCGCGAAGCCGGGTGGGTTATCTTTCAAACTTTGTCGTAGTGCCGGGTCGGCCATTTTGGCGAGGCGTTCTTCGAAGGTGCCGGTGGTGACATGGCGCCAGGCTTCGGAGTCGTCCCAGAGGTTCCATTCGTCGAGGGAAAAGTTAAAGCCGGCATCGGTAGTCAGACCCTGGCCGTAGACCTTATTGCCGCGAGCGTGGCATTCACTCAACCATTTGAGCGTCTCTCTGTGCACGCTGGGGTCATTGGCATTGGCCTGCACCACGTTGTAGAGGATGGGGCGACCGCTGGCCTCGGCGAGTTCTTCCAGATGGGCTCTATCGGCCTCGGGGTTGTTGCCGCTGAGCATGGTCATTTGTATAAAGCCATCGTTGCGCTTGGCCAGTACTTTGGCGAGGGCGACACAGGTGGAGTTGTGCATCACGTCGGTGGGCATCGGTGTGCCGTCGTAGTCGCGCTGCACATCGGCACCGCAACCCGGAGCCAGACGTTGGGCCGACCAGCCACAACCACCGGCATCCATCGCCTCTTCGAGGATGCGGATGATTTCGGCTTCCTCTTCCGCTGTCGGTAGCTCGCCGGCCTTGGCGCGCTCCATACCCATCACCCAGATCAGTAGGGGCACGAGGGGTACATAGGGCAGGATATTAATCGCCTTGGGGGTGCGTTCGAGACTGTCGAGATAGTCGGGGAAAGTTACCCAGTCCCAGGGCATGCCCTCTTTCATGGAGGCAAGGGGGATGGCCTCAACGCGTGTCATCGACAGCATCGAGCGTTCGCGCAGCTCCGGCTTGACCGGGGCAAAACCAAAGCCACAGTTGCCGATAACGACGGAGGTAATGCCGTGCCAGCCCGACAGGGTGCAGTAGGGGTCCCAGAATATTTGCGCATCATAATGGGTGTGCAGATCGATAAACCCGGGGCAAACGTGCTTGCCCTCAGCGTCGAGAACCTTTTTTGCATCGCTGCTATCGAGACGGCCTATTTTGGCAATAAGGCCATCTTTAATGCCGATATCACCCTTGTAGCGGGGGATGCGGGTGCCATCGAAAATAATACCGTTTTGAATGATCGTATCGTAGGTCGACATACTTAAGCTCCTGCTTGGTGGGCAGGATTACATCTGGCCAATGACCTTATTCAATATTCTCTGTTTAAAAAGAAACGACATTTGAAACTACAAGGTGCGTTCTATCGGGGTGATAGATGTAACCTGATCCCTGTTGATGATTTATTTTAATTTTCTACGGTAAAGGTACTGCTTCGTACACCTGACTGCAAGATTAAGTTTTCAGCGCGCAGATTATTGAGTGTGGTATTTGGAGCTGAAGCCAATATATAGGGGGAAGAATAGAAGGCTTCGAGGGCAGGCCCGATTGAGGTGATGACTGGGAATTGGCTTGATGCGGGCCCATCTTATAAAGAGGTGAGTACTTGTACTGTGATTTTTAATGATTGATGGCAGGTGTTTCCACTGAGGGCTTGATTGGGCCCTCAATGGCGAATTTTGACGCTAGGTTTTGTGGCTATAGGCCATCGAGGAGCGCAGTAAGCTCAATTTGGCATGGGGTTCTATCGCCATAATTTCACAGCCAATAGCCTGTAATTGCTGATTCTTTTTCTCTGGCTTGCTCCAGACCACGCGCAGGCCCAGTTCAATGGTGGTTTGCCCCTGCCTGGGGTGGGGCAGGTCGACCGACACCAGGCGTCGCTGATTGACGGGTAGCGCGAGACCTGAAAACAGCATAAAACCACTGGTGGAGATGTCGCCGATATAGCCAATCGTCGTTTTGTTGACGATGTCGTAGACTTTGGCGAGGGCCGTATAGACCGCGCGCGGTGGGCGTGGTGGCAGGTTTTCCGATACGCTGGCTTGGGGTTTTATGTCTTCTAGACAGGCTTCGCGGGGATTAAGTTGTTTCACCTTGGGATCTCGATAATTAAAAAATTAACAAGCCTTCAATGGATCATAACTGTGTCACGAGCGTGAACCCTGTAACCCTATAAGGGTGGGCACTGCATTGCGCGATTTCCCTGTCGTACTAGGCCTTGATTACTTGCAGCGCGACTAACTCACGCCTGGCGACGATTCTAGCACGGCGTTTCGCGCGGTGGAATAGACGCGCGCGCTGGTCAGACTAGCGGTCAACATCAGGGCGATAACGATAGCTATCCAAAAGCCCTCAACACCCAGCGCTGGGCCCCAAAAGTTGGTCAATGCCAGGGAGTAGGCCAGCGGGAAGCCCACCAGCCAATAGCCAATAGAGGCTAATAGCAGCGTGATACGAGTGTCTTTATAGCCGCGCAGAGCGCCATTGCCGCCGATATTGATGGCGTCAAACACGCGAAAAATGGCCGCGTAAACCAGCAGTGACGACGCTAGCTCCTGAACGGCGACATCGGGGCTAAACAGGGCGGCAATGTGATCGCGAAATAGTAGTACGAAGGCCCCCTGGCAAAGGGCAATCACCACGGTTAGCCCAAGGCCTGTGGCACAGATACGTTGCGCCTGCCGAGGCCGATGCAGCCCCATTTCATGGGCAACCAGAATTGAAATGGCCTGGGAAATTCCCATCGGCACCATAAACATCATCCAGTCAAAGGAGATCGCCACCGAGTGGCCGCTGACGGTGACCGCCCCCAGATGGGCGACCAGCAGTGGAATCAGCAGAAAAAAACCACCTTCTGCCAGTATGGCGCCACCAATGGGCAGGCCGATGCGCAGGGTTTCTTTAATCCGCTGGCTGTCGATGGCCAGCATTGAGTCGAGCAATTGGTAGGCTCGTAGGGTGCTCGAGCGGCGCGCGTAGAGGGCTTCGCCACCGACAATAAACAGAGAGACAAAAAATGTCGCCCAGCCACAGCCCGCGCCGCCGAGTGCGGGCAGCCCCCAGTTACCCATCACCAGGGCGTAGTCGAGGGGAATATTGATGACAAAGCCCGCGAGGTTAAACACCATCGCCGTGCGCGCCTGGCCCATGCTTTCGAAGGTGGTACGAAAGGCCATAATATAAGGCAATAAAAAAGCGCTGCCGATCATTGGCAGGAGGTAGCTAGTGGCAATGTCGGTGATTGCTGCGGGGCTGTCGAGCCGCGGCAAGAGCGCGATGCCGGTGCCGATAAAAAGGCTACAGAGTAGACCCAGGGGCAGGCAGAGCCACAGGCAATTCTGAAACTGGTTCCGAAGTGCCATCGTTTTACCGGCACTAAACAGCCGGCCAATAATGGGGCCGTTGCCAAGAATAATACCGATCACCAGCATAATGGAGAGATTAAAAACGGTGCTGCCCAGAGTGACGGCGGCCAGGTCGTTGGTGCTGAGGCGCCCGGCAATAATAATATCGGTCACACTCATGCCAACGATGGCGAGTTGGCCGACGGTGATCGGCAATGCCAGCTTGAACATGCGTTTGCTGTTTGCGGCGAAGGAGCTACTTACTGGGGTCAAAGGCGGTATGTCTTTATTTAAGGTTCAGGTTCGAAAGCCCCGTGATGTTAACAGTGCCCTGAGCCCGGCGGGTTAAGAAAAATATTTTTATTTTAACTTTGACAGCTACCGGTGATTGGTGGAATCTAGCTGCTGCGCTTGGCGCGGTTGATAGTCCTCTGTCGAAATAGCGGGGCTGATAATAAATGTACAGGGATTGCCAATGACCGGTTTTGAAGATACTTCCTTATGGATGCTGAAAATTTTTGCCTATTTTTTCATTCTTTTACTGGGCATTGGCATTGTCACGGTACTCTATATGTATGTGGTGGATTCACACCAGACGAAGCATGCCATTCGCCGTAACTTCCCTGTCGTTGGTCGTTTTCGTTATTTTTTTGAGACGCTCGGTGAGTTTTTTCGGCAATACTTTTTTGCCATGGATAGAGAGGAAATGCCCTTTAACCGCGCTACGCGTTCATGGGTTTATCGCGCGGCGAAAAATGTCGACGGTACCGTGGCTTTTGGCTCCACCAACAATATTAACGCCCCGGGCGCGGTGTTGTTTGTCACCGATCCCTTTCCGACATTGGCGGAAGATTTTGCCACCGCGCGGGCCGTTACCATCGGCCCCCACTGCCACCAGCCCTTTACCACCAGCTCTTTTTTCAATGTCTCGGCGATGAGTTTTGGCGCTATTTCACAGCCGGCGGTGAGTGCCTTGTCGCGGGGTGCGGCGCAAGCCGGTTGCTGGATCAATACCGGTGAGGGAGGGCTCTCGCCCCATCATCTGGAAGGGGGCGGCGATATTGTCTTTCAGATCGGTACGGCAAAATACGGCGTGCGCGACGAGGCGGGTCAGTTGGATGATAAAAAGCTGCTCGCCGTGGCGGCTCACCCCGAAGTAAAAATGTTTGAGCTGAAAATCTCTCAGGGTGCCAAGCCCGGTAAGGGTGGCATCCTGCCAGGGGTTAAAGTTACCGATGTCATCGCCATGACGCGGGGTATTCCGATAGGCGAAGATTCCATTAGCCCGAATGGCCATGCCGATATTCGCAACGTCAATCAGTTGCTGACCATGATGAGCCATATCCGCGAGCTGACGGGTAAACCGGTGGGTTTTAAACTGGTGGTGGGTGGCACTAACTTTTTTGACGCACTGTGTGAGGCGATCAAACAGCGCGGTGTTGAGCAATTTGCCCCCGACTTTATCACCCTCGATAGTGGTGACGGTGGCACGGGCGCCGCGCCGCAAAGTTTGCTCGATAGCGCCGGTTTGAATATTCGCGAAACCCTGCCGATGGTCGGCGACAAGTTAGAAGAATATGGCTTGCGCGAAAGAATACGTTTGATCGCCGCCGGCAAATTGATCACCCCGACCGATGTTGCCTGGGCCCTGTGCGCGGGGGCAGACTTTGTGGTGTCAGCGCGCGGTTTTATGTTCGCTCTGGGCTGTATTCAGGCTCTGCAGTGTAATAAAAACACCTGCCCCACCGGTATTACCACCCATGATAAAAAACTGCAGGAGGGGCTTGATCCCACTGATAAGGCGGCCCGTGTGGCGAGTTATATCGCCAATATGGAAAAGGAGGTCGGCACTATCGCCCATTCCTGCGGGGTGCGCGAGCCGAGACAGTTAAACCGCAGTCATGCCCGTATCGTCACTGAGTGTGGGCAGTCGGTGCCCCTCGATGTTTTGTATCGCCGCCAGGCTCGGGAAAACCCCGTGTTTTTACGGACTGCGCAAGAGCCTGAAAAGATGTCCTGAAAAAGTCTTTTGATGAATCATACTATTTAGGGAATTTTTTCAGACTGCGCTTCTCTAATTGCCAACTTACAAACTACCGTACAAGAGAATCTCACATGGGCAAGCTGGCATTGTTTTACACCATTCTGCACGACGCTATTTTTGATCGTATCAAGTGGCTCGATGGCCTGCCGCCGCTGTTATTGCGGCTGTATTTGGCGCCGATAATGATCGCTGCCGGTTTGCACAAAATGCACAATTACGACGATATGGTGGCCTGGTTTGGCAATGCCGACTGGGGGTTGGGCTTGCCTGCGCCGGCCTTAATGCTCAGTCTCGCTATTTTCGCCGAGCTCGTCGGGGGTTTGGCATTACTTATTGGTTTGGCGGTGCGCTGGTTTGCTGTACCCCTGATTATCTCCATGGCAGTGGCAATGATGACCGTGCACTGGCAGCACGGCTGGTTTGCCATCGCGCCGGGCAATCCCGAGACCAGCACGGCAAAAATTCTTGCCGATGTCGGTATCCCCGCCGCTCAGCGTAGCCTTGAAAATAGCGAGGAAGTGGGGCGGCGTGTCGCAGTCGCCAAAAGCCTGCTCAAAGATAACGGCAACTACAGCTGGCTAACCGAAAAGGGCACTTTCGTGGTGCTGAATAACGGCATTGAGTTTGCCGCGACCTATTTAATTATGCTGCTCAGTCTGTTTTTCACCGGGGGTGGGCGCTATGTCAGTTTGGATTACTGGCTGAAACGGCATTTCTGGCGAAATGCCGAGCTTTAGCCTGCCTTCAGTCGACGACGAATACTCTGCCTGCAAGGCTTTTAGGCTGTGCTATAATGCGCAGCTTTTTCACCCCGCGCTGTCAATTAGGTCAGCGCCCTATCCGGCACAGGCATGAGCGAAGAAACACAAGTAAGTCCCCAGAGTAGCAGCGAGAAGCCACGGGCTTCTGCAGATAAATCCGAAGCTAGCGCAGGCAGCAGCGAGCAGAGTGGTGACAAATCCCAGTCGACGCGTCGCCGTCGTGGGCGCGGTGGCCGTGGTGGCCGCAATAGAAACAGCGGCAGCTGGAAACTCTCACAATTTAAAGTCGAGCCCGAGGAAGGCAAGGTACGCTTCCACGACCTCGACCTGCCCGATACCTTGATGCATGCGATTGCCGATACCGGCTTTCAGTACTGCTCACCGATTCAGGCCCGTTCACTGCCCCTGACCCTGCGTGGCCACGATGTGGTGGGTAAGGCCCAGACCGGCACCGGTAAAACAGCGGCATTTCTGGTCGCCATCATTGATGACCTGCTGAAAAACCCCATTGAACACGAGCGCTTCGCTGGCGAAGCCCGTTCATTGATCATCGCACCGACCCGCGAGCTGGTGATGCAGATTGCCGAAGATGCCCGCACGCTGAGCAAGTACTCCGATCTCAATGTTCACACCCTGGTGGGTGGCATGGATTACGACAAGCAGCGTCGTCATTTACACGAAAAGCACTGCGATATTCTGGTGGCAACGCCGGGTCGATTGATGGACTTTTGTGGCAGTAACGATGTTTATCTCGACCGCGTTGAAGTGTTGGTAATTGATGAAGCCGACCGGATGCTCGATATGGGCTTCATCCCCCAGGTGCGCCGCATCGTGCGCCAGACGCCGCGCAATGATCACCGTCAAACCCTGCTTTTCTCGGCGACCTTTACGCCCGAGGTCGAGACGCTGACAGAGCAGTGGACCCATAAGCCGATCAAAATCGAGATTGCCCCGGATCACGTGGCGACCGATTCGGTGACGCAGAAGATTTTCATCACCCAAACGCGCCAGAAGCGTGATTTATTGGTGAATTTGCTGCGCGGTGATGAGGTTGAAAGCGTTATCGTTTTTGCCAATCGCCGCGACCAATGTCGTCGACTGCAGGAGTTTCTCGGTAAGGCGGGCTTTAGTGTCGGCCTACTCTCCGGTGAAGTGGCGCAGAACAAACGCGTGCGCACCCTGGAAGATTTTAAATCGGGCAAAATAAAGGTGCTGGTGGCGACCGATGTCGCCGGACGCGGCATTCACATCGACGGCATTAGTCATGTGGTTAATTTCACCTTGCCCGAAGAAGCCGAAGACTATGTGCACCGGATTGGTCGCACCGGTCGGGCGGGTAAAACCGGTACTTCTATTAGTTTCGCCTGTGAAGACGATGCCTTTTTACTGGAGCCGATTGAAACCTTGCTGGGTGACAAGCTCTCTTGTGAGCAGCCTCCTGAAGAAATGTTGGTACGCGTTAAAATCGAGCACTAAGTCGTTGTTATATCGCCCGGCCTGGATTGTTTTTTCTAGACTGGGCCGCTTTCGTTTTAATTCTTGAATCGTTATGAATTCTCGGGGCGGGGAGGGTAGTCTTTACTCATAACCGTCGGAGGCATGGATGCCGACACCGAGCGTACAAGGACGTATTTACAGCGAGTTGTGAGTGAAGGCTATCCTTTCCTCCTACCTTGTTAGTCATTTCAATCATTCTGCTTGAAATGCTCAACCCAGAGCGATGTCGCACCGGCGACAGCGGCGGGCATCACCAGTAAATTTAACAGTGGCACCGTGCTGCCTACTAATACGATTGAGCCGAAGGTGAAGGACAGACCTTTGTCGCTCCCGGCTTGCTGGCGCACTGTTTTGAAATTAACGCCGTTGATATCGGCCGGGTAATCTAAATATTGCAGAGCCAGCGACCAGGCACCCCATAAAAAGGCGATGGCGGGCACGGCAAAATTCACCAGTGGAATAAACGATAGAATCAGGCAGAGCAGGAGTACGCCCACCAAACGAGGCAGAAAGTAGCCGAGTTTTTGCAGCTCGCGAACAAAGGCTTGCCAGGCAATAGCACTGGCCGTTTTAAACGTCAGTGGTGCTTCATCTTCTCTGCCGCTGAGCTTGATATATACAGCATTCGCCAGCAGACCATAAAAGGGCGAGGCAATAAGGTTGCCCAACAGGGTAAAGGTGTAGGCATAGCAAACGGCCAATAACAGACCGAATAAAATGCGAAATAACCAGGCAATAAACGCCAACCAGCCGGGCAGATAATTGAGCAGCCAGCCCATCAGGTCTTCAAACTGCTGTAGGGCGTACATGGTTAAGCTAATAAATAGAGCCAGGTTAAGTAGTAGGGGGATGATCACCCAAAGCCGAACGCCGGGTGCGGCGAGTAGCCTGAACCCCGTGAGAAAATGTCTAAGCCCCATATGAGCGTCCTTTTATCCGGCGTTTAAAACGAGGGCTATTGTAATTACTCCGCGTAGATTTTGTCGCCCGCTTTGCCTTATTTGTTACAACTTTGCCAAGCGGCCTCGGCGATGCCAAAATACGCGCCCCCTACCTTGATAAAAGAAGTCGCCATGAGCAAACCTCTCGCTGGTCTACGTATCCTCGATTTAACGCATATGCTGTCGGGGCCTTTCGGCACGGTGACACTGGCCGACCTCGGTGCGGAGGTGATTAAGATTGAACCTCTCGAAGGTGAGCGCACGCGACGCTTGCTGGCCAATGACCCGAAGCACTCTATCGACGGTATGGGCGCCTACTTTATTAATCTCAATCGCAATAAGAAAAGCGTCGCTATTGATCTGAAAGGTGACGAGGGAAAAGCGCTATTTTACGAGCTGGTTAAAAAAGCGGATATTGTCTTCGATAATTTCAGTGTCGGTGTCACCAAAAAACTCGGTGTTAATTACGCGGTGTTGAAAGACATCAACCCGCGCATTATCACCTGCTCGATTACTGGCTTTGGCTCCGAGGGCCCGGGTAATCATCGCACGGCTTTCGATCAGGTGGTGCAGGCCTACGGCGGCAATATGTCGATTACCGGTGACACTGCCGAGCGTCCACTGCGTTCAGGCCTGCCCATCGCCGATCTCGGTGGCGGTATGTTTAGCATGGTCGGTGTGTTGACGGCCCTGTATGAGCGCGAACGCAGCGGTGAAGGGCAGCACGTTGATATCTCCATGCTCGACGGCCAGATCGCGATGCTGAGTTATATGGCCACCATGTACTTTCTCTCCGGTGAAGACCCCGAGCCCATCGGCAACTCTCACTTTGTTCATGTGCCCTACAACAGTTTTAGTACCAGCGATGGCTTTATTGTTATCGCGGTGATTTTCGATCACTTCTGGACCGGCCTGCTGGAAGTGCTGGACTGCGATGCATTGCGTAAACCCGAGTATGACCATCAGCCGGGCAGGCTTGCCGATAAGGCCTTTATTGAAGGGCGAGTGGCGGAGATACTCGCTACCAATACCATGGGCCACTGGTTGCCACTACTCGAAGCGCAGCGAATCCCTTGCGCGCCAATCAATAGCTTTAGCGGCGCGCTGGCCGATCCCCAGGTGGCCCATCGCAATATGGTGATCGACGTCAGTCATCCCAATGGTCAAAGCACTAAGGCCCCGGGTAATCCGGTGAAGTTATCGCGTACTGATGAAGAGTCTTTCAGCCCTGCGCCACTGCTTTCGGCAGATACCGACCAGGTGCTGGGTGACCTGCTTGGCTTAAAAAGTGATGAACTTGAAGCCCTGCGCAGTCAGAAAGTTATCGGTTAACTAGTTCACAAGGGCTTGTTGTACGCCAGATGACATCGCCCCTTATTGAATAAACCTTCCCCTCGGCCAGCCGGCTCGAGGGGGGGGCATTTTCTTTGTTGATTGTCTTGCGCTGTGTTATCGCGGATGCTTTACATCGTCTCGTCAAAAACAACAGTAGCGAGGCTGTTTGCCTTTCTGTAGCGGAGCTACTAGGATCAAGCTTGTGTTTTTTTAGTTGGCCTTTACGTCAGCTAAAGCCTGAAAAGTCGTTCTAGGGAAAAGCCGGCTTGCTTGATAAGTGATTGAACAAGCCCTGAATAAAATTATAAGAGGGATTTAGTGCAATGATTATTCGCGATAAATTTTATATTAATGGCCAGTGGGTTGCACCTGCCGGCACTGAAGTGCTGGACGTTGTCGATGCTTCCAGCGAACAGGTGATGGGTCGTGTGCCCGCCGGTGTTGCGGAAGATGCCAACCAGGCGGTGGAAGCGGCGTCCGCTGCTTTCGAAAACTGGGGTATGACCACGCCCCAGGAGCGACAGGTTTATTTAAAAAAACTCCACACGGCCATGGCAGCCCGGCAGGATGAATTGGGGACAGTGATGGCCGGTGAGGTGGGTATGCCACTGGGCATGGCCAAGCCCATACAGGCGGGTTTACCCCTGCAGGGCGTGGCCAATTTTATTAAAATTCTCGACACTTTTTCTTTCGAAGAAACCATCGGCAATTCCGATATTATTAAAGAGCCCGTCGGTGTCGTGGCCTGTATTACCCCGTGGAATTTCCCCCTGCATCAAATTATGGCCAAGGTCTGTCCGGCGCTGGCAGCGGGCTGTACGGTGATTGTTAAACCCAGTGAAGTCGCACCGCTAACCGCATTTATACTGGCCGAAATGGTTGAAGAGGCGGGCTTCCCGCCCGGTGTGGTGTGGGTGAGGCACTGGCCACCCATCCTAAAGTCGATATGGTTTCTTTTACCGGCTCGACCCGTGCCGGTAAGCGGGTCGCCGAACTGGCCGCCGATACGGTCAAACGTGTGGTGGTTGAACTGGGCGGTAAGTCGCCCTCCCTGATTCTTGACGATGCCGACATCGATGATGCGGTGCGCGGCACCGTTAACGACTGCTACTTTAATAGCGGACAAACCTGCGCCGCCCACACGCGTATGCTGGTGCCTGAGGCCGAATACGAAAGGGTGGCTAAAAAAGCGGTTGAAGTGGCGCAGAGTTTAACCATCGGACACTCTGACGATCCGAAAGCAAAACTCGGCCCGGTAATTTCCAAGGTGCAGCAGGAGCGGGTGAGAAATTATATTCGTCAGGGTATTGAAGAGGGAGCAGAGCTGCTCTGCGGTGGCCCTGAGCAACCCGATAATTTACCCACCGGGTTTTTTATTCAACCCACGGTATTCGGTAAAGTCAGTCAGGATATGACTATTGCTCGTGAAGAAATATTCGGCCCGGTGCTGAGTATTATTCCCTACAAAGATGAGGAAGAGGCCATTCGCATTGCCAATGACACCATCTATGGTTTATCGAGTGGCGTTTGGTCAACGGACAAAGACCGTGCTCGTCGGGTGGCTCGCCGCTTGCGCAGCGGTAATGTCATCATTAATGGCGGTGGCTTTAATATGATGGCCCCCTTCGGTGGTTTTAAACAGTCGGGCAATGGTCGTGAGCACGGCCCCTATGCACTGGATGATTATCTGGAATGCAAGGCCCTACAAATGTAATTTTTATGACAGACATCCAGACTTGATAGGGGTGCGGGCTGTTCTCAGTTCGTGCCCCTAATAACAATAATTATTAAATTTTATGGCGTTTTTATGAATACTAAAGCCCAATTATTTTGCGCCTGGTGCGGCGTTGCTTTCCTGGTTTTATTCAGTATTGGCTGGTGGTTTATCGCCGGTTATATTCCGCCCATGTCGCCGGCGATGAACGCCAATGAAGTAGCCGCTTTTTATCAGCAGAATACGGGGCTTATTCGCCTGGGTATGGTGATTACCATGTTCAGTGCGGCGCTCAGTGCGCCTTGGGTGGCGGCCATTGCTGTACAGCTAAGGCGCATTGAGGGTGATTTCCCTGCGTTAACGTATGCGCTTTTGGTCGCCGGGGCCGTCGGTGTTGTGGTGCTGGTTGTGCCACCGATGGTGTGGACGACAGCAGCCTTCAGGCCGGAGAGAGATCCGGAGTTGATTATGTTGCTCAATGATTTCGCCTGGTTGTTTTTTGTGATGACTTTTTCACCCTTCTTTATTCAAAACCTGGTGATTGGTCTGGCGGTGTTTGGCGATAAATCTGAGACGCCGGTATTTCCGCGCTGGGTCGCCTATTTTAATATTTGGGTGGCGATATTATTAATTCCCGGTGGCTTGATTACCTTCTTTAAAATCGGTCCTTTTGCCTGGGATGGCATTCTCGCTTTCTGGTTGCCCTTTGCGGCTTTTTTTGGCTGGTTTGTGGTGATGTTTCCCCTGTTATTGAAAGCGATTAAGCAGCAAGAATTGTCCGCCGAATCTCAATAACTTGTCGACTCAAGTAGCAGGATTCATACCGCCAAAATCCCATGTGCCCGGCGAGGTGGGTATCTGGGTTTTTATACTCGGTGATATGGTGATTTTCGGCCTGTTTTTCATCGTTTATGTTTATTACCGTGGCCTCGATCTTGAGTTGTATCTGCAGTCACAGGCGACACTGAATCAAAACTACGGTGCCATCAATACCCTGTTATTACTGGCCAGTTCCTGGTTTGTGGCCATGGCGGTCGAGGATATGCGCAGTAAAAATACCCGGCTAGCACCGCGCTTCTTCGTTCTCGCTATGATCTGTGGGCTCGGGTTTACGGTGGTAAAAATTATTGAGTACCGCGAAAAAATTGCGGCGGGCATCACCCTGACCAGCAATGATTTTTATATGTATTACTACATTTTCACCGGCCTGCACTTTCTCCATGTGTTGATTGGTATGGGGGTGCTGGTGTTTTTATGGCTAAAGGCAAAAGCTGCCGTTCAAGGTAAGGGAGAGCTGCCCATCGCTGACAAGGCAAAAGAAATGATGCTGATAGAGAGTGGCGCCAGCTATTGGCACATGGTGGACTTGCTGTGGATCGTGCTCTTTCCACTGTTGTATTT
>MAAC01018818.1_pt1 | contig 13332 bp, 12 predicted proteins | sample 1115981 | NCBI WGS metagenome assembly MAAC01 (sample SAMN04961126, study PRJNA320927) | seawater metagenome | isolation source: sample BD02T64 sea water enriched with oil for 64 days | place: USA:Gulf of Mexico | collected 2013-07-27 | reverse complement strand
ACAATACGTCTGGCACGTGGCGGTTCCAAAAAGCGCCCTTTTTACCATCTCACCGTTAGCGATAGCCGCCGTTCACGCGATGGTCGCTACATTGAGCGCGTTGGCTTTTTTAACCCTCTCGCTCGCGGGCAGGAAGAGCCGTTGCGCGTCGATCAAGAGCGCGTCGATTACTGGGTCAGCAAGGGTGCTACCCTGTCTGATCGGGTTGCTAGCCTGCTAAAAAAGGCCGCTAAAGCTGCCGCTTGATTGTCTGGTTTGACGACAGGGCCTGGAGAATTAGGCTTGAGTGTCACAGTGGATAAGACGAGTGATTATGCCGTGGTGGCAAGGATTACCGGCCCTCACGGTATTAAGGGCTGGGTAAAAGTACACTCCTACACCCAGCCGGCAGAGAATGTCTTTAGCTATCAGCCATGGCGCGTAAAAGTCGATGGTTGTTGGCGTGAGCTTGAGGCCGATAGTTTTCGGGCTCAGGGCAAGGGCACTATCGCTCATCTGCGCGGTATCGACGATCGCAACGAGGCCGAAGCCTTGAGCGGTACTGAGATTTTTGTGCCGCGTAAACAGTTTGATGCCCTGGAGGGTGGTGAGCACTACTGGTACCAACTCGAGGGTTTAAAAGTTTATAGCCTTGTTGAGAATGTTCGTGTGCTTCTCGGTGAAGTAAGCGGTTTCCTCGAAACTGGCGCTAATGATGTGCTGGTGGTAAAGGGCGTAAGCGATAGCATTGATCGCAAGGAGAGGCTGATTCCCTATGTGGATCAGTTCTTACTGGAGGTTGATATAGCTGCCGGCGAGATCCTTGTCGACTGGGATCCCGAGTTTTAGTTTGTTTGCTTGCTTGAGGCACCTGGTAAGAATAGGTAAGCATGTCGGCCTGGCTGACCGGCTATATGGGAACGCTAGCCTGTGAAAATTGCACTGGTAACACTGTTTCCAGAGATGTTTAAAGCGGTAACGGATTACGGTGTAACGGGAAGAGCGATCAGCAAGGGTTTGGTGGAGGTGGGGTTTTATAATCCCCGTGATTACACCGCCGACCGTCATCACAGTGTTGATGACAGACCCTATGGCGGAGGGCCGGGCATGGTGATGACCCTGGAACCCCTGCGCGAGGCCATAACGGAGGCCAGGGCCTGGATGCAGGGCCCGTGCAAGGTGGTGTATTTATCGCCACAGGGACAATTATTGAAACACCAGGCGGTTGCCGATTTTGCCGGGTGTAGAGAAAATCTGGTGCTGATAGCCGGGCGCTATGAGGGCATTGACGAGCGACTGTTGTCGCTAGAGGTCGACGAAGAGTGGTCGATTGGTGACTATGTACTCAGCGGTGGTGAGCTACCGGCGATGGTGCTGATGGATGCCCTGCTCAGGCAGTTGCCGGGCGTACTGGGCCACCAGGCGTCGGCTGAAGAAGATTCGTTTGTACAGGGCTTACTTGATTGTGAGCACTATACGCGGCCCGAAATTTACGAGGGCATGCAGGTACCCGAGGTATTGCTCTCGGGCAACCATGAAAAAATACGGCGCTGGCGTTTGCAGCGCTCGTTGTTGAGAACGCGGTCGCGACGACCGGAGCTGTTGGCTGCGTTATCGCTGACGGAAGAGCAGGCGGCGCTATTGGCTGCAGCTAAAAAAGAGTAACAGGGCACGGGTGGTTTTGGTCCGACCCTTAGAAACGATGAACAACAATTGCGGGCTTCACAGCAAGTTGTTGGCGACATTAACCCGGCTGTGAAGCCGTAAAAGAGAGTTATCAGGAGCTGGTCATGAGCAAGAACAAAATTATCGCTGAACTTGAAGCGGAGCAAATGGGTAAGGAAATTCCTGCCTTTAGTTCCGGTGATACCCTTGTTGTCCAGGTCAAGGTTCGCGAGGGCGATCGCGAGCGTCTGCAGGCATTCGAAGGCATTGTGATTGCTAAGCGTAATCGCGGTATCAACTCGGCTTTCACTGTGCGCAAGATTTCCAGCGGCATCGGTGTCGAGCGTACCTTCCAGACTTACAGCAAGGCGATCGACAGCATTACGGTAAAACGTCGCGGCGACGTGCGCCAGGCCAAGCTGTACTACTTGCGTGAGTTGTCGGGTAAGGCGGCACGTATCAAGGAAAAACTCGGCTAGGGTGCTACCCTGCTGTGATGAAAAGGCGGCTTCGGTCGCCTTTTTTGTGTCTAGGGTTTACTGCTTGTCGGTGCTGATAGGCTGGCCTGCAGTCAGTTAATGACATTTACAGGAGCAGTGTCGACGCACTACACTCACGCCATGAGTATTGCGACGGATGAGGAGCGCATCGATAAATATATCGACGCGCTGTGGTTGGAAAAGGGTCTGAGTGACAATACGCGGCAGTCCTATCGCCGCGACTTGTCGGCTTTTAGCCGTTGGCTGGCACCATTGGGCTCGACGCTGATGACAGCCGATGAGATATTGTTAGGGCAGTACATGGCCTTTCTCTTAGATCCATCGAGGAGTGCTCGTTCGGCGGCGCGCTCACTGTCTTGCCTGCGGGGTTTTTTTTACTACTGGTTGCGGGAAAAGCAGCTCAGTATTAACCCGACCGCGAATATTCCCAGTCCAAAGCTGGGTAAACCAATACCTAAAAGTTTGAGTGAGGCCGAGGTCGACCAGTTATTACTGGCGCCCAGTATCGACACAGCCATCGGCCTGCGCGATAAAACCATGATCGAGTTGCTCTACGCCACCGGTTTGAGGGTTTCGGAATTGGTGGGCTTGACCATCAGTCAGGTCAATGTCCGTCAGGGCGTTGTGCGGGTCATAGGTAAGGGCGCAAAGGAGAGGTTGGTACCCGTTGGCGAAGAGGCTCTCGATTGGTTGGCGCACTATTTGCGCCACAGCCGCCCCGAATTACTGGGTATGAAGGCCAGCGAGGTGCTGTTTCCCAGTCAGCGTGGCCGGGGCATGACCCGCCAGACTTTTTGGCATCGGCTCAAGCATTGGGCGAATGTGGCGGGTATTGAGCAAGGCCTGTCCCCCCACACCTTGCGCCATGCCTTTGCCACACATTTATTAAACCACGGCGCCGATTTGCGGGTGGTGCAGCTCTTGTTGGGCCACAGCGATTTGTCGACCACGCAAATTTATACCCATATTGCCAAGAGCCGCTTACAGGCCTTGCATGCGGAGCACCACCCCAGGGGCTAATTCCGCCCAGCGGGGGAACAGTTTGTCGGCTCTGCGTTCCAAGTATCGTTACCAGTAATGGAGTTAGATTTAATGCAGCAAATTTTCAAATACAAAGTGCTGGCGGGTCTGCGATGGCTGGCCCTGGTTGGGCTTATGTCGTCTTGTTGGGCACAGCCCCTATGGGCCGTAGAGACAGAAGCGCCCGATGCTGAGCTGAGCGATGAACGTCGCGCGCGGATTATGGCGAGCCTGCGCTCCGCTCGCTCGGATCTTAACTACGGCGACATTCAGGCTAGTCCCATTGCGGACATTTCAATGGTACAGGTCGAAAATGGCCCACTGCTCTATGTCTACAAGGATGGTGAATTCTTTTTTGATGGCGACCTCTACCAGGTTGGCCAGGGTCGCTTTATCAATCTAAAAGAACAGGCCCTAACCAGTGTGCGTCGTGAGCTGCTCGCCAATACCCCGCTGACTGAGATGATTGTTTTCTCAGCGCGAGGCCCGGCCAAAGGTGTTATCAATGTCTTTACCGATGTCGACTGCGGCTATTGTCGAAAGCTACACAAGGAAGTGCCTGAGCTCAATGCCATGGGTATAGAGGTGCGCTACCTGGCCTTTCCGCGCGCGGGTATCGGTTCTCCCTCCTACAAAAAAATTGTTTCGGCCTGGTGTGCCAAAGACCCCGGTCAAGCTCTGACGACGCTGAAAAATGGCGGCGACATTGAGCCGCTAGCCTGTGCCGCTAGCCCGGTGGCAAAGCAGTACCAAATGGGCCAGAAAATGGGGGTCAATGGCACGCCGGCCATCGTGCTGGCAGATGGTTCCCTGATACCGGGCTACCGCCCCGCCGCGGATCTTGCCAGGGTGCTGGGCATTGACGGTCAGTAGGGCGCGCACGCCCGTTGACACTCGGCATGGCCACCATTATGGTGGCCATCTTTTTTCATAATCTGCGTGCGGGGGCTCCTTGAAGTCAGTCAATATTGGGATATGTGGTCTGGGTACCGTCGGTAGCGGTACCTTTAATGTACTAGCTCGCAACGCGGCGCAGATCAATGCGCGCGCCGGCTGTGACATCAATGTGTCCGTGGTGGGTGCCCGTCGTGACAACGCCAGTTGTGATACCAGCGACGTTGTTGTCGAAAGAGATATTTTTGCCCTCTCCAGCCGACCCGACGTCGACATTATTGTCGAGTTGATCGGAGGCACCACCACGGCCAAAGAATTGGTGCTAGAGGCCATCGCCAATGGTAAGCACGTCGTTACAGCCAACAAGGCCTTGATCGCCGAATACGGCAATGAAATTTTTGCCGCCGCCGAGAAGCAGGGCGTTAGTGTTGCCTATGAGGCCGGCGTCGCCGGTGGCATTCCGATTATTAAAGCCCTGCGCGAAGGCCTGTCGGCGAACAAGATCGAGTGGCTGGCGGGCATTATTAATGGCACCGGTAACTTCATTCTCACCGAAATGCGTGACAAGGGCCGTGACTTCGCCGATGTGCTGGCCGAAGCTCAGGACTTAGGTTATGCCGAGGCGGATCCCGCCTTCGATGTTGAGGGCACAGACGCCGCTCACAAGTTAGTGATTCTCGCCTCTATCGCCTTTGGCATGCCCCTGCGTTTTGACGCCGTCTTTACCGAGGGCATTACCGATATCCAGCCCGAAGATGTGGTTTACGCCGAAGAACTGGGCTATCGCATTAAACATTTGGGCATCGCCAAACAGCGTGTAGATGGTGTCGAGCTGCGCGTTCACCCCACTTTAATCCCCGAACGTCAGCTCATCGCCCAGGTCAACGGCGTGATGAATGCGGTGATGGTGAAGGGTGATGCGGTTGGTCCCACCTTGTACTACGGTGCCGGCGCCGGCGCCGAACCGACGGCCTCCGCCGTGGTGGCCGATATTGTCGATGTGGCGCGCAGCATCGGTTCAAACGCCGAAAATCGCGTGCCGGCACTGGGTTTTACCAGCACCAGTATTGTTGACCCGGGTGTACTCGATATTACCGATATTGAAACGGCTTATTACCTGCGCGCCTCGGTGCTCGATCAGCCGGGTGTACTGTCTAGCGTGGCGCAAATTATGAGCCAGCGCGGTATTAGCATAGAGGCTATTATTCAGAAAGAGCCGCCCGCCGGCGCCAGCGATGTGCCGTTGATTATGCTCACCAATACCACCCGCGAGAAAAACCTGCGGGCTGCGGTGGCAGAAATCGAAGCCCTGGCATCGGTCAATGGCTCGGTGGTGAAAATCCGCCTGGAAAGCCTCGATACCTAAACTAGCAGCACCGCCATCTCGAATCAGTCAGCTCAGCGTCAAGAGCTAATATAGAAAGGTTACAACGTGAAATATATCAGCACTCGTGGTCAGGCCCCCGCTCTGTCTTTTGAAGAGGTCGTACTGACCGGACTGGCACCCGATGGCGGTTTGTTCGTGCCGCAAACCCTGCCCCAGTTCAGTCGCGAAGAAATTGCCTCCTGGGCCGGTCTGCCCTACAACGAGCTGGCCCTGAAGGTAATTTCGCCCTTCGTTGCCGGCGCCATTCCGGCGGACGACTTGAAGGGTATTATTGACGCCTCCTACAGTGACTTTCGCCATCGCGCCATTGCACCGTTGGTACAGAGTGGTCACAACGAGTGGATACTCGAACTCTTCCACGGCCCGACCCTGGCCTTTAAGGATTTCGCCCTGCAGTTTCTCGGCCACTTGCTCGACTATATTCTCGATAAGCGCGGGCAAAAGGTCGTCATCATGGGCGCCACTTCGGGCGATACCGGTTCTGCGGCGATAGAGGGCTGTCGACGCTGCAAGAATATCGATATTTTTATTCTCCATCCCCACGGCCGGGTCTCTGACGTACAGCGCCGCCAAATGACCACCGTGTTGAGCGATAACATTCACAATATTGCCGTAGAGGGCAATTTTGACGATTGTCAGAATATGGTCAAGGCCAGTTTTGGCGACCAGTCCTTTCTGCCCGACGGGCGCCAGCTGGTAGCGGTGAACTCCATCAATTGGGCGCGCATCATGGCGCAAATTGTCTACTACTTTTGGGCGGCCCTATCGGTGGGCGGTCCCCACCGCCCGGTATCCTTTGCCGTGCCCACTGGTAACTTTGGCGATATTTTTGCCGGTTATCTGGCTCGGGGCATGGGTTTACCGGTTGAGCAACTGGTCATCGGTACTAACGCCAATGACATTCTGCATCGCTGTATTAGCGCCAATGACCACAGTAAAAAGCCCATCGAGCACAGCCTCTCGCCGAGCATGGATATTATGGCCTCGAGTAATTTCGAACGCTTGTTATTCGATCTCTACGGAAAAGATGGAGCGGCCATCGATGGCCTGATGGCCTCCTTAGGTGCCGGCAGTGTGAGTGAACTCGACCCTGGCGCACTGGCAAAGGCGCGCCAGGTGTTCAGCTCCTATCGCCTCGACGATGTAGAGACCCTGAAGGTGATTAGCGACGAGTACGAGAGCAGTGATTATCTGCTCGACCCCCACTCGGCCATCGGCCTGCAGGCCGGCCGCAAGTGCCGTAGCTCGGCGGCGACACCGATGATCTGTCTCGCCACAGCTCACCCGGCGAAGTTTCCCGATGCGGTGATGAAGGCCGGCTACCCTGAGAGCCCTGCCTTACCCCACCACATGGCTGACCTCTTTGCACGCGAAGAGCGCTACCACGTCGAGGCCAACGATCTGGCCAAGGTACAGGCCTATATGGCGGCGCATATCACCGTTTAAGGCGACCGAGTATGTCGCAGTCAACTGCCGTTCAATTGCCCCTGGTGCGCTATCGCGAGGCCGAGCTGGGTGGTGTCGATTTCGCTGCCGCGATGCCGGCGCTGTTACAACGAATTTATGCCGGGCGGGGTATTTTTAGTCAGGATGAGCTGTCCTTAAAACTGGCGGAATTACCTCGCCCCAATGCCCTGCGCGGCCTCGATGCCGCCCTCGATCTACTCTGCACCGCCCTGCATGACGATCAATCGATATTGATCGTTGGCGATTTCGATGCCGATGGCGCCACCAGTACCACTCTGGCCGTACTCGCTCTGCGCGCCCTAGGTTTCAAGCGGGTCGATTTTCTGGTGCCCAACCGCTTTGACTACGGCTACGGCCTGACACCAGAGATTGTCGCCCTCGCCCAAGAGAGTCAGCCCGATCTCATTCTTACCGTCGATAATGGTATTTCGAGTATCAGTGGTGTGCTCGCCGCCAAAGCCGTGGGCATCAAGGTACTGGTGACAGATCACCACTTACCCGGTGCCGAACTGCCCGCCGCCGATGCCATCGTCAATCCCCATCAACCCGACTGTGCCTTCACGGCTAAAAACCTGGCCGGTGTCGGTGTGGTGTTTTATTTGTTGAGCGCGCTACGTGGCCGTCTGCGCGAGCAGAACTGGTTTGCAGAGGCGGGGATGGCGGAACCATTGATGGCCGACTGGCTCGACCTGGTCGCCCTCGGTACGGTGGCCGATGTGGTGCCCCTGGATAAAACCAATCGGGTACTGGTTAACGAGGGTCTGCGACGTATTCGCGCCGGGCGAGCGCGGCCCGGCATACTCGCTCTGCTTGAGTTGGCGAACAAAGACCGACAGTGGCTGGTGGCCTCCGACCTGGGTTTTACCGTGGGGCCGCGCCTCAATGCCGCGGGCCGTCTCGATGACATGAGCATCGGCATTCGCTGTCTACTCAGTGAGGACCCCGCCGAGGCGCGACAACTCGCCCTGCGCCTCGATGAATTGAACCAGGATCGCCGCTTAATTGAAGCCGACATGCAAAGCGAGGCGCTGGTGCTGCTGGATGACCTCGATTTTGACGCCGACAATATGCCCTGGGGGCTTTGCCTCTACGATCAGGGCTGGCATCAGGGCGTGGTGGGTCTATTGGCCTCGCGCATTAAAGATAAGTTGCACCGCCCCGTCGTTGCCTTTGCCGAAGCGGGGGAGGATGAGCTAAAGGGTTCGGCGCGCTCCATTCCCGGTTTACATATTCGCGATGCCTTCGATGCCGTCGCCAGCCGCCATCCCGCGATACTCGATCGCTTTGGCGGTCATGCCATGGCCGCAGGGCTATCACTGAAAAAGGTCGACTTCCCCGCCTTTGCCGCCGCCTTTGATGAGGAGGTGCGTCGACAGCTGTCCAGCGATGACCTGTCGGCAGAGGTGCTCACCGATGGCGAGCTGGCGGTGGACGATTTTAGTCTCGACCTGGCCCAGCAGCTGCGCGACGGAGGCCCCTGGGGTCAGCATTTTCCCGAGCCCTGTTTCTACGGTGAGTTCGCGGTGGTGCAACACCGTGTGGTGGGTGGCAAGCATCTAAAGTTGGTGCTGGGTTATGGCCCCTCGAGTACACAGGTGGTCGATGCCATTGCCTTCAATACGGTGGAGGAGGGCAGTGTGCCCGCCGTGCCGGAGCGAGTAGAGGCCGTTTATCGCCTCGATATCAACCGCTTTCGGGGGCGGGAATCCCTGCAGTTGATGGTCGAACACTTATACCTTTGAGCTAGAACCCCTATCTCCCTTTGGGGGCTCTAGCTTCTTCTTACACAGCTTATATTTCCAGCACGCCCTGCTCGGTGAGTTGTTGAATAGAGCTTGCTTCGTAGCCCAGGTCGCTAAGTATTTCCCTGCCATCGGCTCCTAGCGCCGAGCCAATGTGGGCCGGGACTTTATCGGAGCCGTCTATCCAGAAGGGACTGTTAACCGCCTGGCCACGGCCGTAGTTGTGGCCTTCAACATCGATAAACATATCGTTTTCCAGGGCCTGTGCATCATCGATGACATCTTCGAAGGTGGCGACCACACTGAAGGTGATCTTGTACTCGCGCAGCCGCTCGCGCCACTCATCACAGTTTCTGGTGATGAAAATATCCCTGAGAATGGCGCCCAGTTCTGCGGCGTATTTATAGCGCTCGACTAATTCACCAAAGCGGGGGTCGGCGGCGAGGTCGGGGCGTTCAATGGCCTTGATGAAATTGGGCCAGTGTTTTTCCTCCTGAATCACAATCAATGAAATCCAGCGCTGATCGCGGGTGGCATAGTAATTCAGCAGGGCACTACCTGGCCTGGCCGGATTGAGGCGGCGATAGGGTTTGGTGCCGGCCAATATACCGGACAGCGCACTGGACGCGGCCCATAAACCGTTGGCCATCAAGCTGGTACTGATTCTACTGCCCTTGCCCGTACGCTCTCGCTTGTAGAGGCCGGTCATAATGGCCGCGTACATGGTCATCGAGCTGGGGTGGTCGCCCATGGCAGGGGAGGGCATAGCGGGGTCGCCCTCGGCGGTGCGCACAGCATCCATTAAACCGGTGCGCGCCCAGTAGGCGTTGCCATCGAAGCCGGGGGTGTTGGCATCATCGCCCCTTTCGCCATAGCCGGTGATTTGCCCGTAAATTAGCCGATCATTTTCGGGGGCCAGGTCTTCGTAACGTATTTTCAGGCGCTCGAGTACATTGGGCGGGAAGTTGGTGATCAGTACGTCGGCCTCCCGAACCAGCTTCAATAGTACCTCGCGGCCCTCAGCGCTTTTTAGATTCAGGGCAAGGCTGCGTTTATTGCGATTGTCCTGCTGCCAGGCGTAGTCGAAATCGAGCTTCATAAAGGGTGGGGCTTTATGGGCGTGGCGCAGGGGGTCGCCGATGCCCGGTGATTCGACCTTGATAACATCGGCGCCGAAATCGGAGAGGATGGCTCCGGCTCCGGGGCCGAACACGAAGGTGGCTATTTCTAATACTTTTATACCGCTTAGTAAGGCTGGTGAATTGCTCATGGTGGGGCTCCGTTTATAGTTATAGGGGAGGTCGGCACGGCGCAAAACTGTATTGTGGGCTTAGAGCTGGCGCCTGGCAGAAATATTTCTGTGGTCTATCAAATAGTAAACTATTGTCTTTTTCAATTGTCTGAGCAGCGGACTTTGTTTCCTACTGAGGGTCTTGGCTGCTGACACGAAGAGAGTTGGCCTGCGGTTTTAATGAACAGCGGCGGTTTTTGTAGTGTTTTTTATCTGAATACTGGCCATGTGGCGACTGTGATCTTCATCGCGGTAGGGCTAATAATATCTTGTTATTTTAAATCTAGTTTATTCATCAATATCATGGCTCGCCCCTAGGTAGCCAGTGACCGGCCAGCCTCACTGAATTGGACATATTATGAAGACCCTCAAATATCGCACCTCACGTTGCATATTAAAATCAAATAACGAGTTTTTAATGGTGGTGCACAACAACGTGCGGGGTGAAAACACCGGTATCTGGGGCCTGCCCGGTGGTCGCATCGACCGGGGCGAGAAGCCGCTGAAGGCCGCGCGACGAGAAATTCACGAAGAGCTCGACACTGCCATGGGTGAACTGGTCGATGTCGGCAGTTATTCCTACAAGGGTTATCAGCACAAGGTCTACGGCACCCTGTTTGACGGCGAAATAGGGCGCATCGATCACAGTGAATTATTGGAAGTTGACTGGTTCACCCTCGGTGAAGTCAGAGAATTGGCCAAGCGCAAAAAATTACACGCCGGCTTTGAACTGGAGTCCATAGAAAAATTCACCAGTATTCTGGAGTGTGTGAACTAGTATTTTCTAGTACTGGTGTTAGACCTGCGCCAGCGCACGTCCTTTCCCTCCTGCTATTTCCCCCGTGCCCTCGGGCTCCTGTTCCTATGGCCTGATGCCGCCATTCACGCAAATACCAGCATCGCCAAGCCGCTATTGATATTCCCCTTGACCTTCTAGTTGCTGTAAGGCTTAGATTGGCCTTCAATCAAAGCAAGACTAAGGGCGAGGTGGGACATGAATATCAGCGAGGCGGCCAAACTCAGTGGCCTGGCGGCAAAAACCATCCGTTACTACGAAAGCATCGACCTACTTGACCTACCTCGCCGCGGGGCGAACGGCTATCGGCGCTATCAAGACGGGGATGTTCAAACTCTCTGCTTCCTGCGCCAGGCGCGCCAGTTTGGCTTTAATATCGACCAGTGCCGGCTGCTCCTGGCTTTGTATAAAAACCCTCAGCGCCGGAGTGCCGAGGTTCACCACCTGGTCAGTGAAAAGCTCGCCGAGGTGGACGCCCACATACGCGAGCTTGGCGAAACTCGAGATCTACTGGCGCAGCTGGTTGGCGCCTGCCCCAACGACGAAGCATCCGGCTGCAGCATTATCGACACCCTGGCGGGCCAGCCAGAACAGGTAGTTGCGGAGAAAAAACGATGAGTTCCTGTTGCAACAAACCTGAACCAGAACCAGCAACTGAGGCGGCCTCAGCCCCATGCTGTGCAAAAGAGGTCGAGACCTCCTGCTGCCCCAGCGAAAAAAACCAGCGCGACTACCTCTTGTGGATCTCGGCTAGCATCGTCTTAATCTGTTATCTGCTCGGTTTCTGGTTCGCGGATAGTACTGCCTTACCGTACTGGCTGACGGTGATGAGCGGTGGTATTTTCGAGCTGATGAATAAAATGTGGTGGGGCCTGGGGGCGGCGGTGATTTTTGTCGGCCTGCTGGAGCGCATCCCCCGCGAACTGATTATGGCGACCTTGGGTCGGGGTGGCACCTTCAAGGGCATCGCTCGGGCCACCTTCGCCGGTCTACTACTGGATTTATGTAGTCACGGCATTTTGATGGTCGGCACCAAGCTCTATCAAAAGGGCGCCAGCCTCGGTCAGTTGATGGCCTTCCTGATTGCCAGCCCGTGGAACTCCCTGTCGCTGACCATCATTATGTTGACCCTGATTGGCTGGAAGTGGACCTTGCTCTACATTGGCCTGTCGCTGTTGATCGGCCTGATTAGCGGGGTGATTTTTGATCGCCTGGTTGCCAAGGGGGTACTCAATGCCAATCCGGCGACACCCGATGGCAATTCTCAAGAAGCGCCGCCTGCCGTGTGGCCTGAGTTAAAGAAACTCTTCGCCGCCGCTCGCTTTACGCCACAGACCATCGGAGCTCTGTTGTGGGATGGCTTAAAAGATTCACGCATGGTGTTTCGCTGGTTATTCTTTGGCCTGGTACTGGCCACGGCGATTCGCGCCTTTGTGCCTATTGATACCTATAGCGCCCTGTTTGGCCCCACCATGATGGGCTTGTTGCTGACCTTGCTGGCGGCCACCATTATTGAGGTCTGTTCCGAGGGCTCAACACCCATCGCCGCCGACCTGGTGATACGCGCCGGTGCGCCGGGCAATGGCTTTACCTTTTTGATGGCAGGCATCGCCACCGATTACACCGAAATTATGATTCTCAAAGATCTTACCAAATCCTGGAAGATAGCCCTCTTCCTGCCCCTGGTCACGCTGCCCCAGGTGCTGGTGCTGGGCTGGATACTTAATCAGATGCCGCTGTAAGCGAGGAACTAGAAATCAGGTATCATGGCGCCGACTTTTTTGGTATCGCTATTAGCGGTGTTACCTCGCACAAACAGAAATATGGCGCAGAGAGACTATGAGCAAGCAGAGAATACTCACCGGCATTACCACCTCCGGCACCCCCCACCTGGGCAACTATGTGGGCGCTATTCGCCCCGCCGTGGAGGCCAGCAAAAGCAGCGCTGCCGAGTCCTTCTATTTTCTCGCCGACTATCATGCTCTGATCAAATGCAATGACCCCGACGCGGTGCAGCGCTCGACCCTCGAAATTGCCGCCAGCTGGATCGCACTGGGCCTGGATACCGACAACGCGGTATTTTATCGTCAGTCCGATATCCCGCAGATTCCGGAGCTGATGTGGCTGCTCAACTGCATGGCCGCCAAGGGCCTGATGAACCGCGCCCACGCCTACAAGGCGGCGGTGCAGGATAATGAAACGGCGGGGGAGGATGCCGACTTTGGCGTCACCATGGGTCTGTTCAGCTATCCGGTGCTGATGGCTGCCGACATCCTGATGTTCAACGCCCACCAGATCCCGGTCGGTCGCGACCAGATTCAGCACGTCGAAATGGCGCGTGATATTGCCCAGCGTTTCAACCATCACTACGGCGAGCACTTTGCCCTGCCCCAGGCCCTGGTCGATGACGATGTACCCCTGTTGCAGGGTCTCGATGGCCGTAAAATGAGCAAAAGCTACGGCAATACGATTCCGCTATTTCTGACTGAAAAGCAGCTCAAGAAGCACATCAATAAAATCAAAACCAATCTGCTGGAGCCCGGTGAGCCGAAAGACCCCGACACCTCCTCGGTGTTTCAAATCTGGCAGGC
>MAAC01012204.1_pt1 | contig 13347 bp, 12 predicted proteins | sample 1115981 | NCBI WGS metagenome assembly MAAC01 (sample SAMN04961126, study PRJNA320927) | seawater metagenome | isolation source: sample BD02T64 sea water enriched with oil for 64 days | place: USA:Gulf of Mexico | collected 2013-07-27 | reverse complement strand
TTTATTAAGTCTTCTTTTTGTTGTTTCGTTGCTCCACCGTCTTCTTTGGTCATCTTTATATTTATGAATGGCATTATATTTCCTTTTTTATTTTGGTGCACTGCTGAGTTTTTTACCAAAAAACAACAGTACAACTCCAGAAAAAACAATAAAAGCAGTAAGAAATAGTGCATAATTGTAGTTTCCAAAGTATTCAATAAGTGCAACACTGTAAAGCGGTGCTACAACTTGTCCTATTCCGTATGCAGTTGTCACTGCTCCCATGAGTATTACAGGGTTTGATCCTGCTAATCTTCCACCCAAACTCATAAACAATGCAACAAGAGCAACAAAAGTTCCCCCATATAAAATTCCTGAGAAAAGATTTAGGTAAACATTGTTTGTAAACGCTGGTATCAAAATACCTACTACTTGTAATAACATGGTGATAATGATTATATTAACGCTCCCATATTTATGTGCGAGTCTCATCCATATAATACACGAAGGAATTCCTGCAAGCCCAACCAGTGTCCAGGTATAACCTCCATAACCATCTAATCCTTCTAGTGAGTTGATTATGTCAGGTAAAAAGGTAGCTTGAACTACCATTCCTACACCTTCAGTGAAGTAAGCCAAAATTAGAATAATTACAAAGGCAGAAAACAAAGACTTATCAATTTTATGTTTAACGACATTTTGTTTGACTTCTTTATCAAAAGACAAAATATAAATAGAATACACTGCAACAATTGCACCAAATAAAGTTAAAGCCAACCATGAATCTTCCCAAGTCCCACCGTTACTTAACACGGCTCTATTAATTAAATCTGTTACAAAAATAGAAAATCCAATTCCACTAAAGTGTATTCCCATGGCTTTTGTTTTGTCTTCAAAATTTAACTTGGTCATTACAATGGCTGAGCCAACAATAAGCGCCATAGCTGCACCAAATCCAGCAATGATACGAGAGATTAACCACAAAATCTCATTGGTCGTTATTCCAAGAATAAGTGTGGTTACAACACAAAGCACCATTCCAAATCTAAAGTATTTTACTTTTGTATTAATATCCTTTAGAAACATAGAAAAAATTGAACCCAGCAAATAACCAACATAATTTACTGATGCTAAAACTCCAGCGAAAGTTAATTCTAAAAAATCATCAAGCATAAAAGGAAGTAGGGATGTAAATACAAACCTTGCCACTCCAACTCCCACAATAAGTGCTATGATACCTGCAAGAAGAATAGCTGCGTTGTTATTTCTATCTAGTAAATTAATATTAGTCACGCCATTGCCTTTTTTATTATATGTGCTATAATATCACTAAAAGTTATCGTATGTCAAATAATGAATCATGATATGTGATATATAGGAAAGTGATATGGACTCTAATTTATTAAAAGTTTTTGTAGAAGTTGCAAAAGTAAAAAGTATTTCTTTAGCAGCACGTGAGCTTCAGTTTGCTCAGTCAAATGTAACCGCACGTATAAAACAACTTGAAAAAAACGTAGGTCACTCTCTTTTCCATCGTATTCCAAAAGGTGTGATTCTTACAACTGCTGGTGAAAAGTTATATGCTTATGCAGTTGAGATTGTCAAAAAAACAGAAGAAGCCATTTCTTTTATGAAAAATATTGAGAAACAAAGCTCTCTTCGTGTAGGCTCAACTGAATCAAACGCAGTGGTTCGAATAGTGCCATTTTTATTAAATATGCATAAAGAATTTCCCAAAATACAATTGGAACTATTTACAGGAACCACAGAAGAGGTTACCAAAATGGTTGTGGATTATAAAGTAGATATTGCCTTTGTAAGTGGAGACCCTCAAAGCTCAGAGTTAATGGTACTAAATGAATTTGAAGAAAATATTGTCATAGTGGAGCCCAAAAATAGAATTGTGCCAAATGTATTGTTGTTGTTTAAAAAAGGATGTCGATATGACGCCTTTGTTCAGGAATATTATAGACAGCAAGGAAATGACAACTACAAGGTGCTAGAATTTGGCTCTTATGAGACAATTTTGGGCTGTGTGAAAGCAGGAATGGGAAAAACCCTATTACCCCTTAGTGTTGTAAAAAAACTGGGTTATGGAGAAGATTTGCATATTGTGAAGCTTGATGTGAGTGTGGCTAGTATTCATACCCATATGGTATGTAGAAAAGACTATGTACCTCAAATCAGTGAGTATCTAGAAAATATCAAACTTTAAAGGATTAAGATGCAAATAAATAGACTTGATCACTTGGTTTTAACAGTAAAAGATATAAATAAAACAGTGGATTTTTATGTAAATATTTTGGGTATGGAAAAAGAAGTTTTTAAAGAAAGTAGAGTTGCACTAAAATTTGGAGAGCATGCCGGAGCGGATGCGACTAAATCCCAGTATGGGCAAAAAATAAACCTTCATGAATTGGGTTCAGAGTTTGAACCCAAAGCCAGAAATGTAAAAGAAGGAAGTGCAGACTTGTGTTTTATAAGCGATACTCCTTTATCTGATATTATTCAGGAGCTTAAAAATTTAAAGATTACTATTGAAGAGGGACCTTGTCAAAGAACTGGTGCTATGGGTAGTATTGAGTCAATTTATCTTAGAGATCCTGATGAAAATTTAATAGAAATTTCTAACTACTAGACTTTTTCAAAGTGACAATTATTCCCCCAAGGATAATTAGAGTTGACAATAGTAAAGTAAAGGTAAGTTCTTCACCCAATAATATGATACTAAAAAATATAGCAATAATTGGAATAATAAGTTGAATGATACTTGCAGTTACGATTTGAAGTTGGGGTAATACGTAATACCAAATGGTGTATCCAATAGCTGAAGTTAAGGCGCCTGAGATACAAGCAAGTAAAACTCCATTTAAACTCACATAGGTATTGTCCATGAAAATAAAATACATAAGTCCTACAAATAGAAGTGCTTTAACAAAGTTATCTGTAGTATTAAACAAAGCATCTGTAGATTCTTTTCCAAGTACAGTATAAACAGCCCATGCAATTCCCGATAGAATCATTAAAAAAGAATGAAACAATGACAATTCAAATGATTCTCTAGGATACAGAAGATAAACCAAACCAACAAAGGCGATTATCATACCAATGGTTTTTTGTAGTGTAATTTTCTCTTTTTTAAACAAAGCTATAACAATCATGCTAAGTTGAACTACTCCAAATAACAATAGTGTCCCTAATCCTGCATCTAAAGACAAATAGGCATAAGAAAAAGTGATGGCATACAAAAACAGCATAAAAGAACTTAACCAATTTTTATCTTTTGTAAGAGTTATATTTTTCTGTTTAAAAAACAGTAGAAGTAGAAGGGTAAGTGTCCCTGAAAATATTCTAAAAAAAGTGAAAGAATATGCATCAATAAAATCATTGACCAAGGCAGCCTTGGCCAAAATAGAATTGGCACCTAAAAAAATAAGTGCCAAAGAAGTAAGAATAAAAACCCAAATAAAAGTAGGCTTTTCGTTCTTAGTTTTGTTTAAAACTTGGGTTGTTTTCAAAAAACTTTTCTATTTTTTCTGTATGGGAATAAATCTTTCCACTTCGTCTTAAAAAAGAATTGACGATATGAAAACCATGATTTAAAGCTGCCGCTATTGAGCCACCTGTATCAAAGGCAATATCTCCAGCAACGTATAAACAGTGTACGCTGGTTCTGTAATGCTCATCATAGACAGGTTTTAGATTTTCATCCAATTCAATATCACATTTTTTAAGAAAATCTACGGGGCTTGTGCCTCCAATGGCATAAATAATTCGGTCATAAATAGTATGATATCCATCATTGAAATTTACTTTAATTTTTCCAGAAGCACTTTCAACACTCTCAATATCCGTGTTTAAACGAAGACGTAATCGCTCTTGGCCATTATAAGCTCTCAACACATCTTCATTGTGGGGATTGAGTCTATTAAACTCTGCTTTTCTATATACCAAGGTGATGTCATTTTCTTCATCGGCCAAGTCATAAGCATATTCAGCTGCTGAATTACCGCCACCTACAACCAAGATTTTCTCCCCACTTGAACATTTATCCAGATTAAAATTCACAAACTTTTTAATGGAAGCTGGGATTTTATAAGAAGGTTTATTGGGTTTACCCATACGACCAATGGTTACAACCACTGCAATGGCTTTGTAGCTTTGAGTTGAAGTGGTGATTAGAAAAAGTCCATCTTCGTTTTTAATAACACTTTCAACTTCAGTGTTAAAAGCAGTATCTATTTTTTCTTCATCTAAAAGTTGATCAAAAAAATCTAATGTGGACTCTTTTGTACCATCCATAAAAGGAATATTTCCATCAACACTGAGGCTTTGACCTTTCCAGTCTCTATCTACTTTTTTGTTGTCTTTATAAAATTTTCGAATTGTACTTGAGTGATTATCAGCTTTATCAATCAAGATTACTTTATCTATTCCATGAACGGCCGCTTCAATTGCTGTTCCAATTCCACCAGGTCCACCACCAATAATTGCAATATCATAAATCATATTCTTCCCCACCTATAATTTTTATTGAACTAATTTTTTCGTGTTCGATTTTCTAGAATTTAAATTTTGAATTTATTATATACTAATTAAAATATTATTCCCAAATCCTATAAAAAACATATGACATATATATAATAATAATTGTAAGTAAAATTTGGATAAAATAGTACTTTATACTAAATAAAATAATACTATTGAAAAAATAATAACAAACTAAAGGTTTAAACTTAATGAAATATGGTGAAAAAGAAATAGCAAATTTTGATATTAATGCTGAGGAACACTATTGGCCTAATGATCACGACAAAGAGTACGTGATTAGAATTGAACTTCCTGAGTTTATGTGTAAGTGTCCAAGAAGTGGATATCCTGATTTTGCAACAATCTACTTAGAGTATACACCTGACAAATTTGTGATTGAATTAAAAGCAATTAAAATTTATATCAATTCATTTATGAATAGACATGTTTCCCATGAAAATTCTGCCAACGAAATTTTTGATACTTTGTATACAAAACTTAAACCAAAATGGATGAAAGTTATTGCAGATTACAAACCAAGAGGAAATGTACACACCGTTATTGAAATAGATAGCGCAAAATTTAAATAATAAAAGGGTTTTGTATTGGAGAGATTAGTAAGTACCAGTCAAGCAGCACAAATACTTGGCCTCTCCTTACAAGGTATCCATTACCGCATAAAAAACAATCAACTCAAATCTTTAAAACGTAGTGGTAAAACCTATGTTTATATCTCAGATTATCTACAAGAACAAACTCAAACCAAACAAGATAGTGTTGATGATAGCAACAAAGTCCTAGAAGTAAAAGATGAACAAATTGAGCTTTTAAAAGAATCCATGTCTTGGATGAAAAATCAATACAAAGATGAGATTGAAAGACTTGAGAAAAATCAAAAAAGAATTATAAAAGTATTTAAGTCAGAAATTCAACTTTTGCAAAATGCTTTTAATGAAATGCGTACCATTTATAAAAGTGAACACAAACAACTTGAAAATAATAATGTTGATTTCTCTTTTATGAGTATAAATGAGTTTTTTCTTTTGATGAGAAAACATAATAAATCAGATAGACAAATTAAAATACTCATATTAAATCAAATAAAGAATAAAGATAAAAGATTTATTTTCAAAAAAGAGTCTAAAGAATTGATGATTTATAAAAGTGATTATTCAGATTTGGTATAAAAGAGTAAAAATTAGGCATAAAAAAAGGTGCTATTAGCACCCTTCTCCAGATACCTAAACACACTACTAAAAGAGGTGCCTTGCTATGTTCCCATCCTGGGGCGTTGTCTCAAATAATAATTGTAAAGGTCTAAAGAAGAGCAGTCAAAACACTGTGTGTTCTCAGTGCTACTCTTTAGTGAGATGAAATATTAACCAAAATAAGTTTAAAATAAACATAAGTAGAGCCTAGAATTGATGGTATTTTATAAAAAATAGACTATAATTTCTTAAAAATAGATATAAAAGTGCACAAAAGGTAAAAAATGGCCATGAATAAACATGATGACTTTTTTAAAGAAGAGTTAAAACGAGCCTATAAAAGAGAAAAAAAACTTCAAAAAGAAATTCGAAGACTCACTTTGGAGCTTCAAAAAGAAATGAATAAAAAAGAAGAAGTTTATAAACAGTTTATTGGTGAAATGAAACACTTGATGTTACCAAGTGACAATAGCGCCAGTGAAATTATTGAAGTAAAAATTCAAAAGAAATCTAAATTTGAAAAACTCAAAGAAAAGGCCATCAAAGGTTCTTCTAAAGCACAATTTTCTTTAGCTGTGGTTTATTCCAATGGTTTAAATGATGTTAAAGTAGATAAAAATGAAGCCATATCTTGGTATAAAAAATCAGCTAAAAATGGAAATGATAAAGCCCAGTATAACTTGGGTGTTTTTTATGAAAGTGGAAAGTTTCTCAAACAAAACTATGAAAAAGCAATAGCGTTGTTTGAAAAAGCTGCCAAGCAAGATAATGTTAAAGCACAATATAATCTGGCAGTGATGTATTTAAATGGAAAAGGTATTGAAGTTGATATGGGAAAAAGTAAATATTGGACACAAAAAGCTATGGACAATAATTTTGAAAAAGCACAAGTGCTTTGGGACTTGTTTGATTTAGAACAAGCAGCTGGTTAAAGGAATAATATGGATGTTTTTATGTCAGGGTTGTTTATTGTGGCTGTTTTAGCCTATGTATTTTTTAAATTTGTAAGACCTTTGTTTAAAAATAAATTTTAATTTACACTAATAGTTTAATAGCTTGATAAATTGATAGCTTGTGGGAATATCCCACAAACTTCATTTATTTAGGACTGGTCATCTCTTCTGGTCTAACGTTTTTATCAAACTCTTCTGCACTCATCAGCCCCAATGCTACAGCTTCTTCTTTCAAAGTAGTTCCATTTTTATGGGCAGTTTTTGCAATGAGTGCTGCATTCTCATATCCAATATGAGGATTAAGTGCAGTAACCAACATCAATGAATCATTTAAGTATTTGGTGATATTTTCCATATTTGGCTCAATTCCTACCGCACACTTATCATTAAATGCCATCATTGTATCACTTAGCAATCGAATAGATTGTAAGATGTTGTAAGCAATGACTGGTTTAAATACATTAAGTTCAAAGTTTCCTTGTGATGCTGCAATTGAAACAGCAGTATGGTTTGCCATAACTTGCACAGCGACCATTGTCATGGCTTCACTCTGAGTTGGATTTACTTTTCCAGGCATGATTGAACTTCCTGGTTCATTTGCTGGTATATTTAGCTCTGCAAGGGAGCATCTAGGACCTGAACTTAACCATCTGATATCATTGGCTATTTTCATTAAGTTCGCTGCAAGGGCGTTTAAAACCCCACTTAAAAACACCTCTCCATCATGTGCAGTTAAAGCGTGGAACTTATTGGGATGGGACACAAATTTATAAGATGTTTGGGTTAATTCATTTAAAGAATCACTCACCATACTAGAAAATGCTGGATGTGAGTTCAGACCAGTTCCCACAGCAGTTCCGCCAATAGCAAGTTCAACGAGATACTTCATGCTATCATCTGTTTGTTTTAAAGCCTTATCTAACATATCCACGTAAGCAGAGATTTCTTGCCCTAGGGTAATTGGAGTGGCATCTTGTAAGTGGGTACGTCCAATTTTTACGATGTCTTTAAATTTTTCAGCTTTTTTCTCAAATGTTTCTTTTAAAACATTTATAGAAGGAATCAATTGTTTTTGGATTTCTAGGACAAAAGCCACTCTCATTGCTGTTGGATAAGTGTCGTTAGAGCTTTGTCCTTTGTTTACATCATCATTGGGATGTACTGGTTTATTCACTCTAAAATCTTCGCCCAAGAGTTCACTGGCTCTATTAGCAACCACTTCATTCATATTCATATTTGATTGGGTACCTGAACCTGTTTGCCAAACTACTAAAGGAAAGTTTCCTTCTAGTTTACCTGCAATCACTTCATCACAAGCTGTTGCAATAACCTCTGTTTTAGTATCATCTAAACGTTTTAACTTATTGTTTACTATTGCACAAGCTTTTTTCAAAAAAGCAAATCCAGTGACCACTTCTTTTGGCATCTTTTCATCACCAATAGGAAAGTTCTCAACACTTCTTTGGGTTTGAGCTCCCCAGTATTTATCATTGGGAACTTTCATTTCACCCATAGTATCTTTTTCTATTCTATAGTCCATAGTATTTCCTTTATTATGTATAATGCGCAGTATAACACATTTATACCAATTTTGATAATTGATATCAATAACTAAAATGATGTTAAATTAAATATAAATTTATTCTAATAAAGTATAAAGAAAGTAATCTGAAGTATTTGTTTAAAAAAAGAGTTAGTTAATAAAGAGTACTACAAGAGCCGAAGCCCTTGTAAATATAATTAGATAGTTCTGAACTTAGCAGGTCCAGTTGTGTGAATTGAAACACCATCAGTGTCAACAGCCACAGTTACAGGCATATCTTTGATTTCAAATTCATAGATAGCTTCCATTCCCATTTCTTCAAAAGCTACTACTTTTGATTCTTTGATTGATTGAGAAATTAAATATGCTGCTCCACCTGTTGCAATCAAATACATAGATTTGTATTTTTTGATTAAATCAATAGTTGGTTGTTTTCGCTCAGCTTTACCAATCATACCCATGATTCCAATTTCCATCATATCTTGTGTAAACTTATCCATTCGTGTTGCAGTTGTAGGTCCCGCAGGTCCAACTGCTTCATTTCCTACTGGATCCACAGGACCTACGTAGTAAATGAATCTGTCTTTTAAATCAACACCATTTGGTAAAGCTTTTCCTGCATTTTTGTACTCAACTATTTTTTTATGAGCAGCATCACGTGCAGTTAAGATTTTTCCTGATAATAATAAAGTATCTCCAGATTTAAACTGTGATAAGTTTTCTTTTGTCAACTCTTCGATGTTAACTCTTTTGATTGAATCAACTGGAAGTTCAATATCTGGCCATAAATCTAAATCTGGTTTTTTAAACACAGCAGGTCCATTTCCTTCTAATTCAAAGTGAATATGTCGAGTCGCTGCACAGTTTGGAATCATAGCAACCGGAAGTGAAGCTGCATGACAGGGGTAGTCTAAGATTTTAACATCAAGAACAGTAGTTAATCCACCAAGACCTTGTGCTCCAATACCAATTTTATTGATATCTTCGTATAATCTTAATCTTAACTCTTCAAGAGCATTTTGGGGTCCTCTTTTTTTAAGTTCATGAATATCAACAGGACCCATTAATGATTCTTTTGCAAGAAGCATAGATTTTTCAGGGTTACCACCAATACCAATACCAATGATTCCAGGAGGACACCATCCAGCACCCATATTTCTTGCATTTTCCATAACCCAGTCATAAATTGAATCACTTGGATTTAATACAGCAAATTTAGATTTGTTTTCACTTCCTCCACCTTTAGCAGCAACTGTGATATCAATTGTATCACCGTTGTTTACTGTCATATGAATAACAGCTGGAGTATTGTCTTTTGTATTTGTTCTTTTTCCTGCAGGATCAGAAACAATTGAGTATCTTAAAGTATTTTTTGGATCTTTATATCCTAAAGCAACACCTTCATTGATGATGTCTTCAAGTTCTTTAGTTAAGTCAAGTTTAGCATTTAAACCAACTTTAACGAATACATTAATTGAACCTGTATCTTGGCAAAGGGGTCTATGACCCATAGCACACATTTTAGAGTTAATTAAAATCTGTCCAATTGCATTTTTAGCAGATTCTGATTCTTCTTTTTCATATGCCTCAACCATTCCTTTAATAAAATCCTCTGGATGGTAGTAAGAAATATATTGAATTGCATCTGCAACACTTTGTCTGATATCATTTTCAGTGATTGTACTCATTATCTGTCCTCATCGTAATTTGCCCCGATTATAGCTAAGTTTAGATTATGAAATCACATGCTATTTGTTCTCACTTTTATCAGTAAACAGCGATATAATAGGCTGTATGTGAATTTTTAGTATAAGTATAAATTATGAATAATGTTACATTATGATACGATAAAGGTGATATATTTTAAAAAATTAGGCTAAAAAAAAGCATCCTTGGAAAGATGCTTATTGATTTTATTTTAAAATTTCGTTCGAGGAGTGTAGTTTGTTCGCGGAAACTACTAAGGGATTAAGTCGCCAAATTCGCAATGCAACTTATTCGATAGTGTAAGTATAATAGATGATAATTAATACTTAGTGAATAAAGGGTTAACAAAAAATTAACACCTCAAAAGAAATTGAATAAAACTATTTTTTATCTTTTTTATCTTTTTTTGCTCTAAATCCCATTAGGTACCATGCAAAGAATGCCAAAGCAGCACCCAGTAGTATTGGCCAGTTTTCTTCCATAAAAAATCCTTTGTATTTTATAAGATAATATAACATACTTCATTTGAATTATTACTAATTCCACTTTTTTAGTAGGGCTATTTAAAATTAACAAAGATTTAACAAAAATTGTATAAAGTTAAAATATATGAAGATTTCAACTTAATCACTGTTAAATGTAAATTGGTCATAATACAAAAGATAATTGAATATTTTAAAGGTTACAATATATGGATATAGTCACATTTGTAGTAGAACATGAAGCCCAAGTAAGAATGAGTTTTTTTCTTGGATTATTAGCTATTATGGGAGTTTGGGAACTGAAAAAACCAAGACGAGTTGCAAAGATATCCAAAGTAAAAAGATGGTTAAATAATCTTGGTTTGGTATTTTTCAATTCTTTTATTTCAAGACTAGTTCTTCCAATAGCCTCCACAGGTATGGCAATAATGGCTGCTGAGCAAAACTGGGGAGTATTTAACTATTTTAATATCTCACCACTTATTAGCACGATTGTTTTTATAGTTGTGATGGATTTGATTATTTATATTCAACATGTAATGGTTCATGCTATTCCTTTATTTTGGAGATTTCACCGTGTCCATCATGCGGATTTGGATTATGATGTGACTACAGGTGCAAGGTTTCATACTGTTGAGATTATCTTTTCTATGTTTATAAAACTTATTGCCATTATTCTTTTAGGACCTTCTGTTTTTGCTGTTATACTTTTTGAAGTCATTTTAAATGGAATGGCTATGTTTAACCATGGAAATGTAGGATTGCCAAAATCTTTAGATACTTTTCTACGATTTTTTGTGGTTACCCCTGATATGCATAGGGTTCACCATAGTATTGAAGAAGATGAAACCAACAGTAACTTTGGATTTAATTTAACTTGGTGGGATAGAATTTTTGGGACTTATAGATCTGAAGTTCGAAAAGGACAAATAGATATGACAATTGGACTTAAAAATATGCGCAATCCAAAACAGACCAATTTTATACTTGGTATGTTGATTATTCCTTTTAGAGGGAAAATCACACAATATGCTATTAATGCCAAGAAAAGAAAAAAGTAAATAGAAATATTATAAATTACTTACCTTTTATAATAGTCATTGTATACTCATTGATTACTTATAGGGATGTTCATGTTAAATGCATTTAAAAAAGATTACGATGATACGGCGTTAATCACTGAGTTAGAAAAGCCAAAAGTTGATGTTAAAAAACTCAATAAAATTATAGCCTCTGGTCAAATAAAAATAAATACTTTTATAGATGAAACAAATAAAATCACCTATTTACATAAAATCATCAAAGGAAATAATCTGGTCTCAACCCAGTGGCTGTTACACAATCATGCCAATCCTTATACTGAAGATGATTATAATCTCCCTGCTTTTTTTTACTTTATTCACTCACCCATTGCCAATAAGTTATATCATATCCTAGAAGAAAATAATGTGGACTTTGCATATAAAAGTACCCAAGGAAGAATGGTCCTACAAGATATTGTAATCAATGGTGACCTTCCATTGTTTAATAGAGTGGTACGAAAAGTGAAAAAACCTTTCTCTTTTGACTCTTACGGTAGAAACATCTTATTTGATGCCATCTCGAGTGGAGATAAAGATACCATGAATTTGGTCTTTGACCATGAAGAAAGTGCCTTAGATATACAAGACAATGAGCAAAACTCTTTGTTACACTTTGTCAAAGATGGAGACCTAAATTTAATAGAGTATCTTTTAGAAAAAGGTGTCTCTCCAGCTCTTCAAGATATTCACGAAAAAAATATCATATTTTATCTCTCCGAGCGAGTAGAAAAATCAAGCAGTGAGCTAGATATCAAGCATCTTACGAAATTAATCGATATGGCATTAAGGGTAAAAGATAGTTTGGGTCAAAAAGATAAAAAAGGAAATAATCTTCTCATTGGTTTTTTAAATACTTTAAACAAACCACTCTCAGCCTATAATCAAAAGAGCTTTTTATCCACGTTAATCTCGAAGTTTATAAAAAGTGGTGTGGATATCAATGAGAAAAACAATGAGGGCGAAAATGCTCTTTTTGTATCTGTAGAAAAAAATGATTTAGATACAGTTATCTTGTTACTTGATAACGATGCCAATGTCAATATGCCAAATTCAAATCAAGAAACCCCATTGTCCCATGCAGTTTTAAAAGGAAACAATGAGTACTTAGAAATGGTACGATTATTACTTTCTAGTAAAGCAAACCCCAATATCAAGGACCCAACAGGGGTGTGTATCTTTGAAAAGATTATCTTTATTCTTTTATATATCAATAAACTTAATCTTAAAGTTGAAACTACAGATGTTCCTTTAAAAGAAAATGAGGACATAGATCTTGATAAGTTTAATGAAGACGATTTTATTAGAACTGTTTTTGAACTCATAGTTGCTGATCAACTCATTGATTTTGATATCTTAGATTCTCAAGGAAACCCATACTTTTTCATTCTGGTTTTTAGTGAAAACAACTATTTTGCAGAGTTACTTTTTAAAGCAGGTGCAGATATTAATCAGCCTAATAGTGAAAACAAGAATATTTTAGAATATTATATTGATTTTGTAAAAGCCAATGATGTTGATGAAAACACAGTAAAAAGAATTATTAAAAACATCGTTAAGTTTGGAATAGATTTAACCAAAAGAGATGAACAAGGTGCAACAATTGTTCACAATACCATCTTAAAAGAACCTCTCTCAATGGCTAGAAACCTTATTAGTGTTGGTGGGGGAATCAATGTCACAGATAAAAAAGGAAGAACTCTTTTACACAATGCTGTATGGGCAAATGATATTGAAAAAGTTAGATTTGTAATAGGTATCAAAAAAGAACTTCTAAACATCCCTGATAAACTGGGAATCATGCCTATTAATTATGCAGTATTTTTTGGAAATACAGAACTGACTTACTATTTACTCAGCATCAAT
>MAAC01015496.1_pt1 | contig 13363 bp, 13 predicted proteins | sample 1115981 | NCBI WGS metagenome assembly MAAC01 (sample SAMN04961126, study PRJNA320927) | seawater metagenome | isolation source: sample BD02T64 sea water enriched with oil for 64 days | place: USA:Gulf of Mexico | collected 2013-07-27 | reverse complement strand
ATGAATAAAATGGTACATTTGTCCGATTAAAAAAGATAAAAATACTAAATGGAAATATTAATAAAAGCATCTCAGTTTATTTTAAGCTTATCATTATTGATTGTTTTACATGAATTGGGTCACTTTATACCTGCAAAATTATTCAAAATAAGAGTAGAGAAATTCTACTTATTTTTCGATTATAAATTCTCATTAGTAAAAAAGAAAATTGGTGATACAGTATATGGTATCGGATGGATTCCTCTTGGTGGATATGTAAAAATATCTGGTATGATAGATGAAAGTATGGATACCGAGCAAATGGCTTTACCTCCACAACCATGGGAATTTAGATCTAAACCTGCTTGGCAACGTTTAATTATTATGTTGGGTGGAGTTATTGTAAACTTTGTATTAGGTATTTTTATTTACATTATGTTAATGTATTCTTATGGGGAAAACTTTTTACCTAATAAGAATGTAAATACAAATGGTGGAGTTTGGGTACAAGATTCTTTAGCTATTGATTTAGGTTTAGAAACTGGAGATAAAATCTTAACTATTGACGGAAATGAAATTCGTAAATTTAATAGCTTACCTGTTGAGTTTATCAATGGAAACAACTATACAATTGAAAGAAATGGGGCGGTTTTTAATAAAGAAATTCCAATAGATTTTATTTCTAAATTAATTGAAAGAGGTAAAAATGAAGGTGCTTTTATTTTACCTAGATACCCTTTTGTTGTTGGTGGTATTCCAGATACTTCTCCAAACAGAACTTTAGGTTTACAGAAAAAAGATATCATTGTTGGGATTAACGGAAATGCAATCACCTATTTTGATGAAGCTCAAACTGAATTAAATAAATTTAAAGGTCAAAAAATATCACTTACTCTAAAGAGAGGTGAAAAAACAAAAGAGATTCCTGCAATAGTAACTGATGAAGGAAAACTAGGAGTGCAAATTGCTCAGCTTTCGATGAAAGACCTAGAAAGATTAGGGTATTATAAGTTACAGAATAACGAATATACTTTTTCAGAAGCAATTCCTGCAGGTTTAAACAAATCTTGGAGCACCTTAACTGGATATGTAAAACAATTAAAAAAGATTTTTAACCCTAGTACAGGAGCTTATAAAGGCCTAGGAGGTTTCATTTCTATTGGAAGTATTTTCCCTTCTGAATGGAGCGCAGAAACGTTCTGGAACATCACAGCCTTCTTATCTATCATGTTAGGATTCATGAACTTATTACCAATTCCTGCTTTAGATGGTGGACATGTAGTTTTTACCTTATGGGAAATGATTACTGGTAAAAAACCTGGAGATAAATTTTTAGAATATGCACAAATTGTAGGATTCATATTGCTAATTGCATTGCTACTCTTTGCAAATGGAAATGATATTTTCCGACTCTTTAAATAGACATAAATAAATAGTAAAAAACGCGCTAGAAATTCTAGCGCGTTTTTTATTTATATACTGATTTAAACGATTTATTTAAAAAGGAATTCCAAACATAAGATTGACTGCATTTATCACAATCATAGGCTTTAAAACCAGGAATAAATTTAACCAATCCCTTTCGTTTTAACCGATGTCTAGAAACAGATGTACAATTAGGACACGCTTTCATTATTCGAAAAATATTAATGCAATGCAAAAATAGTTCATTACGAAACAATTTACACAGGTATAAACACCTGTATTCTAACAAAAAAGCTCCCTGAATAATCAGAGAGCTTTTATAACATATATATAAATTGAGTTTTTAAACTTTCAATTCTTTTCCTTTTTGTTTCGCAACTTCATTACGTTCAATTTTATGTTCTGGACGTGTCCATTTAGGTTTTTCTCCTAAAGATTCAAATTCAGAATCAGTTGCTTCAACAGTTTGTGGCTGTACTTTTTTCGTAAATGGTTTTTGAGGATTCAAGCCTAACAAAGCAAACATTTTCATGTCTTCATTTACATCTGGGTTTGGAGTAGTTAGTAATTTATCTCCCGCAAAAATAGAATTTGCACCAGCAAAGAAACACATTGCTTGTCCCTCTCTACTCATTTGAGTTCTACCTGCTGATAAGCGTACTTGGGTTTCTGGCAACACAATTCTGGTAGTTGCTACCATACGAATCATGTCCCAAATTTCTACTGGTTTTTCATCTTCTAAAGGAGTTCCTTCAACCGCAACCAATGCATTAATTGGTGTAGATTCTGGTTGTGGATCTAAGGTTGATAAAGCCACTAACATTCCTGCTCTATCTTCAACATTTTCTCCCATTCCTATAATTCCGCCAGAACAAACAGTCACATTTGTTTTACGAACATTACCAATCGTATCTAAACGGTCTTGATACCCTCTTGTAGAAATTACTTCTTTATAATACTCTTCAGACGAGTCTAAATTATGATTATACGCATACAATCCAGCCTCTGCCAAACGTTGTGCTTGGTTTTCTGTAATCATTCCTAAAGTACAACAAACCTCCATATCCAACTTGTTTATACCACGTACCATTTCTAATACTTGATCAAACTCTGGCCCGTCTTTTACATTACGCCAAGCAGCTCCCATACAAACTCTAGAACTTCCACTTGCTTTTGCTCTTAAGGCTTGTGCTTTTACCTGATTTACACTCATCAAATCATTTCCTTCTACACCCGTGTGATATCTTGCTGCTTGCGGGCAATAGCCACAATCTTCAGAACATCCACCAGTTTTGATAGATAACAATGTAGAAACCTGAACAACATTTGGATCATGTTGTTTTCTGTGAATTGTTGCTGCATCATACAGCAACTCCATCATGGGTCTATTATATATTTCTAGAATTTCTTCTTTGGTCCAGTTATGTCTTACTTCGCTCATAAATTCAAGTTCATTTAGATTTGTCAAAAATAAAAAATTCCGCTGGAATAGCGGAATTTTATTAAGTCTTATTTTGCATCATCAGAATTGCCATCTTCAATTATGTCAGATGGATTTTCTGGGTGTGTTTCAGATATTTCGGATACAAGTTCCGCTGGTATTTCTTTTCCTTTTAAATAATCTGGCAATTGCATTCCTGCCATATTAAACATTTCTTGTAATGGTGGTACCGATTTATACATTCCAGAAATAAAGTTAGAAGTAGAAGTCTTTCCATCTTTACCTCCTCCATTTTCCCAAACAGTAATTTTATCAATTTTAATGTTTTTAATAGCTTCTGCTTGAGTTTTAACCAGTTCTGGTAACTTATCTGCAATTAACAACAATACGGCATCTTTAGAATTATTTCCTGCTGCTTTTACAATTTGATCTAAACCTGCTGCTTGTTTTGTTAATACCTCATATAGCCCTTGCGCTTCTGCTTGTGCTTTAAACAGAATAGCATCTGCTTCTCCTTTTGCAATTCTCCTAATATTTTCTGCTGCCGCCTCTGCATCTATTTCTACTTTCTTTTTATCTATTTCTGCTGGCACAATAATATCTGCCATCTGAGAAGAGCGTTCTCTTTCTGCTCTAGCAAGTTCTGCTTCTTTTTCTGCAGCATAAGATTCTTCTAATGCTTTTGCAGATTGTACTTTCTCTGAAGCAATCGCCACTCTTTCTGCTTCTGCTTCCCTTTGTCTACGTGAAGAATCAGAATTTGCAACAGCAATTTTTGCTGTATTTTCACCATCTACTGCCTGTGCATTTGCAGCAGCAACTTGTGTTCTCTCGTCTTGGACCGCATTAGCTTCTCCAATAGAACCATCTCTGTTTTTTTCTGCCACAGATTTACGTGCTGCATTAATAGCGTGTGCTGCTGCTTCCTTTCCTAAAGCTTCAATATATCCAGACTCATCAACAATGTCTGTAATATTTACGTTGATTAACTTTAAACCAACTTTCTTCAATTCTGTCTCAACACTTTTAGAAATATTGGTTAAAAACTTATCTCTATCAGAGTTGATTTCTTCAATATCCATAGAGGCAACTACCAAACGCAATTGACCAAAGATAATTTCTTGTGCTAAATCTTGAATTTCATTTTGCCCTAACCCTAATAATCGCTCAGCAGCATTTTGCATAACCCCGGGCTCTGTAGAAATACCGATGGTAAATCGAGACGGAACATTGACACGAATATTCTGTTTAGAAAGTGCATTTACTAGATTCACTTCAATAGATATTGGCGTTAAATCTAAAAATTGATAATCTTGAATTACAGGAAATATAAAGGCGGCTCCACCATGAATGCACTTTGCCGATTGTCCACCACTTACTTTACCATACACCACCAAAATTCTATCAGACGGACATCTTTTGTATCTTTTTATTAAGGTAATAAATAGTATAAATATAAATAGAATTGCAATTCCAATTCCGATTACTCCAGCTGAGGAGTCAATTTGTAATAACATCATTTTTATCATAGCTTATAATTTAATTTTGAAGTTCTATTATTAATATTCCGTTGTTTGTTACCTCTACTACTTTAATCACATTTCCTTGTGTTAAGTCATGGTTATGGTCTGTTAAAGCTTCTAATTCTCTTAATGTTCCTTGTACTTTAATTTGTACTTTTCCTATTGAAGATCTTTTTGCTCCAACTGTCAAATACACTTCTCCAATTGCATGTAAAGCATTGTCCATTTTTAAGGTACCACTAGAAACAAGTTTGCTAATGTAGTAAAACAAGGCAGCCATAATTGCCATCATTACTAAACCACAACCTAATGAAATGAAAATTGTAAGGGTTTTGCTATTTCCTGCATCAATACTTGCAATTCCACTCCATCCAAAAATAGTAAAAAAGGCTACTAAGTTTTTAAGTGTAAAAAATTGAAAACCTGCACCTGTATCTGCATCCATTTCTGCATCTACATCACCAACATCATCAGAGTCTCCACCAATAAAAGCTGTGACTAATACGAAAACAAAAATCACGGTAGAAATCCCAGTTACTACCCAATAAATTTGTTGTAAAGAAGTTAATTCTGAAAACCATTCTGACATAAAGCAATTATTTTTAATTAGTTACTAAAAATAGTTTTTTTGACTGATACTAACAATTATTTAGTCAATAAAACAGAAACTGCATTTCCACCAAATCCAACGGCATTTATCAAAATTTTACTGAATTGTTTTGGTTCTTTTTGAGCCAGTGTAAAAGGGACTGAAATTAGTTGTTGATGCTCCAACATTAAAATTGCCAATTCTAGACTTAAAATTCCGGATGTCGCAAATGTGTGACCCAGTTTCCATTTATTAGTAGTTAAAAAAGGAAGTTTGTTACAAAATACATTCTGAATCGCCCTAAACTCAGACCTATCTCCTTTGATAGTTCCAGGAGCATGCATCACAATAACATCAATATCATCAATAGAGTTTTCTCCCAATGCCATTTTCATAGATTTTTGAAAACAAGTTGCTTCTGTAGAAATAGAAATATTATGCTCTAAAATTTCTGTAGCATATCCAACTCCAATAATCTTAGCAATAGCATTCTCTTTTATTCCTTCTTCTAAACACAACACTGCAGCTGCTTCTCCCAACACCATGGAATTCTTTTTCTTTTCTAGATTAAATGCTTGACATGGGTACTTCGTTGTATTCTGCGCATAGATTTTTAAGGCCTGCATTTGTGCGATGGTAAAATCGGTTAATGCCGCTTCACTTGCACCCACTAAAAATTTATCAGACATTCCTGAATTAATCCAGGCAACACCATTTAACAATGAATGTAACCCTGTAGAACAGGTAATAGAGTGTGAAATTTCTGGCCCATCGGATTGTAAATCATGTGCTACCCAAGAAGAAATGTTACCTAATGTAGTTGTTGGAGAACTCAAGGTTTCTGCATGCTTATTTTCTAAAAAATCTTTGTGATACTTTTCAAATAATGAGGTTGCTCCTCGAGAAGAACCCATATTAATTCCGAAATTATCTTCCGACTTCCATTTGGCCTTTTTAATTGCTTTTCTAGCCACAAACAATGCGTACAACACTGAATTATCTAGATTTTTATATTTAGAATCTGATTGTTTTAATCCTTCTATTTCAAACTGATCTTCTTTAGAAATTTGTGCAACCAACGCAGTAAAGTTTTCAAAGGCTTTTTCTGTTATAAAATGCCCATCATTTCGATAGTTTTCCCAAATAAGATTTTGATTACTTCCTAAAGCAGAAAGTGAAGAAATAGCTGTTATGGATATTGGTTTTTGCAATGCCTAAAATTTTACACAAAGATACTTCTTAACTTAAATAATAGCTAAAGATTCTTCTATTGTTTGATATACTTTTTTCAATTGCGCATCAGTAATTACATAGGGTGCTAAAATGTAAATAGTATTTCCTAGTGGACGTAAACAAACACCGTTTTCCATAAAGAAACTGAATAATTTATAACGTAAATCTCCATATCTATCCATTTCTAAGTTTAAATCTAAGGCATAAATAACACCCAGCTGACGTGTTTCTTTTACTTTTGGATGACTTTTAATTCTAGCATCAAAAGCGGCATGTGATTTTGTAATTCTAGCAATACTTTGCTGAATTTCTTCTGTTTGCAATAACTTAATTCCTGCCAACGCAGCTGTACAAGAAGTTGGGTTTGCCGAATATGTATGTCCGTGAAAAAAACCTTTTCCAATATCATCACTTAAAAAAGCATCGTATACTTTTTGTGTAGCACTTGTTATTGCCATTGGAACTAATCCCGCAGTTAACGATTTTGACAAACAGATAATATCTGGTTGATTCACTAAATGTTCTGAGGCGAAGTTTTTTCCTGTTTTTCCAAATCCGGTCATTACTTCGTCTGCAATTGCCAACACATTGTGTTGTTTTGCTATTGCTAATAATTCATCCAATAAATCGCCATCAAACATTTTCATGGCAGCAGCTCCTTGTACCAAAGGTTCATAAATAAAAGCCGCAACATTGTTTTCGGCAAGTAGTTTTGTAAATTGTTCTTTTACAATTTCAAAACTTTCTTTTGTAGGAACCTGAATTCTGTCTACATCAATAAAAAACTCTTCAAATGGCCCATTGTAAACTGACAATCCAGAAACTGACATGGCCCCAAAAGTATCTCCGTGAAACCCGCCTTCCAAAGCAATTATTTTTCCACGTCTTTCTCCTTGATTAAAATGGTATTGTAAGGCCATTTTTATCGCAATGTCTACAGAAGTAGATCCATTATCAGAAAAGAATAATTTCTCTTGATTAGCTGGAAGAATCTTTATCAGTTCTTCTGATAGTTTAATTGCTGGCTCGTGCGTAAACCCTGCAAAAACAACATGATCTAATTGCTGCATTTGGGCGTATACTTTACTTGTAATATAGGCATTACAATGCCCATACATACAGGTATACCAAGAAGCAATTCCGTCTATATATTCGTTTCCTTTATCATCAAACAACAACGCGCCTTTTGCCTTGGTTATTGCCAAATGATCTGGATGTAATTTGTGTTGTGTTAATGGATGCCACAAATGTTTTTTATCTCTTTCTTGTAATGTCATAAGTTTGTAAAATTAATAAATCAGAAGTTACAAAGGTTCAAATCTGCATAGTTACAAACGATTGCTGTTATTCTAATATAAAATGTGGTTCTGTATGTATTTTTCAATATGCAAATATAATTTGTTTTCATATAAATATGCGCCCATGAAACAAGTTCAGAGTGACGTTTTATAGCCTCTCCAACTTCTCACGAAACAATGCTGCATATTCTCGAATTACATTGGTATCAAAATACGGTTCTTCCACAATGCGACCAATTACAGAAGTAGAGGTCATTTTCTGAATAATTTCTTCTGTAGTTTTATGTTCCTCTCCAGAAAAAATAATTGAAACGTCAAACCCTTTTTCTTCTAAGGTTTTTATAGTTAATAATGTGTGATTGATGCTTCCTAAATAATGACGAGAAACCACAATTACTTTATAATCTGATTTGATGAGATCTAAAATTGTTTCCGAATTATTTAAGGGAACTAACAATCCACCAGCACCTTCGATCACTAAATTATTTTTAGTTTTTGGTTCTTTTATTTCGGCTAAATCAATTGTAATTCCGTCAATTTCTGCTGCTGCATGCGGACTCATAGCAGTTTGTAGCGCATAGCTATTTGGATGAAATTTTGATCGTTGATTTGAAATTAGTCTTTCTACTTTCTTCGTATCACAATTGTTTAATTCACCTGCCTGAATCGGCTTCCAATAATCTGCTTGCAATGCTTCAGTTACAATAGCAGATGCAATTGTTTTCCCTACTTCTGTAGAGATTCCTGTTATGAAAATTTTTTTCATTTAAAAATTGTTTTACAATTATTACAAATAAACTTCCTGCTTTCGAAGAAAGGAAACAACATATAAAACACATTTTTACGCTGTGATGGAGCAACCAAAATTTTTGTTGAATTACATTTTTCACAATGCATATCATTTTCTTCTGCATCTTTTTGATATGTTCTTATTTCATTATAAATTGCTGATGCTTTTTTTAAATCAGCGTTATGAACTAACAATTTTACACCACCAATTGCTTGGCTTAATAAAGGGTCTGTATCAATGGTTTTTTCATCCATCAACATGGTTTTTATTTTTTCAGAATCTAATTTAGATTTTACTAATTGTGCTTCTGTAGAATATTCAAAAACGGCTAAAACGGTAAAATTTTCTTTCATTTGCTCTTTTTTAATTGTGTGTAAAAATATTAAGATTCTCCAAAATATTAGTGATTTCTTTTCTTGCATTATAACTGTGCAAACAAAAACGTAAACGCTCTTCTCCAACAGAAACCGTTGGAGATAAAATGGCCTTTACATCGTATCCTTTTTGCTGTAATTGATCTGCTATTTTTTTTGTTTTTATAGCTCCCGAAACCAAACAACAATGTATTGCTGAATTGCTTTCAATAAACACCTTTTGAAGTTGCAACCTTCTTATTTCTGACTTAAAAAACTGAATATTTTCTTGCAGTTTTTGTTGCGAGTTCTCTACGAAGCCTGTATTGAGCGAGGTCGAAATACTCGAACTGACATTTAGCTGATTGTATGCCATTTTAATTGTTGCCAATGCGTGTGGAGCCAACCCTGTTGTGTACACAAAACTTCTCGCAAAATTAACTAGATATTGTTTCAATTCTTTACTTCCTACTATTGCTGCTCCATGACAACCTAATCCTTTTCCAAAGGTGATAATTCGAGCAAAGACAGCCTTTTCAATTCCTAACCTTTGTATCTCGCCACACCCGTGCTGCCCAAAAACACCAATTGCATGTGCTTCATCAACCACAAAAAATGCGTTGTGTTTTTTACAAATTTCCGACATAGCAACCAAGTCTGGCATATCGCCATCCATAGAAAAAACAGATTCTGTTACTATGTAGATTTCAGTATGAGATTCTGAAACAAGTTCATAATGACGTTTTAATAAAGACGCTAAATCTTCTATATCATTGTGTTTAAACTTATATGCTTTTGCATTGGATACTTGAATTCCGTCTCGTATAGAAGCATGAATAAATTCGTCATAAATAATCACATCTCCACGTTGTGGAACGGATGAAAAGAAACCCAAGTTTGCATCGTACCCCGAATTGAAAATCAATGCAGCTTCAGATTGATGAAATTCAGAAATTTGATTTTCTACCACATCATACAAAAAATGATTCCCAGAGATTAATCGTGATCCTGTTGCGCCATTTATTTTGAGGTTTTCACCAACCAAAAATTGATGTGCTCCGTCAAAAATAGTTTCAGATTTTGCAAACCCCAAATAATCATTCGAAGAAAAATCTATCAAATTAGATTGTAAATCAAGCGTTCTTAGTGCTTTGTTTTCAACTCTAGAATTTATCTTATTTTTTAATTTATTTGGAAATTTCATCGACACAAAAATAGGAAAAATTATAACGAAACACCTCATAAATATAAAATTCAAAACTTAATAAATCATTCTTTTTTAATAATTTATTATTGTTATTCGATAATTTTTATATATTTGCAGTATAATTATACATTAACTATGAAAACAATTCAACTCTTAAGAACCCTTATCAATATTTTATTTTTTACACTAATTGCAGTATTTGCTATTGGGTTTATGTGTACACTCATTTTATTTATCTCCCCTGATTCATTGCCTTTACCACTAAGTGGTTTTTCTATGTTGTTCAACAATTTATTTTCTTGGCAGATGTATCTTGTGCCATTAATAACGGGAATAAATTACATCTTATTTATAATCGCAATTTTCTACTTAAAAAAAAGCGTTTCTTCATTTATAGAATCAGATTACTATAGTGAAAAAGCAACAACGAATTTTAAAAAAGCAGGAAACATATTTATTTTTATTGGTGTATCCACAATTGTTATTCAATTATTTGCAGTGCAATATGTTCAAAGTATAGCGAATAATATGTTACAAATGAAAACCAATTATTTAATAAGCATACTCAACACATTAGCAGCTGCAATAGATTTAAAAAGTGTGCTAGCTATCATTATAGGTTTGTTCTTTTTACTCTTCAGTAAAATATTTGAAAACTCAAGAATATTAAAACAAGAAAACGATTTAACAATATAATTATGAAAGACAATACAAACATACTTACCATAATAACTTACGTGGTTATTGTATCTTCCATATCAATCTTATTAAATGACATGAGAGGGTTTGATATGGAACAATACAAGTCGTTTTTGAATTGGGCAAAAACTGCTGATAAAAGCGAATCTTGGTTTACTTCTAAAAACGCTATTAAATGGAGCTATTATGTAATTAGTACTGCAATATTTTTCTGGAAAGGCTATCTAATTTATGGTTTTACTTATTTTATTTCAATCTTAAAAGAGGTAGAAAAAGGTACTTATTTTAGTACTGAGAATATCAATTATTTTAAAAAAATAGGAAGAGTTTTCATCATTTACACAATTAATATTTTGGTATTAAGGCTTATTCTAGCTTCTATAAGTACATCTTCTTTCTCGTTTTTTAAAGAATCTAAAGAAGAATTTTACATCCTTATTCCATGTGGTTTGGCTTTTTATATTTTAGCAGAAATATTCTCAAAAGCTAAAAAAGCAACAGAAGAAAACGATTTAACTATATAACCATGGCAATTATTGTAAACTTAGATGTAATGCTTGCTAAGCGGAAAATGAAAAGCAAAGACTTGGCAGAAACTATTGGCATTACAACAGCCAATTTATCCATCTTAAAATCTGGTAAGGCAAAAGCCATTCGTTTTTCTACTTTAGAAGCTATTTGTAAAGCTTTGGATTGTCAACCTTCTGATATCTTAGAATACGTGAATGATTAGAAGATTTTTATGTAGTTTTGAATACACAATTTAAAAACTAACAATAATGCGTTTACACAAATTCAAAATCTTACTATTAACGCTATGTATTACTACACTTAGTAATGCACAGAGTTATATCAATTACGATATTTCTTTTACAAATGCCGCGCAGCATGAAGCAGAAATAAAAGTATCTTTTACAAAGATTAAAACTGGAAAATTCTCTTTTAGAATGAGTAGAACTTCTCCTGGTAGATACGCTATTCATGAATTTGCTAAAAACGTGTACAATGTAAAGGTAACCAACAGCAAAGGAGAAGCTTTGAAAATTACACGTCCAAACCCATATCAATGGGATGTTGCAACGCACGATGGAACTGTAAATGTAACCTATACCTTATTTGCAAATAGAGGTGGTGGAACCTATGCTCAAGTTGATGAAACACATGCGCATTTAAACATTCCGGCAACATTTATGTTTGCACCTTCATTAAAAGAAACACCCATACAAATTACTTTTAATCCAAGAAAAGATTGGAAAATTGCGACACAGTTAAAGAAAATGTTTGACAACACCTATTATGCTCCAAACATGCAGTATTTTATGGACAGTCCAACAGAATTAAGTAATCACCTGGTTCGCTCTTTTGAAGTGGATTCTGATGGCGAAAAATTAACTATAAAATTAGCCTTGCACAATATTGGAACTGAAGCGGAAGCAGATCAATATTTTGAAAGTGTTAAGAAGGTTGTTTTACAACAGAAAGCAGTTTTTGGAGAATTACCAAAGTTTGATTATGGTGAATATACCTTTTTAGCTTGTTATGTACCAAACGCAAGTGGAGACGGAATGGAGCACAGAAACTCTACTGTTTTAACAAGTACTAGAACATTAGCCAATGGCGGAATGACAAGAAATATTGGAACCGTTTCTCATGAATTTTTTCATGCTTGGAATGTAGAGCGTATTAGACCAAAATCTTTAGAGCCTTTTAGTTTTGAAGAAGCAAATATGAGTGGAGAGTTGTGGTTTGCAGAAGGGTTTACGAGCTATTATACAAACCTAATATTAACCAGAGCAGGATTAATGACTCCAGAAAGATATATTAGTGGCTTAAACGGAACGTTTAACTATGTGTGGAATTCTCCAGGGCGTTCTTTTTTTAATCCAATAGAGATGAGTTATCAAGCTCCCTTTGTAGATGCAGCAACTTCTGTTGATCCTGTAAACAGAGGAAATACCTTTATTTCGTATTATTCGTATGGGAGTGCTTTAGGGTTGGCCTTAGATTTAGCATTGCGTAACGAAAAAGGAAACTTAACCTTGGATGGCTACATGAAATCTGTGTGGAAAACCTACGGAAAAAATGAAAAACCATATACAATAGACAATCTAAACAGCGCATTGAATACCTATGCTGGAAAATTGTTTGGAGATTATTTCTTCAATCATTTTATCTACAAAAGCGCCATGCCAAATTACCAATCACTTTTTAAAAGAGTTGGAGTCGTTTTAAAGAGAGATAGTAAAAAAGTATTACTAGGTGTTTCTACTTCTAACGGATTGGTAAGAAACAATGCACAAATTGGTACTCCGGCATACAAAGCAGGTTTAAACTCTGGTGATAAAATTATTGCTATTGACAATCATGTTGTAAGTGACAAGAACTCTGTAAACTCAATTTTAAGCACCTACAACATTGGAGACAAAGCAACAATACAGTTTAGCAGATACAATGTATTAAAATCGGCAACTGTTACATTGGTAAAAGATCCACGATATACAATTATGACCTATGAAAAAGCTGGATTAGAAGCTTCTCCGGAAATGTTACAAAACAGAAAAGAATGGTTAGATAAAAAGTAAGTATCATATTTACTCGATAAACATAAAAAACGCCGAGCATTGCTCGGCGTTTTTATTTTGTAAGAATCTTCTCTTAATTTTTTGGCTTGTCTCTATTCATTTCTGTAATATCTACACTTGTTGCCTCTACTCCTAAAAAGTATTTACTAAAGTGATCTGCACGCAACCAGAAAGAGTACTCTGTCATACTTCCAAAACCATGACGTTGTCCTGGCATGGTCATAAATTTAAAACGCTTATTCGC
>MAAC01018513.1_pt1 | contig 13370 bp, 9 predicted proteins | sample 1115981 | NCBI WGS metagenome assembly MAAC01 (sample SAMN04961126, study PRJNA320927) | seawater metagenome | isolation source: sample BD02T64 sea water enriched with oil for 64 days | place: USA:Gulf of Mexico | collected 2013-07-27 | reverse complement strand
ACAAAAACCTTTACATCCAATCGGGTGATTACATTGTCATGATTGTAGGGGGGCCAAATGCCCGTAAAGATTACCACTTTAATGAAACCGAAGAGTTGTTTTTTCAGCTAAAAGGAGATATCAATGTTCGGATCCAAGAAAATGGAAAAGCACGCGATATCGCTATTAAGGAAGGGGAAATGTTCTTACTTCCAGCACGTATACCCCATTCACCCATGCGGGGTGAAAATACCGTTGGTTTGGTTATTGAACGTAAACGTGGCGGTGATTTGAAAGATGGTTTGATGTGGTTTTGCGATGAATGTAATTCGAATCTGCACCAAGTATTCTTTCCATTGGAGGATGTAGAAAAAGATTTCTTACCGAGATTTAAAGAGTTTTATGCCTCCGAGGATTTACGTAAATGTAAACGTTGCGGTCATACCATGGAGACCGACCCAAGATTTGTTGAATAATTACCCCCACTAGAGATACCAATAAGATGACAGACTATTCTGGATTAAAAATAGATTCACATACCCATATAATGCCTCGCCATATTCCTGATTTCGCTAAGAAATTTGGATACGAAGGATTTATCATGTTGCACCATCACGATCATGATGATAAGGTGGATATGATGCAAGGCGATAAGTTTTTTAGAACGGTTGAACCCAATCTATTTGATCCGCAAACAAGAATTGATGATTATAAATTAAACCATACACAAGTGCAAGTTATTTGTACGGTGCCGGTTTTATTTGCCTATTTCGCCAAACCAGAACACGGGTATGAAGTGGCTAAATTTTTGAATGATGATATCGCACAAACGGTTCATGATAACCCAAAAAACTACATTGGTCTGGGAACATTACCCATGCAGGATGTAGACCTTTCGGTGAAAGAGTTACACCGGATTAAAAAAATTGGTTTAGCCGGAATTCAAATTGGTTCCAATATTAATGATATGAACCTAAACGAAGAGGTGTTTTTTCCGATTTGGAAAACATGTCAGGAATTAGGTTTGGCTATTATGGTTCACCCATGGAACATGATGGGTTTCAACGAAATTAAAAAATACTGGCTACCATGGTTAGTAGGTATGCCGGCCGAAACAACCCGAGCAGCTGCGTCCATGATTTTTGGAGGCGTATTCGAAAAGTTCCCCGCATTACGGGTGATGTTCTCACATGCGGGTGGTTCTTTGATTCCAACCATTGGCAGATTAGAACACGGATTTAATTGCCGTCCTGATTTGGTAGCCGTAGATAATCCACATAACCCAAGAAACTACTTTGGTAAGTTTTGGGTAGATAGTATTACACACGATCCGGATTTATTGCATTACATCATCAAACAAATCGGTACCGAAAGAATTACCTTAGGGAGTGATTATCCTTTCCCTTTAGGCGATTTGGAGATAGGTAAATTCATTTTGGATATGGGATTAACCCCTAAACAAGTGGAAGATATTTATTGTAATTCTCCCCTAGAATGGTTAGGATTAAATAAGTCACAGTTTCTGTAGCGAATGAAAAAAAGACTTCTACTCGTACTATTTATTTTTATGATTTTGGGCAACGGATTTGCGCAGGACCTACAATCGAATACGGTTAAAAAACGACCCCGTATCGGATTGGTATTGAGTGGAGGAGGTGCCAAAGGTTTTGCCCATATTGGAGTCATTAAGCTTTTAGAAGAAGTGGGGATAATTCCCGATTATGTGACCGGTACAAGTATGGGGAGTGTTGTAGGTGCTTTATACTCCATGGGCTACACGGTGGCCGAAATGGAAGAAATAGCAGATACCACCCATTGGAACAAGGTGCTTTCAAATACCGTTTCTTTAAAAGAAATAACGGTGGCTGAAAAGGTCTACTACGGCACTTTTTTAACCGAGTTGGATGTGCGGAAAACAGGAGTGACTTTACCGGGTGGGTTGATTGAAGGACAGAATTTACTGCAAACGTTGTCCGCTTTAACGCAGCCCGTGCATGGGATCAATAGTTTTCTTGATTTTCCGATTCCCTTTACTTGTGTGGCTACAGATATTGTAAATGGAGTTCCAGTAGCCATCAATCAAGGGGATATTACCACCGCCATTCGAGCCAGTATGGCCATTCCAACCGCCTTTACTCCAGTAGCGTATGATACCCTCTTATTGATTGATGGCGGATGGACCCGTAATCTACCCGTGCAAGAAGCCAAGGATATGGGAGCGGATATCATTATTTCTGTAGATGTAGGTGCTCCCTTGAAAACCAAAGAGGAACTACGGAGTATGATTTCTATTTTGGATCAAACGGCTTGGCTTTTGAGTGTTCAGGATACCAAAAAGCAATTGGAAATGAGTGATTACGTGATTCGCCCTCAAGTGAGTAATTTCTCCACCTTCGATTTTGATCTGGCTGATTCCATTATGGAAAAAGGGTACGAGCAGGCGGTAAAGCAGCGGTCTGAATTGGAAGCGTTGGCCATGAGAATTTATCCAAACGGTAGAAATGACGTGCGGATTCAAAAGCCCAACACGCATACGGTGTATCTCATTTCAAAGGTGACCGTGGAAGGGTGTAAGTACACCTCCGAAAAATTTGTTACGGGTCGGTTGAATTCCTTGAAAAAGGATACCGTAACCATGGAGGATATTGAAAAGGAAATTGGTTTGCTTTTTGGATCCATGTATTACAAAAAGGTAGGTTTTGATGTGATCCCTACCAGCGATTCTACCCAAACCTTACATGTGAAGGTGGTCGAAGACAACCCCGCTAAACTGAAACTTTCCTTTTATTACGATACCGAAAATAGCTTGGGATTAAACGTGAATTTAACCGTTAGAAATTTAGTACTGAAAAACTCTCGTTTAATTTTTGATGGGTTTATTTCGGAGAATCCAATTTTTGGATTTAAATATTTAAAGTATATCGGGATTGATCAAAAGGGCTTTGTATATGCAGATGTAGAGATGACCAAGGATTCCCGTTTTACAGGAACCAATCTATACGGACAACCGAGTGATTTTAACTACCAAGAGTTTATTGGTAATTTGGGACTGGCTTATTCCATCAATAATAGTTGGGTGTTTGCCGTAGAAGCAGGGGCTTTAGGAGCCAAAGCAACTCCTACATCCAACCCCGATAGCCTAATTAAAGACATTCGACAATCCCAGATGCCCTTGCAGGCTATTTTAAGTTTGAATACCTTAAACAAAGCCGTGTTTCCTACCAAAGGCACACGAATGCATGCTTCTGCAAGTTATAGTTTTGATATTAACATGAAGGCTAAATTACAACCCGAAATTACCAGTATTGCCCCCGAAGAGGTAAATGAAACCTTGCAGGTGGATCCCTATTTTGTGTATCAATTTACCATACAACATTTTGTTCCAGTCCGGACGAACCTATCCGTGTACTTGGACGTTAAAATGGACTTCGCTACCTCTACCAATATTGGTTTCAATGATTATATAAAAGTGGGTGGAATTGCCCCCATTCTTAAAACAGGATCCCCATTTTGGGGATTGAAAAGAAACGAAATTGGTTTGACTCAAATGGCATCCCTATCCGTAGGTTTTCAATGGAATGTGATCGGTTCGCTTTATTTTAAAGGAAAAGTGAATTATTTGAACTCTAAATACCCCATGGATTTGTTTAATGGAAATGAAGGAGATCCGGTCCAATTTATTGATGAACCAGCCCCTCATAAATTTAAACTGAATGGAGAGTATCTGGAAGAAATTTGGGGCTATGGAGGGGAGTTAGCTTATGATTCACCTATCGGTCCAATTCGGGCATTGGTGCATTATAGCCCCAAAACCAATGTGGCCCATTTTTTTATGGGTATCGGTTATAATATATTCAAGTCTAGAGGCGATTTTTAATCTGAACCCTTCCAATACTTGTATTACAATTACTTAAGAATTCTATCTAGGAATCCAAGCTATTAAGTGGTCGTTAACTCTTTCTTTATATTACTTTTGCAGCAAATCGTGAAATATGAGTGATGCCATCCAACACGAATGCGGAATCGCATTTGTACGTCTTTTAAAGCCATTAACTTATTACAAAGAGAAGTACGGAACATCGTTCTACGGGCTCAATAAAATGTATCTCCTGATGGAGAAACAACATAACCGAGGCCAAGACGGAGTGGGTTTAGCGAACATTAAGCTAAACATGAAACCCGGTCAACGTTACATTTCACGACAACGATCGGTAGATCAACAACCCATTAAAGATGTTTTTCAACATGTGAATTCTCGTTTCCAAAAGTATGTAGGAAAGGACGCAGAGAAATTGAATGATGTGGAATACCTAAAGCAAAATGAAGCCTTTACCGGAGAAGTTTTCTTAGGCCATTTACGTTACGGAACTTACGGTAAAAACTCTATTGAAGCATGTCACCCCTTTTTACGTCAAAATAATTGGATGACTAGAAATCTCGTATTGGCTGGGAACTTTAACCTTACCAATGTAGATGAGCTTTTTGATATTTTGGTACGTATTGGGCAACATCCGAAAGGAAAGACCGATACCGTTACCGTAATGGAGAAAATTGGGCATTTCTTAGATGTAGAAAATCAAGAATTATTTGATAAGTACAAAACCTTAGGGTATAGTAATGAAGAAATAACCGGTTTAATTGCTAAGAATCTGGATATTGGAAATATTCTAAAGCGAGCTTCAGAGTCCTGGGATGGTGGGTATTTAATGAGTGGAATTATGGGGCATGGAGATGCTTTTGCGTTTCGTGATCCAAATGGTATTCGACCCGCTTATTATTACCAAGATGACGAGGTAATAGTTGTGGCATCTGAAAGACCCGCTATTCAAACCACCTTCAATGTAGATTACGATAAAGTAAAAGAATTAGAACGTGGTCAAGCCATTATTGTGAAGTCGGATGGTACCATTAAGTTTGAACAAATTATTGAACCGAAAGAAAATTTAGCCTGTTCATTTGAACGTATTTATTTCTCCAGAGGATCGGATAGAGAGATTTATCAAGAACGGCAAGATTTAGGAAAGAATATTTTTCCTAAAGTAATGGAAAGCCTAAAAGGTGATTTAGAAAATACCGTGTTCTCATTTATTCCAAATACGGCAGAAGTGTCCTTTTACGGTTTAATGAAAGCGGCCAACGATCACCTTAATGTTCGTAAGGCGAAAGAAATTTCTGACTTGGGTGCGGAAGCAACACCAGAGAAAATAGCGGAAATTTTATCGGAAACCATTCGGATGGATAAATTGGCGATTAAGGATGCCAAATTACGTACGTTTATTACTCAAGATGAAGGTAGAAATGACTTAGTAGCACATGTATATGATGTGACTTACGGAGTTGTGAAAAATGGGAAAGATACCTTGGTGATGATTGATGATTCCATTGTTAGAGGAACCACTTTAAAACAAAGTATACTTCGAATTTTGGATACTTTACACCCAAAGAAAATAATTATTGTTTCCTCTGCTCCTCAAATTCGTTACCCCGATTGTTATGGAATTGACATGGCGCGTATGGGCGATTTTATTGCCTTTAGAGCAGCCGTTGCTTTGTTAGAAGATCGAGGAATGTCCAAGTTATTGGATGAGGTGTATAAAAAATGTAAAGCACAAGAATCCTTACCCAAATCAGAAATTAGAAACTACGTAAGTGAAGTTTATGATCCCTTTACCGTAGAAGAAATATCGGCTAAGATTGCAGAATTGGTTACTCCTGCTGAAATTAATGCGGAAGTAGAAGTGATTTACCAAGGTTTAGCCGGTTTAAAAGAAGCATGTCCTAAAAACCCGGGTGATTGGTATTTCTCTGGTAAATATCCTACCCCTGGTGGATTCAAAGTAGTGAATAAAGCATTCATGAACTACATGGAAGGAAGTAACGAGAGAGCGTATTAAAAAACGTTTTAAGAATTATAATATTTGGAAGGCCTCACATGTTTATGTGAGGCTTTTCTGTTTTCTGTATTATTATTATTATTGACATCTAATAATAACTCAAAATTATGAAACCTATTCTTACTCTTATCCTTGGTTTAATTTCTATTCTCGGCTTTTCTCAAACGCCAACCATTTCTTTTCAGAAAATATTTGGAGGTAGTAGTAATGAATTTCCGTATGATATGATTCAATTACCAAATGGAGATTTGGTTGTTTGTGGCTCATCCAATTCAGATATTTCGGGTAACAAAACAGAAAATGGTTTTGGAGGCAAAGATTATTGGGTTTTTCAAATCGCACCTGATGGTACTATTGAATGGCAAATGACTCTTGGTGGTGCTATGGATGATGTTCCTTCTTCTATTATTCAAACTCCAGATGGTGGTTTTTTGATAAATGGTTATTCCAATTCACCCATTTCGGGTAATAAAACCTCTTCTAATTATGGGAGTTGGGATGTTTGGTTGGTTAAAATTTCATCTGTAGGTCAATTGGAATGGCAAAAAAATTATGGAGGTCAGGATACTGATGTTGGAGGACCAATGCTCGTTTTACCCAATAGTAACATTCTGATTTGTAACTCTTCTACGTCAGGGGTTTCGGGTACCAAAACCAAACCGTCTAAGGGAGGTCATGATGTTTGGGTGTTAACTGTGGATGAATTAGGAAATGTTATAAGAGAAGAAGTGTATGGGGGTTCAGGTTCTGAAATAATGAATGATGTACAGCTCATAAGTGCAAACCGTATTGTTTTTACGGGTAGGTCTGATTCCGATATCTCTGGAGATAAGAATCAAAATAGTTTTGGAGGAACCGATTACTGGACGCTTATTACAGATATTGATGGGGGAATTCACTATTCATCTACAGAGGGGGGGGATTATTTTGATGGGGCAAAATCGGTGGTAAGTAGAAATAATGAGTTGGTTTTGTTTGGGCGGTCTAGTTCGGATGTTTCGGGTTCAAAAACGGTAGCGGAATACGGTTTTGGGGATTTTTGGTGTGTAGGACTTGATAGTAACTTGAATCGTAAATGGGAGACTGTATTGGGTGGCTCAAGTATGGAATGTAAAGCGGGAGATGTTGCAGGCGTATATTACAGTGCTATTCATCAATATGTCATTTGTGGGAGCTCTTTATCTGATGTTTCAGGAAATAAAACGATGGGTGCATTCGATGTGGGTTATGGCGACTTATGGATGGTGGGGTTGGATACGTTTGGTGTAAAACAATTTGAATTTGTAGCTGGTGGAGACGGTGAAGACCTATTTGGACAAATAATAGCCTCTAACAACAATACATTAATAGTAGTAGGATTAACTTGGTCAGGTATTTCTGGTAATAAAACGGAAGCTAACTACGGGGAAGGGGATATTTGGCTTATCGAACTAGATTTTCAAGTAAGTATAAAAGTAGTGGTCAATAACACCGATTTAAAAGCGTTCCCTAATCCTACATCTACGGTGCTTACTTTTTCCTTACCAATGACCGTTAATCATTCCGAAGTTTCTTTAACGGATATGACCGGTAAGGTGGTGTATTCTAAAAGATTAGAAAGGGTTGACCAGTCGCAAATTGATGTGTCTAATATGCCCAATGGAATGTATGTGTTAAGTGTTCTATCTAAGGAATTTCAATACACCAGAAAAGTGGTAATAGAATAATAATCATTCCGATATTTAGAGAAGCCTACCATGAAAATGTGAAGCTTTTTAAAACCTACTTCTGTCTATTAATGGTGTAATCTACCATAAGTAACAAGGATTCTTTCGCTTCGCCATCAGGAAATTCGAGCAATCTCTTTTTTGCACTTTCGGTATACTCCATCATTTTGGCGGTGGTGTGTTCAATACCGCCACTTTTTAGTACGTATTGAATCACCTCATTTACCTTTTTGGAATTCTCGTTATGGTTTTTGATGATGTTGATGTACTTCTTACGTTCCGATTTTGGCGCATTGTTTAGGGCGTAAATCATCGGTAAAGTCATCTTCTTTTCTTTGATATCGATACCAGTAGGTTTACCGATTTTTGAACCTTCACCAAAATCAAATAAATCATCTTTTAATTGAAACGCCATGCCCACATCATTCCCAAATAAACGGGCCATTTCAATCATGTCTTTATCTCCTCCAGAAGAAGCGACACCCGAAGCACAACAAGCCGCGATTAAGGTCGCTGTTTTTTGACGAATAATATCGTAATAAATAGATTCGTCAAAGTTGAGGTTACGCGTTTTTTCCATTTGTAAAAGCTCCCCTTCACTCATTTCTTTCACGGCATTCGCTACTATTTTTAAAATGGCGAATTCTTCGTTATTTATCGCTAATAATAAACCTCGGGAGAGCAGGTAATCACCCACTAATACCGCAATCTTATTTTTCCATAACGCATTGATCGAAAAGAAACCCCTGCGTTCGTACGATACATCTACTACGTCATCGTGTACTAAGGTAGCCGTGTGAAGTAATTCAATTAAGGAAGCAGCGGTGTAAGTGGATTCCGTTATACCACCATTCATTTTGGCGGTAAGGAATACAAAAAGAGGACGCATTTGCTTCCCTTTTCGCTTAATAATGTAGTGCATGATTTTGTCAAGTAAAGAAACTCTACTCTTCATAGACGCTCGGAACTTGGCCTCAAATTCCGTCATTTCCGATTTAACCGGAGCTTTTATTTGGTCTAAAACACTCATTCAATAAGAAACAAATATACGTGTCGTACAGAAATCAAGGGAACACAAAAGGGGATATTTGAGAAAATAAATGAAGGGGCAATGAATCAGGCTTTTATCCTAGATATCATCCTTTAAAACCGCTCCGTTTTTATTGGCCAATTGCCCACAAGCAGCATCAATATCGTCTCCTCTACTTTTACGTACTTGCGAATCTACCCCCTTGTATTTAAGGAAAGCTTGAAACTCTTCCGTACTTTGACGAGAACTCTTGCTGAATATAGCATCATCAATGGCATTGTATTCAATGATATTCACCTTGGTGGGTACTTGCGCACATAAATTGGCCAAAGCTCTAACATCTTCTTTGGTATCGTTAAAGCCTTTAAAAAGGATGTATTCGAACGTAATTTTGTTCCCCGTCTTTTCGTAGAAGTACTTTAACGAATCCATTAATACCTCCAAGTTATTGGATTCATTAATGGCCATAATTTTATCTCGCTTGCTATCCATCGCAGCATGCAAGGAAACGGCTAAGTTAAATTTAACCTGGTCATCGCCCAATTTGCGAATCATCTTGGCAATACCTGCGGTAGATACCGTGATACGCTTAGAAGCCATGTTTAACCCTTCTGGAGAAGTGATTTTGTCGATGGCTCGCAATAAATTTTTGTAGTTCAGTAAAGGTTCACCCATGCCCATAAAGACAATGTTGGTTAAACCTTTACCGTAATGTGTTTTTGCCTCCGCATCAATTAACGCCACTTGATCATAGATCTCCGCAGAATCAATATTACGTAACATTTTTAGTTTCCCAGTCGCACAAAAAGTACACGCTAAACTACAACCAATTTGAGACGAAACACATGCTGTATTTCGAGTATCCGTTGGAATAAGAACCCCTTCGGTAATTTTTTGATCAAATAATTTGAACGCATATTTGAAAGTGCCATCCACACTACGTTGCGACTCCGCAATAGTGACTGGATTGATTTCAAAATGTGTGTTTAAAATGTCCCGATGCTTGATGGAGAGATTCAACATCTCCTCAAAAGTTTTGGCAGATTTTTTCCAAAGCCAATCGTGAATTTGACGTGCACGGAATTTTTCAAAGCCGTATTCGCTAGTCTGATCAATGATCTCCTCTTTCGATAGCTTACGTATATCTGTTTTTGACATTTTGTGTAGTGCTGGTAGTAAACTACAAGACTTAGATAATTAACATGGCGTCACCGTAGGCTTGGAATCTGTATTTTTCCTTTAAGGCTACTTCATACGCATGTCTCACTTCATCGTACCCACCAAAAGCAGAAACTGCCATTAATAAAGTAGAATGTGAATCATGGAAATTTGTAATCAATGAATTGGGTAATGAAAACTCATGTGGAGGAAACAAAAATTTGTTAGACCAACCATCAAATGGTTTCAAAAAACCATCCGTAGAAACAGTGGTTTCCATACTTCTTAATACAGAAGTACCCACCGCACAAATTCTCTTTTTATTGGCTTTAGCAGAATTCACTAAGGTACACGCATCTTGGTCTACGAGTAATTTCTCGCTATCCATTTTGTGCTTCGTTAAATCCTCTACATCCACCTGACGGAAACTACCTAAACTTGTATTAATCGTGATGTACGAATAATCCACCCCTTGAAGTTCCAAACGCTTCATTAAGTTTCTACTAAAGTGTAAACCTGCCGATGATGGCGCTACCGCTCCTTCGTTCTTCGCGAAAATGGTTTGGTATCTCTCCGCATCTTCTGGCTCTACCTTACGCTTAATGTAATCTGGAAGAGGAGTCTCGCCCATTTCGTAGATTAATTTCTTGAAATCATCGTAATCCCCATCAAATAAGAAACGTAAAGTTCTTCCTCGAGAAGTCGTATTGTCAATCACTTCCGCTACTAAATCATCGTTTTCACCGAAATACAATTTGTTTCCAATACGGATTTTACGCGCTGGATCCACTAGTACATCCCACAAACGGCTATCTGAATTTAGCTCTCTTAATAAGAAAACCTCAATTAATGCCCCTGTTTTTTCTTTGTTTCCGTACAATCTTGCCGGGAATACCTTGGAATCATTCATGACCATTACGTCACCTTCGCCAAAATAATTTACGATATCTTTAAAAACCTTGTGCTCAATTTCACCCGTATCACGGTGCAACACCATTAATCGAGACTCGTCTCTTTCTTGTGCGGGATGTTGAGCGATTAACTCTTCAGGAATTTCAATCTTGAACTTTGTTAACTTCATCTTGGAATGTTGTTTTTATCGTAAATTGGAAATGACTTTTCAGCTCTAAAATATAGACCAAAAAATTGTCATATTCCGCAAAATTGTTTAAAAGTCTGCAAAAATACGATAATGCCTTCAATTGACGTGTTAATTCTGTGTTATTGTTGACTCAGGGGAGTCGGAAGTCGGAAGACCGAAGACGGGAGTTTTTTTTTACTCCTCTCAATAAGTTAGATTCTACCGAATTAACCTAGTTGTTCCAGTGTCTTGATCTTGGTGGTTAGGCGTAGGGTCCCGCTACGTCTTGTTTAACGTGGCCTCTGGCCTTTAAATGGTGAAGTCGTAAAACAAAATCTAAACACTTTCCATCCTTTGGGCCTCTTGAATCCCCGTTTTCATTGTTTGCTGTAAACTTGATTTTAGAATAGTTGTTTTGAAATACCTTCATGGAAGAGCAATTGCTTAGAATACGACCTAAGAATAAAAAGTCGAAAACTTTGTTAAGGGTGTAAATGTTAGAATACCTTTTTGTGTAGTGTTAGGCGGACTGAAGCTCGGAATTGCGTTCCCGAAGGAAAGGAGCATGGAGAGTGAGAAGGGAGTGGAGAGTGAGAAGGGAGCGGTCGCTTGCGAAACACCTTCCAAAAAGCGCCTTTTCTTTTGGTTCGTTTTCTTTGGGGCGAACAAAGAAAATGAACAAAGCACAAATAATAATTCATGTTTTTTTTTAGGAAAGGCTACTTTCTATGCAATCGCTGTAGCGAAGGAGGGACTAACGTAGGAGGGATTAGGGGGATTGACTCTGTTCATTTGAGACGTAAGCTATTTAGTCTTTCCCGTTTAAATGAAACCTATGGCAGTTTTGTGGTGGAATAGGGAGTCGGAAGTCGGAAGACCGAAGACGGGAGTTTTTGAAATTGATTGTTGTTCAATCCCCCTGTCGTTCGTACCTCTCTCCTATCCCCCTCCTCCAAGGGGGAATGGAATATTTCTGTTTTTTTTAGATTATCCTACCGATTGTAGCTTTTCGATTTAAATATGATTTTTGAAAAAAAGCTTTGAAATCCCCCCCTGACGTAAGGGGGATTGATCCTAAGCTACTCTTCTCTAGCTACCATTTCAGCCTCTTGAATCTCCGTAACCCAGTCATCAACCGATTGGGCATTTTCTATTCTAAAATCGCCAATAGCGGTTCTACGTAAAGCTTTTAAATAACCTCCGTTATTCAATGCAGCCCCTAAATCATGCGCTAACGAACGAATATAAGTGCCTTTAGAGCATGTGATTCGGAAATCTACTTCGGGTAACGCTACGCGCGTAAGTTCATACTCAAAAATGGTAATGGAATTGGCTTTTAATTCCTTATCAATTCCTTTTCGGGCATATTCATAGGCTTTTTTACCATCAATTTTTTTAGCCGAATGCATCGGTGGCACTTGTTGAATATCTCCTGTAAATGTTTTTACTGCCGCTCTTACTTTTTCTTCGGTAATATCGGAAAGATCAAATTCATGATCAATCTCCGTTTCCATATCGTAGGAAGGTCTACTCCCACCTAACACAATGGTACCCGTATATTCCTTAGGCATACCCATGTACGAATCAATGGTTTTGGTGGCTTTGCCACAACAAATGATGAGTAATCCAGTAGCTAAAGGATCCAAGGTGCCTGCATGGCCTACCTTAAAGCGTTTTATTTTGGTTCTTTGTTTCAAGTTCCAACGTAACTTGTTCACTACATCAAACGAAGTCCAAGTAAGTGGTTTGTCCACTAAAAATACTTCGCCCCCAATAAAATCGTGCGTTTTTGACATGTATATGAAATTACATTAAGTTGATTGCAATGGCCAAAAGACCTACAGCAAAACAGTAAAAGGCAAAATACTTTAACTGACTTTTCTTTACTAAAGAAATCATCCAAGTACAGGCTAAAATACCGGCAACAAAAGCCGCAATAAATCCGCCAGATAACACCGGTACAGAAAGAGACCCGAAATTAGAACCACCATCTAAAATGTCTTTGGCCATTTTACCTAAAATCAATGGTACTACCATTAAGAAAGAGAAACGGGCTGCTTTTTCTTTATCGATACCTAATAGAACGGCTGTAGAAATAGTCGCTCCCGATCGAGAAATCCCAGGGAGAATAGCAATAGCTTGCGAAATACCAATAAGAATAGCCGATAAGTAACTAACGGGTTTATCCGTTTGCTTGGCGCGATCGGCTAAGAGTAGAAGAGCTCCTGTAAATAATAACAAGATACCTACCCAAAGGGTTTGACCGCTAAACATGGCTTCTAATTGATCATTAAATAGAAGGCCTACCAAAGCCGCAGGAATCATAGATAAGATAATCTTGATAGAGAACATTTTTTCATCGTTCCATTCCGTAGAGAAAAGACCGCTGATAATTTGACCAATATCTTTACGATACACCACTATTGTACTCAGGGCAGTAGCCCCATGCAGTAAAATGGTGAATGCCATACTTTCTTTAGGTAAACTAGTATCGCCAAAAAGAGCTTTTGCCAATTCTAAAT
>MAAC01009611.1_pt1 | contig 13373 bp, 9 predicted proteins | sample 1115981 | NCBI WGS metagenome assembly MAAC01 (sample SAMN04961126, study PRJNA320927) | seawater metagenome | isolation source: sample BD02T64 sea water enriched with oil for 64 days | place: USA:Gulf of Mexico | collected 2013-07-27 | reverse complement strand
TAGTCGCCAACAATATGTACCTGAGCAATTTTATCGCCGAACTCAATCGCCACCGCCGCGGGTATATTCAATGCGCCCCGGAAATTGCCCATTTACCCATTTCCGGCACCTATCCACTGCATCGAGTGGATGAGGTACTGGCGGCCCTACCACAAGCACTCCCGGTTCGACTGCAGCTGTACACCCAGTATTGGGTGCGAATTGTCGCCGCTAAAGCCCAGGAAAGCGCGGCTTAAGCCTGAACGCAGCGAGCCAGAGTTCAGGGCGAATCGCGTCACCGACAGCATCAAGACCGGTAGCGTGTTATTGGCCCACATCTCTGCAGCCGAACACATTAAGTTCATCTTTTTTGAGCTGTTTTTGATTCTCGTACGACTAGGTCGATATGCATTCGCTATTCGCCCAACCAACGAGGATTAAAATCATGGCGTTTCGTCACCCGACAATAGCTGGCCCTGTTACTCACGCTTGCCGTGACATTGGCCCTGCAGCACTAAAAAAAATGTTCAGCCATTTAGTCATCGCACTGTCGTTAATCACGGTGCTCCCCACAGCCATGGCTGAAAAAGCGCCACCTACGTCAGCCTCACACCTGCAGTACCACATCCCTGCCGGCCCCCTGGCGGAGGCCCTGCAGGCCTTTGCTCAACAGGCAGGACTGGTGCTGATATTTTCGCCGCAGATGGCCGCGGAGAAACACAGCAGCGGACTTACCGGCGTGTACACCACTACTGCGGGGCTTAGTCAGCTCCTGGACGATAGCAATATTACGTTTAAGCTGAACGGCAACACCGCGACCCTGCTGCTGAAGAAAACGACCGATGGCACTGCAAATCAAACGATAGAAATCGCCCCACTGAGCGTGGTTGGCAAGATTCTGTCCGGCGACTACCGCAGCGACTTTGCCGATTCCGCCACCAAAACCTTTACCCATGAGCTGGATATCCCCCAGCCGATCGACATCATTAATCAACAATTGATCACCGACCAACTCGCCCTGAATTTAGGCCAGACCTTCCGCAACTCGGCCTCGGTGAACATCGTCGACCCGCTCGGCCATACCAATATTCGCGGTTTCCGCCTCAATGAAAACAGCGGCGGTATTCTCAAGAACGGACTGCGTGAAGTCAGCCAGGGTTTTACCTTTCAACCGCTGGCCAATATCGAAAAAATTGAAGTCCTCAAAGGCGCCAGCTCAGCGCTCTACGGCCGTGGTGAACCCGGCGGCATTATCAATTTGATTACCAAAAAACCCGCTAAGGACAACTTTACCCGAGCCACAGTAATTGGCGGCAGTGATGACTTTTATCAACTTAACATCGACACTAACCACGCCCTCAGCGATGCCCTGCTATTTCGCTTCAACGCCCAGGTCAACGACGAACACAGCTTTCGCGATCAAGTCGATGTCGAACGCCAGTTTTTTGCGCCCATCATCAGTTACCAAATCAATAACAACCAGAAAATCACCGCCGAAATCGAGATCAACCGTTTTTCGCAAACTCGCGACCAGGGCATTGCTGCCATCAACGGCGACATCGATGCTTTACCCAGAAGTCGTTACCTGGGTGGCGATACCGAAGTTGAGACGTCTATCGTCACCCTACAGCTGAGCCACGAATGGTTTATCAACCAGAACTGGGCGTTAAACAGCAAATTTCGCATCGGCCAGGACGACACCGACGACGAATTATTCAACCCGGTATTAGAGGCCCAGCAACAGCAGCTGAATAACCCGGCACTGTGGGGAGACAACCAGGCGCGGGTCTACCGCACCCTAAGCTCTGCCGACGACGTCAAAGACGAACTCAACCTCGATATCAATTTGGTCGGCGAAACCCGTTGGGGAGCCATCGAACATGGGCTGTTATTTGGGCTCAACATCAATCACCGCAAGGTCGACCGCAAGTCCTACCTGCATTACAACGAGGCGCTTTACACCGCTTTGAGTGGCATTAACCCGGCGCTGGCATTTTACGGTGCGGTCTCCTTTGTCGACCCGTTTAACCCTCTTAATCCGGAATCCATTTTTCTCCCCAGCGGTCTGGGTTTGCTCAATCCGGCATTGGGCGGCGAGTTTACCTTCACCGACCAGCTAATCCTGGAAGATACTGAAACCTCTCTTCTCTCCAGCGGATTATATTTTCAGGATCAGATTCGTCTTAACGATCAATGGCAAGTCCTGTTAGGTGCGCGCTACGATTACAACGTGCACAAACTCGACGACACCCGTCTCAATATTCCGGCCTTTCTCGGTGGCCAGGTCTTATTCCACCCCCGGATTGACGCCAAACAGAGTGACGGTGAATGGGTGCCACGGGCAGGCATCGTTTATCAACCCACAGATAGTATTTCGCTCTACGCCAGTTATGCACGGCAGTACGACATTGCCCTGGTCGCCGCCGATGTCCGGCCGGTGGAATCCGACTCGCAGGAATACGGTATCAAGTGGAATATTACCGACAAGCTGAATGCCTCTATCGCCTACTTCGATATTCGCAAAACCAATGTCGTCGACCCCGGTAATTTACTGGTTCCCGAAGTAGTTGACGAAATCGAAAGCAGCGGCTATGAAGTTTCCCTACTCGGTCGGCTCACCCCACATTGGGCGGTGAGCGCCAACTTCTCGGATTTCGAAGCCGAGATCAGCAAGGACGCCAACAAGCCGGGTCATGTCGGCAACCGGGCCCGGGGTACCCCCATCCGCAGTGGTAGCCTGTGGCTGAAATATGACGCCCAGGCCCACGGTAAAACGGGGTTCGGCATCGCCCTGGGGGCCAATCACGTCGGCGCTCGCCCCGGCGACAACGGCAACAGTTTTGAGCTGCCCAGCTATACCCTGTGGGACACAACACTCACCTATAAAACCAGCCGCGGCGTGGACCTGCGCCTACAGATAGAAAACCTCACCAATAAACGCTGGATTAGCGGCGCCTACAATTCACAATCGATTTTCGTCGGGCACGGCAGCCGTGCCCGACTGGCGGTGGACTATCAGTTCTAAGCAGCAACCCAGGCCCACTTCCCTGGACGCCAAGGGATACCCTCGCTACACCTGTGGCGGGGCGTAGTGAGCCGTAGAATAATTTGGGACGCCAACTACGCGTTTAAGCAGTTTGACGCCACGCTCTCTGGTTTCTATTACAGTGGCTCCTTTCAGGACGCGGCCCTTTTTCCCTGAACGTCACAACCATAAAGCCGCCAACCACCTTAGGTCGGCTCCCGGCAGGGCGCAAAAGTAAGCGCGGGATGCGCAGGGCACCTTGATCGGAAGAGCCTGCAGCGGCAACGGGGTCAGTCTGGCAACGGGGTCAGTTCTCGCATCATGGCAATACGCGAACGACCCCGTTTATCTTCTACTTCGCGTCAAACATCACCCCTCAATAACCCGGTGACGCTTATTGAGGGGTAGTATGCCATCGACCCAGCCTGCAAATAAGATTCACTATCATCGCAGACTCAAGCCCAGCCGACCCCGCTCCAACACCGCATTCGAGCCCATCTATAGCGGTCACCAGGGCTGACTCTTTACCTGGCTACGTAAAAACTCGGCTGTCCCGCCAGGGCAGCGCTGAACGATCTCGGAGCCGCCAATATTGAACTGTCACGCTATCCGGCCAGCCCCGGTCTATTGTAAATGCGACCAGTTATCATTAAGATCTACATCCTCCCCATCACGACTGCCCAAGCAACATGCCATCCGCCCCAGCAACGCAATCACCGCCGGCTTTAGTTGAGACCCAAAAAAAACAGCTGGGCGCCCTCTATGGCCAACATCACCGCTGGCTCACCGGCTGGCTGACCAAAATGTTGATCTGTCTCAGGATACGTTCGTGCGGGTGATCACCCATACCGATATCCGCACGGTGAGCGAGCACCGACCCTGGTTAGCCACCATTGCCAAACGCCTGCTGATCGACAAAACCCGCCGGGGCAAACTCGAAAAAGCCTATTTGCAAGCACTGAGCCAAGCCCCACAAGTCACCGAGGCACCCTCTGCCGAGCAGCTACTGGTGGCGGTACAAACACTCGGCCTGATTAACCAGGCACTCAACAAACTTGCCGACAAACCCCAGCGCGCCTTTGTGCTGCGTCACGTCAAAGGTCAAACCCAGGCAGCGATTGCCCAGCAGTTGGGCGTGTCGGTGACCATGGTGCGCAACTACCTGGTGCAGGGCTTGGTCGCCTGTCACGATGCCATTGAAGAAGGCCAGCCCTAGGTGATGAGCGAAATCACCACCCAGGCCGCCGAGTGGCTGGTTAAATTATCCGCCGACGATGCCCCTCCCAGCCCTGGGGAACTGGCCGAATTCGAACAATGGAAACTGGCCGATGCGCGCCATGCCCGCGCGGTTGAAAAAATGCAGAGCTTGCTTGGCAACCTGGGCAGCCTGCCCGCACAACCGGTCGCCACCACCTTGCATCATGCCGCGTTAAGTCCCCGTGATGACAGCACCAATTGGTCGCAACTAGCGAAAATGCTCTGCCTGGTATTGGTACTGCTACCCACCCTCTGGCTGACGTCACCCCAGCACCAACGCATTGCCCTGTTCGCCGACCAACACACCGGCACCGGCGAATGGCAAACCATCACCCTGAGTGATCAGTCACAGATATCGCTGAGCAGTCGCAGTGCGATTAACGTGCGCTTTAACGATCAACAACGCGTGGTGGAACTGCTGCAGGGCGAAATCCTGGTGGACGTCAGCAAAGATACCCAGCGGCCCTTTATCGTGCAGACCCAGCAGGGCCAGCTCACCGCATTAGGCACCCGGTTTACGGTGCAGCGCGCTGCGCAATCCACACGGCTATCGGTGTTTGAATCCAGGGTGCGAGCGACCAGCAACGCGGCACCGGGCAGCGAACGTACGTCGAGTGAAAAAGTACTCACACCGGGTCAGCGCATCAATTTGTTTGCCGGTCACCTGGGCGCCGTCGAAACCTTTGACACCGCGAGCACCGAAAGTGCCTGGCAGAGCCACCTGCTGATCATCGAAAACCAGCCCCTGCCTGCCGTACTCGAACAACTCACGCCCCACTATGCCGGTCATTTGCATTACAACGCCGAAGCCTTACAACACATTCGGGTATACGCCGTATTACCGCTAGATGACCCAGGTAAGGCCCTGCAACTGCTCAGCGAAAGCACCGCCATAGAGCTCAGCCAGTGGACCCCCTGGTGGATCAATATAAGCCTCGTTAAATAAAACCAGCATTACGGTTTCATTTGGGATTCGTTATTCGTTAAAGCAGTAAGCCAACAACAATTAACGAATAAGCACCCAAGGGAAACCAATGCATTCGCAACAACCCTCAACCCGAATATCAACAACCTGTGCCACTCTACTGGTTTGCTCAGCGCTTGGCCTTGCCACCCTGCCCCCGCTAGCCCAGGCCGACACCGCCGGCCAATCTGCCAGCCCGCCAATCAGCCAATCAGGCAGCCTCGCAAGCCATGCCTTTGATCTACCCGCCGGCGCTCTGGGCATCGCCCTGAACCGAGCTGCCCAACAAGCCGGAGTCGCGATTTCATTTACCAGCGATGACGTGGCTGGCCAAACCGTCGCAGCGCTGCAAGGCGACTACTCTATTCATGCGGTGTTCAGCCAGTTGCTAGCCGGCAGCCAGTTAACGGTCCACTCAACCCATTCTGGTTATGTGGTGTCGTCTGCAAGGGAGGACGTGATGACATTAAACCCGGTGCAGGTGGATGGCGCGGCGATAACAGAAAGCGCCTTCGGCCCAGTGGATGGTTATGTCGCTGCCCGCAGTGCAACGGCTACCAAATCAAGCACCAAAATTATTGACACACCTCGATCTATTTCCGTGGTCACCCGCGATGAAATGGATCAGCGCGGTGTTGAGTCAATTAGTGATGCTTTGAGTTATACGGCTGGTGTTGTTGCCGATGCTTTCGGTGACGAAGGCCGCTACGACGAGATTTATGTGCGGGGTTTTAAGTTGTCTGCGAATGGCATATTCATCGACGGCCTAAAAATGGGTGCTCCTCCATCTGAGTATTTTGGTACAAAAATAGACCCCTATGGATTAGAACGAGTCGAGCTATTGAAAGGTCCCTCATCCATTTTATATGGCCAGATAAACCCTGGTGGGCTGATCAATTCGATAACCAAACGACCGTCGGCTGATACTTTCCTGAGTACTGAATTTCAATACGGCAGTTATAGCAAAAAACGCGCGGCTATCGATCTTGGCGGTCCAATCTCGGACAATAAACAGTGGCTTGGCAGGCTGACCGCTCTGGTTCAAGAAAGTGATACTCAGCATGATTTTGGTCGAAATGATCGAATTTACATCGCCCCAGCCATCAGCTGGCAACCCAGCGACAAGACTAACTGGACATTCCTGGCCAATTACCAACGGGATGAACACGGCCCCTACCCCGGGTTTTTGCCCTCTTTGGGGACTCTCGACCCGAACCCAAACGGTAAAATCTCTACCGCTAGAACCACCGGCGAACCGGGCGACATCGATGAAACAGAGCAGTACTCAATCAGCTCTTTACTCGAACACCGCTTTAGCGACCGGTTTAGCTTCAAGCAAAATTTTCGTTACACCAGCTCTTCTTACGATAATGAAGCCATCTTTGGTTGGGGTTTAGAGAGTGATAATCGCACTATCAATCGTGGTTATTACCTTGTTTATAGCGATGTCTCAAACTTTGTCATGGACAACCAGTTAGAGATGCGCCTGAGTACTGGCGCGATTAGCCACACGGTCATAGCCGGTATTGACTACCGGCACAGTAAAGAAACCCTCGAATCCGGTTATGCATCAGCGCCCTCACTGGATATTTTCGCGCCGGTATACAACACCCCTTTCATCAACCTAGATACTTACACCGAGAAGCCTGAGCAGACTCAAACCGGTATCTATCTACAGGAGCAAACAAAGGTTGGTGATGAGTTATTCATTAGCCTAGGTGGCCGTTGGGATCGAGCCACTAATAACGCAGACACTTCTACATCAGGGTCAAAAACTAAAGATAACGCCTTCACCTGGAGCGCCGGGCTACTTTACAAAACCCGGTTCGGACTGTCTCCCTACTTAAGCTATGCCGAATCTTTTAAGCCCGAAGTCGGGGCTGATTACATCACCGGCAAGCTATTTGAGCCCTCCACCGGTAAGCAATATGAACTTGGCTTAAAATGGCTTGCCACAGACGAACGCTCACTGGTAACTTTGTCTACTTTTAAGCTCATCCAGGACAACTCACTCAGTGGTGTGCCAAAACCCAAGATGGCGAAATTGAATCCAGTGGTCTGGAAATTGAAGGTAAATTCCAAATAGGCGAACCCTGGGTGGTGACCGCTAGCTACGCGTATCTCGATTCAGAATATAGCCGCGACAACGAATTACAAGGCTTGGAAGTAAAGCAGGCACCTCGCCACCTAGCGTCGGTTTGGGCTCACTACAAAAACCTACTTCCCGGTCTCTCAGTGGGTGCCGGCGCAAGACATGTGGCTAGGCGCGTATACGATTACGTGGATTTTAATGCTGAGTATATTCTCAACAAATTCACGGTTAGCCTGGATGCTCGCAATCTGACCAACAAAGAAACTTTCTCCTGTTATAGCGAAGGATATGGTTATTGCGTGCCCGACGACGGCCGGGAACTGTCGATTAGATTGCGCTACGACTACTAACTGACTGACTGACTGACTGACTGACCGGGTCCCACGAGCAACGTGGGATCTGCTTCAGCGAGCCCATTTTCAACCAAGAAAGAAAATGGAGTCTCGTCTTGGGATCCGGGGTCAGTTCTCGCATTATTGTATTTGTTGGCAAATAGTCCGGCCGACTGTCGCCAGTTGTAATCCATAGTAATGAACTATCGTCTGATACCTATAGGCCCCTGTTGCATACGCGGCGACGATAGCCTCATTTCGTGTTTTATGCTGCTGCTCGATCTTGTCCAGTAGCAATGCAGGTACTCGGCGCTGCGCCTTTGGGATGCTAAGCCGATCGCCCTGTAGCTGTGCCAAGCCCTGAATTTTGCTAACAAAGATCCCATCACCCAGATAGATTTGCTGGCGTAAACCATCCCAAAGGGTGGGTGAACCAAGGCCGCTATGAACACATTTTTGATAGCGGGATTGGGCTAGTTTTTTGCTGATCAAATTGGCCCAGTAGCCAGATGCCCTTCGCAAGGTTACCGTCGGGCGTTTGGATAATGAGATGATAATGGCTGTCCATCAGACAGTAGGCCAGGCAGACCCAATTGAAGCGCTCGACGACTTCGCCGAGGGGATTTAGAAAGGCCACTCGGTCTTCACCCTCCTCAAAAATCGACTCGCGCCGATCTCCTCGGGAGGTGACGTGACAGAGGGCGTTTTCAAACTCGATGCGTAGCGGTCTGGCCATGCAGAGGGCTTAGGTTAGTTCTCAATACCACAATGCGAAAACTAATCCCCGCACGCCCCCTGAAACACCTTGGGCACCCTACCCCTCCACTGCGCTGGGGAAACGGAATCCCCAATGCAATTGCAATTGATACTGATTATCACTTACTATTAATGATCAGCTTATCCCCACAAATACCGTACCCAACTATGCCTCCAACCTCTGCGGCACTTGCACAAAACACCTTTCCTGCCGGTCACCGCGAACAGATCGGTCATCTTTATACCGAACACCACGGTTGGTTACGCAACTGGTTACGGCAGCGGGTCGGCTGCCACGACATCGCCGCAGACCTCGCCCAGGATACTTTTCTGCGTTTATTAAAGCGGCCCCGCCCGCTGCAGGGTATGGATTCGGCAAAACGCTATTTGCGCACCGTCGCCGACGGCCTTTGCATCGACCTGTGGCGCAGAAAATCCGTCGAGCAGGCCTGGCTCGAAACCCTCGCGGCACGCCCACAGGCCGTGGCACTCTCCCCGGAAGACCAGGCCCTGGTGATTGAAACCCTGGGGGAAATTGAACAGATGTTGAGCCAACTGCCGAGCAATGTCGCCACCGCTTTTATCTGGTCGCAGGTTGACGGCTTGAGCTATCGACAAATCGCCCAGCAACTGGCGGTATCAGAGCGCATGGTGAAAAAATACATGGCCAGAGCAATGCTGGCCTGTGTGTTGATCGAGGTGAGCTATCACGAGGCGCAAACCAGCCCCGCGCCTGAGCCATATCACAACGACTCTGCCACCCCACAACCGGCCGGGCAATAGTGGCTGCTGTGCCCTCAAAACATAGCCTCGCGGTGCATACCGGCGCCACTAAAGCCAAGCAGCAACTTCCCGGACACGCACTGTTGCAACAGGCCGCCACCTGGTTTGCCACCCTTGGGGACGAGGCCGTCACCGCACAGCAACGGGCCGACTGGCAGCACTGGCACGACGAAGATGCCCAACACCGGCTCGCCTGGCAATTTGTCGAAACGGTCGGCCAACGTTTTCAGCAAGCCTCGCGGCTCGGAGAGCCCGGCGAGGTCAGCAACACCCTCGACACCGTGCGCAGCGACCGCATTAGCCGCCGCAAGGCGCTACGTGGCTTGGGCGGTTTGGGCGCAATTTGTGTCAGTGGCTACTTAGGCTGGCGCTTTACCCCCGTGGTCAACATCGCCAAAGAACAGACCCTGGCCTGGCGGGCCGACCACCACACCGCCACCGGCGAAAGCCGCAAAATCACCCTCCCGGATGGCGGGCAACTCTGGCTCAATACCGCCAGCGCCATCAATACCCAATACCGCGCCGAGCGCCGTCAAATCAAACTGCTCAGCGGAGAAATTCTGATTGAAACCGCACGCGACCTACAGCAACGGCCGTTTCTCGTCACCACGGCTCAGGGTTTCGTGCAAGCCATCGGCACCCGCTTTACGGTGCGAGAGCTCAAGGGGGCCACCTTTCTAGCGGTGTACCAGGGGGCGGTAAAAATACACACCCACAGCGGCCAGGGTTTGTTAATCGAAGCCGGCCAGCAAACCACCTTTAGTCAAGATCGCATTCAGCCTCCGACCCGCGCAGATCACGCCCGTGAGGCCTGGGCGCAACACCTGGTTGTCGCCAACAACATCAGCCTTGCCAGCTTAGTTGCCGAACTTAACCGCTATCAATACGGCCATCTGGCGGTTGCGCCCGCCGTTGCCGAGCTGCGCGTGATGGGCACCTATCCCGCCGACCAACCCGAACTGGCGCTAGCCATGCTCGAGAAGGCCCTGCCGATTAAGGTTAACCGGCTGCTGCCCTGGTGGGTGACGCTGGAGTTACCCTAATCACCGTGGTGATGATCCACGACAACCTGCGGCAAACTTATGGATAAAACTCAAACAAGCTCTCCCAGAGGTTCCCCTTTTTTCATCTCACTCGGTTACTAAGGTAAGACCACCACTAACTGACCGATGTGCTGCGCGCGCGTTGGTGAAAAAGGAGTGTTACATGTTGTACCGATCGAGCCTCAGGTCAAAACCCCAACCCGCCCAGCGATTTTCCCGGCTAGCGCTGTGCTTACAGCTTGGCTGCGCCGGTTTGGTAGCCCTGCCGCTGGGCTACACCAGCATCGCCCAGGCAGAAACCGCCCCTCAAGCCAGCACCGCACTGATGCAGTTCAACATCCCCGCCGGGCCCCTTGCCGAAGTGTTAAACCGCTTTGCCGCCGATGCAGATATCTTTATCAGTGGCCAGGGCGAGTTAACCCAGGGCAAACAAAGCCCAGGCCTGCACGGCCAATATTCGCTTGATCAGGGTTTACAACAAATACTCGATGGCACAGGGATTCGCTCCGTCCGCTCGGGCAATACCGTGACCTTAACCAATGATGAAGTGATGACGCTGAGCCCGGTGCAGGTGGATGGCACTGGCTTAAAACCAGAAGGCAGCGCAGAAAACGCCTACCGCGTTAAAAGCACCAGCCTCGGCGCATTAGGCACCACCGACCTGCAAAACACCCCTTACAGTGTGGAGGTTTATTCGCGGGAGTATATGGATAACCAGCAAGCGCGGTCGTTGTCGGTCATGGCCAAATACGATGCTTCTATTAATATAGGCGTTGGTGACTTAACCCATGAAAACAACACTTTTTTGATTCGCGGCATCCGCCCCGATTTCGACACCGGTCAAAAGCTGGATGGTTTGAATTTTCGCAGTCGCGCCATGGATCTACCCTTAGAGCATATGGAACGGGTTGAAATACTCAAGGGTGCCGGTGGCTTTCTCTATGGTTTCGGTCAACCTGGTGGTGTCGTTAACTATGTATCTAAACGACCGACCGAACAACTGACCCGCAGTATCAGCACTCAACTAACGGATGACGGTTTATTTTTATTGCATGGCGATATCGGCGATCGTATCGGTAAAAACGATCAATTTGGCTATCGCATTAACCTCGTTCATCAAGAGGGCGACACCTATATCAATGATGGCAAGTCCAGAAGAGAGTCCGGCTCTATCGCGCTAGACTGGCAGATAACACCAGACCTTATTTGGCAAGTGGATGCCTTGCAGGCCGAGCGTAAAAGTGACGGTGGCTACAATGGCCTAGTGACCAACACCGATGGTGCAGTAAACAATTACACTAGGGGAAAACCGCTCGACCCGATTGATGGCGACAAACGTCTGGCACCGGCCTGGGGCTTTTACGAATCTGAGCACAAAACCTATGGCTCTGATTTGATCTGGCAGTGTCACGACAACTGGGATATCAAGCTTTCGCACCGCAACGCCAGTAGCTATCGTTACAGCTACGCACCCTGGTTATTTGCCAATGAAAATGGCGACTATTCAGCGGCACAATGGAATGCAAACAACCTGTTCGATAGCCAACAGACCCAGGCTGTCGTGACCGGAAAATTGGAAACAGGCTTTGTTAAACACAGCCTAACGGCAGGTTTTTCTCATACCATGACCAGTAGTTCAAGAGGCGGCAGAGGCAGTCCAGGCTATTCTTTCACTAGCTTCTCTAACGTGGGCAACCTCGTAAATCCAGTTGAATTCAGCAACGCTGGCATTGTGAAACGCTCTAAAGGCGATGCGGATTTCCAAGAATATTCACACATTAAACGCCGAGAATTCTTCCTCTCGGACGCCCTTAATATCGGCGAAAATTGGGATTTAATTATCGGCCTGCGCCACGGCACCCTTGATAGTAAATACGGCGAGTATAAGGAAAGCGAGACTACCCCCACCTTGGCGCTTATCCACCGGCCCATAGAGTGGATGTCCCTCTACGCCAGCTATGTGGAAGCATTTGAAGAAGGCGCTACTGCGCCAGAAACCGCTGTCAATGCCTTTGAAGTATTCGACCCCCTCGTCAGTAAGCAATATGAATTGGGCGTTAAGATTAACAAGGCAAACTGGTCAGCAAATATGGCCCTGTTCGAGCTAGAGCGTGGCCTGACCTATACCGACAGTAATAATGTCTTTAGTCAGGATGGCGAAGCACGTTATCGCGGTGTGGAGCTGTCTGGCAAAGCAAACTTTGGTGAGCACTGGTTGCTCGGTGCTAGCGCCATGTGGTTGGATGCGACTAGTGAAAAGACCACTGGCGGCGCGCTGGATGGCAAGCCCATCGAAAGTGTGGCTCGTAAGCAGTTGCGGCTATACAGTGAATACAGTGTGCCATCCTCCACTTTAGTGTTGACCGGGGGCCTACAGTACACCGGTAAACGACCTGTAGATAACGCTGGCCAATGGTATGTGGATGGCATCACCCTGTTTGATCTTGGTGCACGCTACAAACTCAATATCAACAGGCAGCTAGTGACGCTGCGGCTAAATATTGAAAACCTCACAGACGAGGCTTACTGGGTGACCGAAAGATCGGGAGACCTACAACAAGGCGCTCCACGCACCGTCAAGCTGGGTATGCAAGTCGACTTCTAACCTTTACCTACCCCACAAACCCCCAGCGCGGCACACATGGCTGCGCTGGGGGTTTTAAAAATAAATGCGAACTCCGGGGTCAGTTCTCGTATTGTTGCAATACGGAACAAAGCATTGGGGCCAGACGCGAACTTACCCCGTTTCTGGTCCTTACCGGAGAGCCATTTTCACCATGGTGAAAAATAAATATAAAAAACATGCCCTTTTTGGTGGTCTCATTCGTCTATATAGATAGGCCCCTGTTTTTTTCAGGTGCAAATCTGCCTTGGCTGGTTTTTGCAGCGGCCTGGGGGCAGCAGTGCTGACTACACCTTGGCTATGTAAGCGCTGGTAATACCAGCGCTATTCCTATGTGTTGGCGGGGTCGTTAAACTCTGCGCGCCAACGCCTGCAATACCGCAATTAATTATTGAGCCTTTTATTTTGAGAGCCATCGCCTTACTTCTACATCGCTACGTCGGCTTGGTAATGGCCGGATTTTTGTTAATCGCGGGCCTAACCGGCGCTTTGTTGGCTTGGTATGAACCGCTGGATGCG
>MAAC01000756.1_pt1 | contig 13375 bp, 10 predicted proteins | sample 1115981 | NCBI WGS metagenome assembly MAAC01 (sample SAMN04961126, study PRJNA320927) | seawater metagenome | isolation source: sample BD02T64 sea water enriched with oil for 64 days | place: USA:Gulf of Mexico | collected 2013-07-27 | reverse complement strand
CCGTAGCGATCAAAATGCGCCAAATCAGGCGATGATCATGGCTAGAGAAATAAACCAATCAAAGCGAAAATATTTAGAAGATAATGGGCATGATGATATTTTGTCGCATTTTACGGTGGATAGCCCAGTTCCTTTTGACTTACATGAGCTTCTTGGTAGGTTGAATCATATAAACACCGAGATGGTTCAAGGCGCTAGAGCTGGGTCAGAGAAACAAGGCGAGTTTTTCGGCAAGCTGGCGAGGATGATATCTCGATTAGAAAATAAGATTTCGGATCGTCGGCTGGGCTTCCTTTTTAATGGTGGCGACGACATACTGGATTTCTCTTGGCTGAATCGACTATCTACAAAGCTATTAGGTAGCACTGCCGAAAATGGAAATGCCGGAATCAAGATTGTCAATTTTTCAGAAGTACCTTCAGACATACTTCCACTAATAGTTTCGTTAGTCGCTCGCGTTGCGTTTTCAGTTCAGCAATGGACGCCAGCGGAATTACGGCACCCAATTGCCTTGCTTTGTGATGAGGCTCATCTTTATATGCCGCAAAGAAGCTTGGCCGACTCGGCAGATAGCGTGTCAATTGATATTTTCGAACGAATTGCAAAAGAGGGGCGAAAATATGGTGTAAGTCTCGTGGTTATCAGCCAAAGGCCATCGGAAGTAAATAAAACCATGCTCAGTCAATGTAGTAATTTTATTTCCATGAGATTAACAAACGCAGAAGACCAAGGGGTTATAAAAAAATTACTTCCGGATAGCCTAGGTGGGTTTGGAGATATTCTTCCAACTTTGGATACGGGCGAGGCTCTGATAGTCGGTGATGCCAGCCTACTTCCCAGCAGAATTAGGATTGATGAGCCACTGAATAAGCCGAACAGTGGGACTGTAGATTTTTGGGATGAATGGCAGGTTCCAGTAGAAGAAGGTCGACTCCCGTTAGCTATAGACAATTGGCGCAAGCAAAATATTCAATAAGGGGTTAATTAACCTCATAATGAAGCATCAAAAACCATACAAAACAATGAAAACCTTTATAAAATATAACTGAATGTAAATTATGAATGCCGTATATCAACGATTGTTAAAGCAAAAAGAATCGCAAGAGAAGCTAGCATTGGCATACGAGAAAATTACGTCGTATGAAATGGCATACATATCACTGTGGATAATATTGGAAAAAACTCTCAAGGACATAGATACAAAACTTAAAAGGGATAAGTTATATAGCCAAGTGTCCGAATGGAAGCAATACCTTGAAATTAAAAGCAATGACAGCAAGAAACCAAAAGAAATAAGGTCTTTTAATTTGAAAGAATCCGAAAGAATTCCAGAGCTTGGAAATATAGAAGAATACCTTGGGAATATACCCATAACCAAAGAAATCATGAATACACAAACCAAGCATGGTTCAACTAAGTGGAGAGACAAAAGAAACAATATTGCTCACAAAGCTGAATCATTCGGCAAAAAAGAAACATACTGTATTTATAGAGACAAGATTCTGGGCGGTGTTAATGAGGTTGCTAAATTGTTGGCAGAGGCTGGGCCTAACGAATAAGGTTAGGTCGTGATTTCCGCTCAACGGCAAGCCCACGATCTGAACCGTCTATTGGACAAGCCTACCCCCCTTAAGTTGTCTTGCAGCTTCGTAAGCAGAGTGCTACGTTGATGCGAAATTTAAAAGTGTTGGTTACAGAAACGAACTAGGCTGTACTCAATATTTTCTATCATCAGTACCAGGTAACTATCTTTCTTGAATTTATTGGCGTATTAATTCTTACAACAGGAAGGCAGGAAGGCATGATGCCGAAACAGATCCATACCAAGTACTGACGAGTTTAAAGATAAAGCAGCTGAAACACTTAAACTGACCAGTCTCTCGACAATAGCAATCTAAACTCAATAAAAAAACAGTTACACTACAAATGCTAAGGCAAGTAATATGCTAGATTTCGAGATGAGAAGCGTATAATGTTGGCGACTTCTTACTATATATTATATATATGCGAAATAGCGTCGATTACTGGCGCCCAAAGTGGCCTTCTCCAAGCCAATATTAACAACTTAAACAAGAGAGCATGATTACGGGAAAATTAATATGAAATATACTACCTTCTTTCTTATATGTACCGTCTTATTCTCAGGTTTAGCATTTGCTGAACCAAAATCTTTGTGGTGCACCTATAAAGATACTAAAGCTGCGGAAAGCACGGTTGCCGACGCGCCTTCCAAAATTAAGGAGTATGAAGCAACATATCGCTCACTCTTAGCTAAAGGTGGTCCATACGTCGTGATAGCACTTGACTATGCTAGCCTTATTAAAGCATGGAAGCTTGCTTTACCAATGTGCAGCAATGCAGAATGGATCCGGGCTAAAGAGTTTATTTTTGATTCGGATGGATTAAAAAACAAACAACAGTCAAATGTTGAAATGACTCATACAGATTTTTGTGGAGCTAGAGTCGCCGATGTAAGAAAAGCATCCATGTCATCAACGCCATCAATAATATCTTTTTCTTGGACAGATGTTGAATCATATGGGACCTTTCCATACAACTTTAATATTGATCGAAAAACATTGAAAGCAGGGATGGGCGCCAAGAGGCCTTATAAATGTGTAGTAAGAGATATTGACACATCTGCCAATCTAATTTAGCAGAAAGGGATAAGCCTGCACACAGTGTGAAATAGTGCGGTGCGGCCCAGTCAGTCACTTGTAAGCTGAAGCATTTGCTTGCTGACAGTGACGTCTGGGGCTACTTCTTGTTTAGATGGCTCATCTTTAAAGCTCTTTACTTTATAACTAGCCCCAATCAAATCTTTGATATATAGCTTGTTGTAAATAAACATAAACACTATCGCGCTTAAGGGGGTCACGAGGGAATTCGGAAATTATTGTACGTTAGTGTGCAGTAAGGGTGTCCTCAGAGTTAGGTAATTATTGCCCGCTAAGCCTCCGCCACTTTCACTAAGTCTTGCTTTGCCACCAATCTACTGATGGTCGACGGATGCACCTGAAAAAGCCTCGCTACGTCTGCTGCAGACTTCTCACCCGACTGCACCCAACGTGTCACTTCTTTTTGGGGTTAATTAACCAAAAGAACGATTTGTCCTGACACCACTCTCAATCCATTGGTATTAGTGGCTTACAGACGAAATATCGTTTTCAAAAGTGCTAATAAAATTATTGATAACATCTTGACTATTAAGCACTTCAGCTCTGTTATAAAATTCAAATTTACCAATGAAATTAATGTGCTGCCAGGCAACCAGTGAAAATCGCATATAAGATCCAAATAGCCACAAGTGACGTTATGCTGGCGTAAACCCAGATAATCCACGCCATTAATAGTTTGGCTTTCTATGTGTTAGTAATAATGTCATAAACCTAACCCTCGTTGGTTGGGAAGCCATGAACTGATGTCCAGTTGTGCTCTTCCAGCGCCTAAGCCTTTCACCCATTTAGCTGTTGCATCAATTGTCGCCCACGTCTTAATTGAACCCTTCAACGTTGTAGCGGTTATTACTCCGTTTGGGGTGACTACATCAACGTGAATTGCTGATCCTGCGGCAATGATATGGACTTTCTTTATAGCACCTGCCTCAACAAGCGCTCTGATGGTTTTTTCATTCATTAGCTTCTCCAAACAGTTCACTTTGCTCTGGAATGGATATGCCTTCTTGTTCGCAGTGCTTACGAATCAACAGTTCAATCATATTGGCCACACTTCGATGGTCACGATGAGCCGCTACCTTAATGGCCTCTTTAATAGCAGGGTCAACTCGTAAGTTAAGTGTCGTGGTTTTCTTTGGAGGCATATAAAAGCGGTAGTTGTTTTATTAATTTCATTGTAACGCATATGTAACTTTGTAAGGTATAGTTTGTAGCTACGGTTACGGACTTAGTAATAGCTAGGGAGATAAAAGCTCTAGAGAGCTTAGAGATGGACGCAGAAGAATTGGTGCGGCCAATATTCGGTCGGTCCGAGATGATGCTTCATCTTTCAGTAGAATAGAATCAGCGAATTGAAGGGATACACATGACTACAGAGAGAGAATTGTTGGAAATAAATGGGCGAGTAAGTGATGAATTATACGAATGGTTGTCGACCCGAGAAAGATACATTAAGGTTCGTGACGCATTTTATGAAGACGGGGGGCATCTGATGCTTAAGCGCGAGCTTTTTGACCCCGAAGCATTGCCAGAGCCATTGAGAGCTGAAGCGATTGCGTATTTTAAGAAGAGAAAAACTAAACGTGGCGGAGAAACTTGAAAGGGTGTTGCATCGTGGGCTATTAGATGACAATTAACTCAGCCTTGTAATCGGATGGAAACGGATGCTTAACCTGGTATTCTTTTCTCTAGGGTAACCGTTCATAGCTTATTTGTGGATGCAATCCAATATCAACTAAAATATCTACGTTTATAATACATAGATTATATTACGGGTTAAGTGACACAAAATAACCGCTTTTTACAGTGGTATTGAAGTGTCACATAAACGAACGTTTAGGTGACAGTATGTTGATAGGTTATATGCGCGTATCTAAGTCTGATGGATATCAGGTTTTAGACTCACAACGAGATGCCTTATTGCAGGCAGGTATTTTACCCTAGCATCTTTAAGGAGATTTTGCTTCAGGTACTAAGGATGAGGGACAAAGGCTTGTATCCTTTCTTTCAAAAGTCAACTAGCCTGGCTGGTTTTGATGATAAAGAGGGCTATCAAGTCCAACAGGTTAATTGAGTCAGTACACTTGCTTGGTGGCTCTATGGTTCGTGTAGTTGTGAAGTACGTGCCTCATTAATAACACCCCATGCTGCGTGCATAACGATGACCGCGATGATAATGCCAATAATAATATCTGGCAGAGGGGATGACAGCCAATAAACAAGACCCGCTGCAATCAACACGCCTACATTATTAATCATATCGTTACGGGTGCAAACCCACGTCGCACGCATATTAATATCGCCATCTTTGTAGGCCATTAAAAGAAAAAATGACACGGTGTTTGCAACAAACGCTAATAAGCCAAACACGCCCATATTAAAAGCATCCGGCATACTATTCGTACTCAATAAATAGATGGGCTGAATGAGAATACCTAACCCTAGTATCATTTGAAAAATGCCGCTGGTGAGCGCGGCACGATTTTTCCAATACGCAGCACGCCCAAGGGCAAATAACCCTAGGGCGTACACCAATGCATCGGCCAACATATCTAACGAGTCCGCCATTAATGCCGTTGAGTGACTGATAATGCCCGCAGAAAACTCAACAATAAACATCGTGGTATTAATCAACAAGACGATGATTAATACCCGTCTTTGCTGCTTTGTTGCTTTTTCTATATTGTCGCTAGAACAACTATCACACCCGGCCATGTTTTCTCCTATTCCTGATTATGTTGCCTTGAAAAAAATGAATATAACGCAGGTATTACTACCAGTGTTAATAATGTTGCTGAGAACAAACCACCGACAACAACGGTTGCGAGCGGGCGTTGAACTTCTGAACCAATACCGGTTGCTAGTAACATAGGGATTAGCCCAAGAGCTGTTGTCGCAGCGGTTATTAATACAGGGCGCAAGCGTGAAACAGCGCCCTCAAAAACAGCTCGCTCTGTCGTTAGGCCGTCACTTATTCGTTGATTAATGGCATTGATCATTACCACGCCGTTCAAAACAGCAACACCAAATAGCGCGATAAAGCCAATTGAACCAGGCACTGAAAGATACTGCCCCGATATGAATAACGCAACAATACCGCCAATCATCGCCAACGGTACATTCAACATAATTAGCAATGATTGCCCCACTGAATTGAAAGCAAAATATAGCATTAAAAATATTAGACCCAACGAAACCGGGACGACAATCATTAATTTATCTTGAGCACGTTGTTGGTTTTCAAACTGACCACCAAAAACGACGGTGTAGCCTGCCGGCAAGTCAATCTCATCGTTGATTTTCTGTTGAATCTCAGCAACTAAGCCACCCATGTCACGACCTTCTACATTAGACTGAATAACAACGCGTCGCTGAACATCGTCACGACGTATTTGTGGTGGGCCTGATTCAATTTGTACTTGTGCAACATCCGCTAACCGCACCCATGCCCCATTGGGTGCTTGCAAGGTGATATTTTGAATGGCTTCTACGCTATCGCGATGATTTGAAGCTAAGCGTATAGTAATGTCGTAACGCTCATTCCCATTGATGACTTGCCCAGCATTTAACCCCCCAATTGAATTGGCAACCAAATCCATTACCTGTGAAACTGGAATGCCGTAACGCGCTAACGCATCTCTATTAGGACGGATTGCAAGTTGCGCTTCACCAGCTATTTGTTCCATTTCCACGCCACGCGTACCATCAATTCTACGCACCAAGGATTCAATTTTTTTGCCTGTACTTGCTAATGTTGCTAAGTTTGGGCCAAATAATTTAATAGCTAGCTGTGCTTTAACGCCAGACAGTAACTCATCCACACGCGTGGCAATAGGTTGGGAGAACGATAGTAGTAATCCCGGGTGTACAGACATCTTTTTTTCCATTAGCTTTTGTAGTTCTTGGCGATTAGAAGCGCTCGTCCAATCGCTGACAGGTTTTAGCCCTACAAAAATCTCAACATTAGAAACGGGTTCTGGGTCACCACCAATTTCAGCTCGACCGGCGCGGCTTGAAACGTACAAAACCTCTGGGAAGGTCATCAACTGCTCTTCCAACTTAGATGCAATATCTAAAGAGGTTGCCAGGCTAGATGAAGGGGCTAGAGTGACTCGAATATTTAAAGTCCCTTCTTCTAATTCGGGCACAAATTCTGTGCCGAGAAAGGGCACTAGGGCTAGCGATCCAATAAACAAGATTGCCGCGCTGATGACAATTTTACGAGGTGCAGCTAGCGCACGTGATAACAAAGGGCGGTACACGTTATCAAAATATGCCATAAGCGGATTATCTTTTTCTTTAACACCTTGACGGAACATGTAGGTTGCCAGTGCTGGCACAATAATAAGCGCCACCAATAGCGAAGCTAACATAGCCAAAATTATCGAGATAGCCATTGGTTGAAAAAGCTTGCCTTCTACCCCTTCCAAGGTAAATAACGGGGCGAATACAATGATGATAATCATCACTGCAAAGAGCACGGGTCGACCTACTTCTCTAGCTGCTTCTTTGATGCGAAGTGCTATTCCATTTCGATCATGAGCTGCGTCGTATGGGTGTGGAGCACCTTCCGCTAGCACTTCTTGAGCATATTGGTGATGCTCCTTATCTGGCTTACTTAAATGGCTAAAAACATTTTCCATCATCACCACCGAGCCATCGACCATCATACCGATAGCAATGGCCAAACCACCTAACGACATTAGGTTGGCGGAAATACCCCAGTAGGCCATAAACATCAGCGCTAAACCGACGGAAATAGGCATGGATATAAGCACTAAAAAAGCTGCTCGGATGTTCATTAAAAACAGCATTAAGACGATGATGATCAACACAAAAGCTTGCAATAATGCTGAGGTCACGGTGCTAACAGCTTGGTCAACCAAATCAGCTTGATCATAAAACGGTTCAATACTAACCCCGTCAGGTAGTGCTGTTTGTATTGCTGGCAAGCGAGATTTTATTCCATCAATCGTCGCTTTGGTATTAGCACCTAGGCGTTTCATCACAATGCCTGCAACGACTTCGCCCATTGCAATAGGCTTACCGTCTGCATCGCGGCGCGACATGGTGACTGCACCTTGGCGAATTTCAGGGCCAAACCTAACGCTAGCAACATCACTAACGCGTACCGAAACACCGTCAATATTTTTCAGCGGAATATTACCGATATCACGCAGGCCGTCTTCGTTACTGCGCACCCAACCAACGCCACGAATAACTAACTGTTCAGCACCTCGGTCTAAATACCAACCACCCGCATTGCGGTTATTTTGCTCAATGGCTTCGGCAATGTCATTAATCGTTAATTTATAAGACAATAACTGACGTGGGTTTACTTGCACTTGATACTGCCTAACTTCCCCGCCAAACGACAAGACTTCTGTTACGCCACTAACCGGCATTAATAACAGTTTAACCACCCAGTCATTAAGGCTTCGCAAGGCAATAGCATCGAACTTTTCAGGGTCGTCAGCACGCAAAATATATTGATATACTTGACCAAGTCCAGACGTATTAGGCCCGATTTCTGGCGTGCCAATACCATCTGGAATTTGTTCACGTGCTGATTGCAAACGTTGAAAAACCAGTTGCCGGGCAAAATATATATCAGTGCCTTCCTTAAACACGACGGTTATAACAGATAAGCCTGTTTTTGATATCGAACGAACTTCTTCAACATCCGGTAATGCATACATCACCGATTCGATGGGAAAAGTGATGAGCTGTTCGACTTCTTCTGAGGCTAGCCCGCGTGCTTCGGTATTAATTTGTACTTGTACATTGGTAACGTCTGGGAAGGCATCAAGGTTTAACGATGGCAAAATTAACACGCCACCTATCAAGGTAGCTAATAACGATAATACGACTAATAGGCGATTATTGATGCCTAAATCAATGATTCTATTTAACATGGTGCCGCCTTAATGGTTGTGTATTTCAAAGCCAGCTTTCGCTAACTCTGATTGCAAAAAGAAAGCGCCGCGAATAACGACCCGAGCACCCACGTTAATACCTTCAATGACGGTGATGCCATTATTGGTTCTAATAACACTCACTTCTTGTGGTTCGAACTCGTTATCTTCATGCTCAACAAAGACCATCCAGTCACCGTCTGGGCTGCGAAGCACGGCATCTACTGGAACAGACAATGCTTTTTCAGTACGGTTCGACATAATTTTTGTATCTACAAAAACTCCGGGGTGGAGTAAATCATTGGGGTTCATGATTTCAATACGTATACCAATAGTACGTGTACTTTCATCAAGAGAATGGTGTCGTTGGATGACTTTTCCGTCTAATATTCTATCGTTGTATAGTACTTTTGCAACGGCGCCAACATGAACGCTAGAAGCTTGTTTGGCTGTTAAACGTGCGTTTACCCACAGTGATGTTTCGTCACTGATTTCAAACAACCTGCGACCCGGTTCAATCAGTTCACCTAAAGTGAATTGATCCTGTATGACGGTGCCACTTTGCAATGCCAACAATTGAAAGCGGCCATTGGCTAACACGCCTTTACCACCTTTTAGCATTGCATCGATTTTTTGTTGGCTCATTCCATAGGCCTGTACTTTTGCGAGTGCTTGCTCATGAGCAACCTTAGCTTGTATGTATCTAGCGCCAGAAACAACCTTGCGGCCTAGTTTTCGCACGCGATTCCATTCGCGTGTTGTGACTAATAAGTCACCCTGGGCTTGTGCCATGTCAACGCTGGACAACGTAACAAGGGGTTGGTCAATAGCCACCACATCACCCAATTTCGCATGACGCTTAACGACTTGCGCGCTGATACGCGAAACAATCTGGCTGGTAGCATAAGCCTTTAGTGTTATTTCCCCGGGCGCACTAATTTCACTGCTAACAAGACTCAATTGAAGCGTTTTCATAACAATGTCTGCCGCCTTTCTTTGGTCTGCATTGAGCCTTACGCTATTTTCTTCTTCGTGATCGTCCCCATCCCCATCCTCATGCTCATCTTCATCGTCATGTCCATTGTGTTCTTCAGAATCAGCTGCTTTACTCTTATGTTCATTGTCGTGCTCATCTCCATCGCCATGCCCGCTGTGCTCTTCCGAACCAGCTCTTTTGTTGTCATGTCCGTGCTCAGTTTCTGCATAGCTATTACCGATGTTTAATAAAACTAACAGTATGATGATGAGTCCTGATTTTGTCGTATCCATTGTTATTCTCCTTTGCTTGACTGCGTAACGTTATGCTCAGTTACGTCGGCATTGCTTGTTAGCCATTGGTTTATTTCGCCAGAGGCAATAAGCCACTGCGTCCAAGACGTCCAAAGTTGTGTTTTATGTTTGATAGCACTTGCTTGCGTATCGAGTGATTGTTTTAGCTGAACTAAATAATCAGCCGTGCTGAGTTCACCAGCTCGCCATAGGCGTTCCAATAAAGATTCTTGTTGCAATAAACTGCTGCTACCAACTGATTGCCATTGCGACCACGCTCGGCGATTAACCACCAAAGTTTGTGTTGCCGTTTTAAGCTTAGCAGCTAAAAGACGGCGGATATCTGTCGCCTCACGTTGACTCTGAATAAGTTGAGCATTGGCTGCATCAACCTCAGAACTGAAGTTATTACGTACAAATAAAGGCATTGAAAACGTTATATTGGTTAGACTTTCATCACCTTCTTTCCCAGTTTTAAGGCCAATCGTTGGGTTTGGGCGCTGTTCTCGTTGGCGTAATTTTATTTCAGCACGTGCGATATCCATTTGCGCACGGGCAAGCTTCATTTGCGGCAGACTATCTAGCAAGGTATCAATGTAGCTAACAGGCCGTTTGGGGCTATCCGGTACGTTCTGCAATAAAGGCAGTCTCGTTAACTCGCTATCAACGTCACTTCCAATTAGCACAAGCAATGCTTGCTTATTAGCAATCAGTTCGGATTCAGCGCCGGCTAATTGAAAGTTTGCTTCGCTACTTGCTAATTGAGCAAGGGATAAATCAACTTCTGTTAAATCCCCTGCGTCATAGCGTAGTTTTGCAATACTAATAAACGTGGCCATAGAATCCATTCGCTTACTTGCAACTTGCTGGCCTACGACACTGGCTTGATAACGTGCAAGGGCCAATAACACCTCGGCTGACAATTGCTGCTGCTGCAACAGCAAATCGTTAATACTGTGTTGCCACCTAAACGTTGCTATGCGAGTTTGGGCTGATCGTTTATCACCCCAATCGATTGTTTGGCTAATACCAGCTGTTTTCGTATCAACATCAGTACTTTCATACTCAAATTCAATTTCTGGATTAAATAAGGGTTGATCGGCGGCGCCGGCGCGAGCCTTTGCAACTTCAGTTGCAGCTATAGCAGCTTGTAATCGGGGGTGCTGAGTAACGACTTGGTTTACCCAAGTTGCTATGTTTTCATGTTCAGTTGCGCTTGCCACAAAAGGCAATAACAACGCACTCAATATAAGAGTGATCGTGTTGAAAAATTTCATTGTAATTCCTATAAAAATAGAACGAACACGAGTGATGTTTACCCGTGTTTGATAATCGGCAGTGGCCGATAATTTTTAGGAATTAGACGAGCGGCGGACGCTGATGTGGACTGTTGTGGTATGAGAATAGATAAAAATGATAATCTGCCTGAGCCGTGTGAACGACAGGAGATAGGGTACTAAAGTTAGTATTTATTAATCCCAATAAATGGACGCTCGCATGACAACAATGATCATCATCAAACTGATGCATTGACTCGTCGCTTTGCGAATCGCTTAAGTGTGACAGGCTTTGCTGATGACCAATAATATCCTCATGACTGTGCATCACCCATACGCTGCTGTAGCTCAAAATGCTTACAATTAAAAAAAGTATGGTTACGTGTTTTGTCATGCGGCCAATTCTAAGGATCCAATCAAATGATACTTTCAATTATATACTAGAATTTTAAAAAAGGCGATTAATTTTCATACTGAGCATTTTGGATAAAGATTTGACTTCTTAAATGATAATGATTATCGTTTGTATTTGAGTTAACTTATATTCAGTCGTTCTTAACATGGTTAAAAAACTAGTTTTTCTTTTATTTATATCCCTTTTTTCATTCACAGCGTCTGCATCAGTGCCAATTCAACGGTTGTTACAGCTGATTGATTATGTAGGCGTTGATTATCGAGAGGCCATTGCTGACGGAGAAGTCATTAACCCGGAAGAATATGGGGAGATGCAAGATTTTGTCTTAGCTATTCGTGACAGTGTTCAGGAACTAAACGATGTGGATGAAGCGCTTATTGAACAAGCTGCCAACTTAGCGTCATTAGTTAATACGAAAGCGGACCCTGACTTGGTTGCACAACTAACGGCGAAGATGCATCGGCAAATTATAGTTGATTACGATGTTCAGGTTGTACCGCGCAAAGTGCCTGACGTTACTATTGCTAAACAACTTTATGTTGAAAACTGCATCGCTTGTCACGGTGCACAAGGTCGAGGTGATGGGCCATTATCAAAAACGCTAGAACCATTACCCACTAACTTTTTTGACCGAGATCGCTACAAAGAAAGAACAATTTTTGGTCTTTTCAATACGATTACCCAAGGTGTTTCAGGAACTGGAATGCCGCCATTTACTGCATTAACGGCGCATCAACGTTGGTCACTGGCTTTTTATGTGGGTCAAATAGCTATTCAAGAAGATGAAGTGAATGCGGGTTCGGATTTATGGCGTACTCAAAGCAACCATTCGTTGTCTACGTTGGAAGAATTAACAACATCCTCACCGGCACAACTTGAAATAGTGTCAGGCAAGGATGCTGTTGTCACCTTGGCCTATTTGAGGCGGCACCCAGAAAAGGTGATGCTGAATAGCGACGCGTCACCTCTTGATTTTAGTATTGAAGAATTGGATGCTAGTCGCTTAGCCTATATTTCAGGAAATCCTGACAAAGCGTATGACCTTGCTGTTAATGCCTACCTTGAAGGGTTTGAATTGATTGAAAATAGCCTAGATGCTGTTGACTCGACATTACGTCGCCAAATAGAAGGTGAGATGACTGCGTACAGAAATTTAATTCGTAAGCAAAAGGGCGTAGCTGCAGTTAATGCTGCATATTCAGATTTAAAAGTACTATTAGAAGCTGCACGTACATCATTGAGTGAAACAAGGCTTTCAGAAAAAACAGCTTTTATTAGTGCAATGGTTATTTTATTGCGCGAAGGCTTGGAAGCACTACTGGTAGTGGCTGCATTAGCTGCATTCTTGGTAAAAACAGGTCGTCGTGAAGGCTTAAGTTACCTTTATGGTGGGGTTGTGGTGGCGTTATTAATGGGGGGATTAACCTGGGTTATTTCTACAACATTAATCGAAATAGGTGGGGCGAGTCGTGAATTAACAGAAGGTATTGCAGCAATAACGGCGGCTTTAGTATTATTTTATGTGGGTTTCTGGATGCATAACAAAACCAGTGCTATGCAATGGAAACATTTTATAGAAAGCAGCATTAAAAAAGCGCTAAGCAAAGAAACATTGTGGGGCATAGCGGCTTTGTCTTTTATAGCCGTCTATCGCGAGGTGTTTGAGAGCGTATTGTTTTATCAAGCGTTGTGGGTTCAAACCACGGAAGGCGGCCAAAGCATGATCGTATATGGTTTGTTAATGGCCACAGCCATCTTGATATTACTAGCGTGGCTTATCATGAAATATAGCACCCGTTTGCCTCTACGCCAGTTCTTTGCGGT
>MAAC01018113.1_pt1 | contig 13390 bp, 11 predicted proteins | sample 1115981 | NCBI WGS metagenome assembly MAAC01 (sample SAMN04961126, study PRJNA320927) | seawater metagenome | isolation source: sample BD02T64 sea water enriched with oil for 64 days | place: USA:Gulf of Mexico | collected 2013-07-27 | reverse complement strand
TCAGCCTGAATGTCAGCTCGTCAAGAATTAGCCAATGCAATACGTGCATTAAGTATGGATGCTGTTCAACAAGCGAAATCCGGTCACCCTGGTGCACCGATGGGTATGGCAGATATCGCCCAGGTCCTATGGACTGACTATCTAAAACACAACCCTAACAACCCAAATTGGGCAGATCGCGATCGTTTTGTACTGTCAAACGGTCATGGGTCAATGTTGTTGTATTCCTTATTACATCTGACGGGTTATGACCTTTCGATTGACGACATTAAGAACTTTCGTCAGCTACACTCGAAAACAGCGGGTCACCCTGAATATAGTTACTGCCCAGGTATAGAAACCACCACTGGCCCATTAGGTCAGGGTATTGCCAACGCAGTGGGAATGGCTATTGCAGAGAAAACCTTAGCGGCACAGTTTAATAAAGGCGCTTTTAATATTGTTGACCACAACACCTATGCATTTTTGGGTGATGGTTGTTTGATGGAAGGTATCTCTCACGAAGCCTGTTCACTTGCAGGAACCATGGGTTTGGGCAAGTTGATCATGTTTTATGACGACAACGGGATCTCGATTGATGGTGAAGTAGAAGGTTGGTTTACCGATGATACGCCTAAGCGTTTTGAGGCTTATGGTTGGCAAGTAATTCCTAATGTTGATGGTCATAACTCAACAGAAATTATTGCTGCTATTGAAATGGCAAAAACCAACACTGAGTCGCCTACGCTAATTTGTTGTAAAACGGTGATTGGTTTTGGTTCACCGAATAAAGAAGGTAAAGAAGATTGTCACGGTGCACCATTAGGCGAAGAGGAAATTAAACTAACCCGTGAAAAATTGGGTTGGAAACACGGCGCCTTTGAGATTCCTGATGATGTATATGCGGGTTGGGATGGCAAAGAAAAAGGCGATGACGCTGAGAAACACTGGAATACTCAGTTTGAAAACTATCGTTCAGCACACCCAGAATTAGCGGCTGAATTTGAACGTCGTACTAGCGGAACATTACCAGAAAACTGGGAAGCTAGTGCAACAGCTTACATTGCAGAGCTTCAAGAGAAAGGTGAAACCATTGCTTCTCGCAAAGCATCTCAAAATGCATTAAATGCATTTGGGCCATTGTTGCCAGAATTGTTAGGTGGATCAGCGGATTTAGCAGGATCAAACCTAACGTTATGGAGTGGTTCGAAAGGTTTAACGGCTGATGATGCTTCCGGTAACTATGTACACTGGGGTGTGCGTGAGTTTGGCATGACTGCTGCAATGAACGGTATTGCACTACATGGTGGGTTTATCACTTATGGTGCAACGTTCCTAGTCTTTATGGAATATGCGCGTAACGCAATGCGTATGGCTGCATTAATGAAGCAGCAGAATATTCAGGTTTATACCCACGATTCTATTGGTTTGGGCGAAGACGGCCCAACACACCAACCGATTGAACAGGTTGCCAACTTACGTATGACGCCGAATATGTCTCTATGGCGCCCAGGTGATGCCGTTGAATCTGCTGTTGCGTGGAAAGCGGCGATTGAACGTAATGATGGGCCAACCTGTCTTATCTTCTCTCGACAAGGGCTCCCTCATCAGGGACGAAGTGCAGAGCAAGTAGCGAATATTGCAAAAGGCGGCTATGTATTAAAAGCTTTTACTGACGGCAAGCAAGACGCACTGCTTATTGCGACGGGTTCTGAAGTAGGGTTAGCGATGGATGCAGCGGCAGTATTGGCAGAGAAAGGTCAAAACGTATCGGTTGTTTCGATGCCCTCTGTTGATCTTTTCCTTGCGCAGGATGATGCATATAAAGAATCGGTATTACCTGCTGCAGTGCGAAATCGTGTTGCAGTTGAGGCGGGTATCAAAGATTACTGGTATAAGTTTGTTGGACTTGATGGGGCGGTTGTTGGAATGGAAACATTTGGCGAATCGGCTCCTGCTAGCGACCTATTTAAGCTGTTTGGATTTACCGTTGATAATGTTGTGGCAACTGTTGAAGGTCTTATTGGCAAAGGTCAATAAATGGTAAGTGAGCCAGCATTACGTGTTGCTATTAATGGTTATGGTCGTATAGGGCGCAACGTATTACGTGCTTTATATGAAGATCAATTGTTAGGGCGTAACAACCTAGCAATTGATCAGACCGTGGGTCGTAACATCGAAATTGTAGCGATTAATGAATTAGGTACGTTAGATTCAGTCGCGCATTTAACACGTTATGACAGTACCCATGGTGTGTTTCAGTTGCCCGTTAATGTGGATGTTGAAGCATCCACATTACAGATTGCTGACCACTCTATCAAAGTCTTGAACGTTGAAGATCCAGAGCAATGTCCGTGGGGACAGCTGGATATTGATGTTGTGCTGGAATGTACCGGTGTATTTCGATCTCGTGAAGATGCAGAGCGACACATTAACGCCGGTGCAAAACGTGTGGTGATTGGTGCGGTTGCTTTTGATGAGGTGGATAACACCTTGTTGTATGGCATTAACCATGAGCAGTTTTCACAACAAGATCGCATTATCTCCAGTGCCTCTTGCACCACCCATTGTTTAGCACCGTTATTGTCGGTGTTACATAAGCAATGGGGTGTTGAACATGTTTTAATGACCGAAATTCATGCTTATACCAGCGATCAGCATTTACTGGACAAAATGCATCGAGATTTACGTAGAGCAAGAGCGGGCGCACAAAATTTAATACCAACAACCAGCAGTAGCATCGGTGCAATTCAGCAGGTGTTACCGTTTATGCAAGGGCGTATCGATGGTTACTCCATGCGAGTGCCCACGGTTAACGTTGCCGCAGTGGATTTGACCTTACAGTTAGTCAGTACTCCATCAGTGACCTCAGATGACATTACTGAATTAATGGGTGATGCCGCGAAGGGTGATCTTCGGGGTATTCTGGGGATATGCCATGAGCCGCTAGTCTCGTCAGACTTTATTCATCGTACAGAGTCCGCGATTTATGATTCGACTCAAACTACGGTATTGGGGCCAATGATAAAGCTGACAGCTTGGTACGATAATGAATGGGGATACACCCATCGTTTATTGGATTTACTGGAAACCATTCGGGAACGAACGGTTTAACTGGAACAAATGATTACAAGAGTGAGAAGGTAGTAATATGTCAGTGATTAATATGACGGATTTGGATCTTACGGGAAAACGCGTACTGATTCGACAAGATTTAAACGTTCCCGTTAAAGATGGAAAAGTTACCAGTGATGCACGTATTCAAGCGTCGTTACCAACGATTAAACTAGCACTGGAAGCCGGTGCGAAAGTGATGTTGATGAGTCACCTTGGTCGACCAATAGAAGGTGAATATGCAGAAGAGTTCTCACTGCAACCAGTAGCTGATCATCTTGCTCGCCTATTAAATAAAGACGTGCCTCTTATTAAAAATTGGTTAGACGGTGTTGACGTAGCAGAGGGTGAACTCGTGTTATGTGAAAACGTTCGTTTTAACGTTGGCGAGAAAAAAGATAACGAAGCCTTGTCGAAAAAGATGGCAGCGTTATGTGATATTTACGTCATGGATGCCTTTGGAACCGCTCACCGAGCACAAGCATCAACTCATGGGGTTGCAAAATTTGCTCCAGTAGCCTGTGCAGGGCCATTACTTGCCAATGAGCTTGAAGCGTTAGCAAAAGCTGTTGATAACCCAGAAGCGCCTGTTGTTGCTATTGTGGGTGGCTCGAAAGTTTCTACCAAATTAACTGTATTAGATTCGTTAAAAGGAATGGCAGACCAACTTATTGTAGGTGGCGGAATTGCCAATACATTCCTAGCGGCTGCTGGTTTTCCTGTAGGGAAATCTCTTTACGAAGAAGATCTTCTTGAAGATGCTAAACGGTTGATGAAAGAAACCAATATCCCGTTACCAACGGATGTTGTTGTCGCAAAAGCATTTTCCGAAGATGCCGAAGCCACCATAAAAGCTGCAGCCGATGTTGCCGAAGATGACATGATTTTGGATATCGGCCCAGAGACACAAAAAGCATTTAATGAAATCCTAAACAGCGCAAAAACCATTGTATGGAATGGCCCTGTAGGCGTGTTTGAATTTGACCAGTTTGGTGAAGGCACCAAATCGATGTCATTAGCAATCGCCGAAAGTAGTGCATTTTCAATCGCTGGAGGTGGGGATACATTAGCGGCAGTGGATAAGTATGGCATCAAAGAGCAAGTGTCATATATATCTACCGGTGGCGGCGCCTTTTTAGAATTTTTAGAAGGCAAAACATTACCCGCAGTAGCCGCATTAGAGGCTTGTGCAGAAAAAGTGTAAAACTAGCCTGAAAATGGGCTACAAAGTGATTATTTGATATTAGCGATGAGTGCAGTGTTCAACACTGCACGTACTCTTAGATCCGCAGAACCAACAGAATTAACAGTAAGTATGAGACAGCTGCTAGATCACGCAGCAGAAAATGGATACGGCATACCGGCGTTTAACGTCAACAACTTAGAGCAAATGCGCGCCATCATGGAAGCCGCAGATCAAACAAACAGCCCAGTGATTGTTCAAGCATCTGCCGGGGCACGTAAATATGCCGGTTCGAACTTTCTACGGCACCTAATTTTAGCCGCCATAGAAGAATTTCCCCATATCCCAGTATGTATGCACCAGGATCACGGAACATCTCCAGCCGTATGTCAGCGCTCTATCCAGCTGGGCTTTTCATCGGTAATGATGGATGGCTCCTTAGGAACTGACGGAAAAACACCAAAAGACTTTGACTACAACGTCCAAGTCACCCAAGAAACCGTTGCGATGGCACATGCCTGTGGTGTTTCTGTTGAAGGAGAGTTGGGATGTTTAGGCTCTTTAGAAACGGGTGAAGCTGGTGAAGAAGACGGCATTGGAGCAGAAGGTAAGCTCACCATGGATCAAATGTTAACAGATCCAGAAGAAGCCGCAGCGTTTGTAAAAGCAACCAACGTGGATGCATTAGCGATTGCAATCGGAACTAGCCATGGAGCTTACAAGTTTACCCGTCCACCAACAGGTGACGTGTTGGCTATTGCTCAAATCAAAGCTATTCATGCTCGAATCCCTGACACCCACCTAGTTATGCACGGTTCATCTTCTGTGCCTCAGGACTGGCTAGCAGTGATCAATGAAAACGGCGGGCAAATCCCAGAAACATACGGAGTACCGGTTTCTGAGATCCAAGAAGGTATTAAACACGGTGTACGTAAAGTTAATATCGATACAGACTTACGATTAGCATCAACTGGGGCTATTCGTCGTTTCCTGGCGGAAAACCCATCTGAGTTCGATCCTCGTAAATACCTTGCAGTAGCGACACAAGCGATGAAAGATATTACCATTGCACGTTATGAGGCATTTGGTACTGCAGGCAATGCGGATAAGATTAAAGTCGTTAGCTTAGAAAATATGTTTGCACGTTATGAAAATGGTGAGCTTAACCCTCAGGTGAAGTAAGCAATTAAGCAAATGTGAACAGAAAGGGGTGTGTGACCTGTTGAGTATAGGTTCACGCCCCTTTTTTATTGCCAAGAAAACGCTATGCTTAACCCTATGCCATTTGAAAAAGAAACCGTAAGACAAGCCATTCCCCCTTTAACGATAGGTGAACCTGTCGTGGAGCATGAGAGTGTTCAACGGTATCGTGAATACTATGGCATTGATTTTGAAAATAAGAAAAAGCACTTAAGTGCAAGTCTTGGTTATATCGATGTCTCTGGATATCGCATTTATATCCATACTTTTTTGCAAGATAAACCCAAAGGTACTGTTTTTGTCATGCATGGGTATTATGATCATGTAGGAATATATGATCACATTATTGAATACCTGATTGATCAACGGTTTTCCGTGGTGGCATTTGACTTGCCAGGACATGGGTTATCATCAGGGGATAATGTTGCTATTCATGATTTTCACCGTTATCAAATTGTCTTACATTCGGTGATGGATGTGGTAAAAGATAGGATGCCGAGCCCGTGGCATATTGTGGGTCAGAGCACCGGAGCAGCTGTCATTATTGACTTTCTATTGACAGGGCGTTTTACCCAGAGAACATCACCGTTTAAAAAGGTTGTTTTGTTAGCTCCTCTTGTGAGGCCTCAGAGCTGGCTGACCGGTAGGGTTATGCAATCAATTGTGATTTTATTTAAGCAATACATTGTACGAAAATTTGCAATAAACTCTAACGATGTTAATTTTTTGCATTTTTTACGGGGGCGTGATCCTTTGCAGTCCCGGATGCTTTCGGCTCGTTGGGTTGGTGCGTTAAAAAACTGGGTACCCTATATTGAAAGCAAAGATAGTTGTGAAGTACCTATTACCGTTATTCAAGGACAGAAAGATGGTACGGTTGAGTGGCAACACAATCTTGCAGTGATTAAGAAAAAATTTACGCGTACAGAATTGGTTTTTATTTCTCAAGCGCACCATCAGTTAGTGAATGAAACAAAAGCGCTAAGGAAAGAAATATTTGGTGTAATGGGTTCGCGATTAAGGTGAGCTAAGAAGCGCAGACTCCATAGGATTGAATAACGCTTCCGAACTTACTTGCCTGTTTTATAGACGTACCGGTAAGAAATTGAATATGTATTTTGTAGATTTCTTTTGGTTTTTCTAACATTATCAAATGACTACATTCTAATAAATTAACAGTATTAGCGTTAGGATAGTGCCAATGTAAACTGTTGATTAGTTCAGGTGTTGAATAGGTGTCATTTTCGCCATTAATAATTAGTAAGGGGCATTTAATCTTTTTTGTTTGTGGCATGACCAAGGGTAACCCCTGTTCAAGGTCATCAATAACATTAAGAAAATGATCGAGATGCTTTAGGTGTCGTGTATAGCTAGCTTTATGCATGCTTTTTGGTAGTTTAGGAGGATTGCAGAACAGGGAGTTAAGCATCTTTACTGAATCATCAACCGATTGAAAGTTAATATCTGAGCGGAATCTCTGGATTGTTTCACTCGCCGTTGATGTGCCGTCGCTTCCCCATAAGTCGGGAATACTCATAAGCGTTAAAGATTTGGTGTTTTGAGAGCGAGTCGCTGCATAAAATGTTGCCAACAGCGTTAACGTAGAGTGAGCAACGAGATGCGCTTTTTTAATGCCGAGAATTTCAAGGGCCTGGTCTAACCATCGGCACAGGTCATGGATAGAGTGCCTTTGAGATTTAAGATATTGAGTGAAGCAGGCTCCTGGAATATTTAAGGCAATTCTATAATATGCTTTGTTATCATAGCTTTGCATCTGGCTGCGCCACACTGATTTGTTGGTACCCATACCATGAATAAATATGATAGGTTCAGCAGAAGGGTCTCCTTGCGCTAAATAGCTCCAGTTTTCACCGTTGATAGTAAAGTTTTTGTGCTTGACCCGCCAAAAGCTAGCGATATGAGAGGCTAAAACATGAGTGTGATCTTGGCTCATTAGCGGTACGTTCTCCGGTGAATCTGGGAAGGGTAGCATGGCAAGATTTTCTGATCAAACTTTGTTCTGCTTGGAGGGTTGTATGTCACAGGATTTTGTTATTTTATTGCATGGGTTGGCGAGAAATGCTCGATCAATGAATGTAATGGTATCTGCGTTAACGCGGGCAGGGTTTGGTACGGTTAATTATGATTACCCATCGACAAAATACACCATCGAGTTACTAGCGAGTGATGTAATTGCTGATGCGATATCTCGTTGCCCGAATGGTGCAAAAATCCATTTTGTTACCCATTCGATGGGTGGAATACTGGTTCGTCAGTATCTAAGTGAGAACAACATCCCACATATGGGGCGTGTTGTTATGCTAGGCCCACCAAATAAAGGCAGTCAGGTAGCTGATCGGTTGAGCAGTATGCCTGGGTATGGTTGGTTTAATGGACCTGCAGGGCAGCAGCTAGGGACGGGCAGTGATAGTGTTCCCAATAGTTTGAAGGGCGTAGATTTTGAGTTGGGTATTATTGCTGGTACTCGAAGTGTTAATTTATTGTTGTCCACGATGTTGCCTAAACCTGATGATGGGAAAGTTTCTGTGGAAAATACCAAGTTAAAAGGTATGGCGGATCATATAGCTATGCCCGTGTCACACCCTTTTATTATGAAAAACCAAGATGTTATTCAACAGGTAATATACTTCTTGCGATGTGGTTCATTTGATAGGTCGCGGTAAGTGGATTTTTTGATATAGATATTTATGAATACAGTGCTCTAAGATATTCAGCCGTAATACCTGGTTTATTAAGGGGCAGACTAATGGTATGTGATATGGGTAAGGTTGGATTGGTGTATTGCGCGATGGATAAGGAATTTAGGTCGAGGATGATATTTTTTGGATGTTGATAAAGGTAATTTCTAATGGATGCCTCAAGTTGTTCAGTGTCTAATGCTAATTGCGTTTTTTCCAATAATGATAAGTTATTTGGACGGTTTATCTCTCCCAGCACCATAAACAAATCGTTATCATTTTTGTACTTGTGGGAAATATTGCAGTTTTCTAAAAATGATGTGCGAATGTTATTAAGTTGATCTGTAAATTTCCCGTTGCTATGAGGCCATCCCATTAAGACTACTTTTCTATTTTTCCATTGGATTTGAAACGATCGTGTGTTTGGGAGCTCTCCAGCGCTAGTGAATCCATTAAACGATGGATGGAACCCACCAAATTGGAGGGTCATTGGAAAATTTTTATGAACGGTTGGCGAAAAATTGAAAAAGTCCATAGTGATATTGTTTTTTGAGCTAGTTGCTATGTTGAGATTGTAAAATGAATTGGTTTCGTCGTCGACTCTCTCCATTCCAATAATTGTTCCATGGATTTGTTTAATATCGTAGGGGCGAAAAAATTCACCAAGAGGTGATTGTTGGATTTTTTGTATGCAACTGTTTATAACCAGGCCTAAACCACCAGCTTTATTTCCGTAGAAAGAAACAAGGGTTAACTGTTTTTTTTGGTTTTTATTAGACATGGTTATGGTTCTATAGTTATAGAAAAATCAGAATGGATGGTTAAATTATAGCGTTATAACCGATTTTTTGTGTTGATTTAGCGCTTGTTAGGCTTGAGTTTGTTGAATGATTGTTAGGTGACCACAGTTACTTCATCTTGCTCTATTGACATGGATGTTATTTCATAGCATTGTACTGTATGAATATATAGTTTTGATGTTGCCTCTTGATATTGTGTCTTAATGCGGTGTATTGATATATACAATATTTGAAAAATCAGCCCGGAAGAAAGATGCCTGAACCTTTAAAGAATTCTTACAATAAGCCATATGTTAGTCGTTTAGTGGATAGTTTTTTAATGCATTCCCCAAACTTTGATGGAAAAGCTCTTCATCGAAAAATATTTGATGATGATTGGGAGGGACGAGAATTAAAATCTCGAATGGATCATATTGCAAAAAACATTTATGACGTTTTGGGGCTTGATTATGTTTCGGCGCTTAATATTCTAAAACCTGTTTGTGAAAGTTTTGGCGGATATGAGGCAATGTTTTTTCCTCATATTATTGAATTGTATGGTGTGGATCATTGGGATGAATCTATGGCTGCACTTGAGCATATGACGCAGTTTTCAAGTTCAGAATTTGCAGTTCGGCCGTTTATTGTTAAAGCACCTAAAAAAATGATGAAACAGATGTTACGTTGGTCACGACATGATAATTATCATGTGCGTCGCTTATCATCTGAAGGTTGTCGATCTCGTTTGCCTTGGGCAATGGCACTTCCTGCATTTAAAAAAGACCCAACATTGATTTTGCCAATTTTAGAAAGATTAAAAAATGATGAATCTGAGTATGTGCGAAAAAGCGTAGCAAATAATATAAACGATATTGCTAAGGATAACCCTAGATTGGTGAAGGAACTGGCTTCGCGATGGTTAGGTGAAAACTCAGATACCGATTGGATTGTTAAACATGGGTGTCGTACATTGTTGAAAAAAGCCGATGCGGAGGTGTTGGCGTTGTTTGGTTATGTTCCTGGTCAGAAAGTGGAGGTATTGGCGCTTTCGATAGTAGATAAAACAGTAGCTATAGGTGGAGAACTAAATTTTACTTTTTCATTGTCGAGTAAACGCGTTACGTTAGGTATGTTACGTATCGAATATGCAATTGACTATATGAAATCGAATGGCTCTCAGTCCAGAAAAATATTTAAAATATCTGAAGGTGATATTCAAACAAAAAACAAAGATGTTAAACGTAAGCAATCATTTAAAGAAATGAGCACAAGAAAGCATTACCCGGGGCCGCACGCTTTAGCGGTGATAGTAAACGGTGCAGAAGTAAAGAAAATGACATTTGATGTTGTCTAGTTTTTTGCAGACTCCCAAGCAATCATTGCCGCTTTACGCTCCGCTAACCATCGATAATTACCCAGGCTCCCAGTTTTTTGAATAACACGATGGCAAGGGATAAGATAAGCAATATTATTCTTTCCCACAGCAGACCCTATTGCGCGGGAGCTTTGTGGATTACCTGTTTGGGTAGCTAGTCCTTGATAATGTATTAACGTGCCAGAGGGGATGTTGAGTAGTGCTTGCCATACTTTTAATTGAAAGTTGGTTCCCTTTAGGTGCACAGATAATGGTGTGGTGTTATCCCAAGTATCACTAAAAATTTGAGATACAAATTGCTGCGTTAATAAGGGTTGGTATTGTAATGTAGCGTTTTCCCACTGTTGTTGGAGCTCAGTCAACGCTATGGATTGGTCGGTCGTAAAAGATAGGTGGCAAATACCTTTGTCGGTTGTGGCAATGAGGCATTCTCCAAACTGTGTAGGATGAAAACCGTAGTTAATATCCAATCCTTGGCCGGATGTTTTTAATTGCCCCGGGGTCACTGCTTCACAATGGATTAAAAGATCATGCAGGCGGCTTGACCCACTAAGTCCAAGAGATAGTGAGGTCTCATTAATGGATTGTTGTTGCTGGATAATGGAAAGGGCATGTTCTTTGGTTAGGAATTGTAAGAAACGTTTTGGTGTAATGCCTGCCCAACGCGTAAATAATCGCTGAAAATGAAATTCACTAAGGCCTACTTCTTTTGCAATATTCTCCAGAGGAGTGTTTGGAGGGCAGGTATAGAGATAGCGTATTGCGGTTTCAATACGCTGATAGTCTTGAGAGAGGTTTTGAACATCACTTGGGGGCTGCTGTTTTTTCATGGTGTTAGCATAAACTTCCTGGTGCTTGGCTAACACCCGGTTCTTGCTAATTTTCAAAAATAGACTGTTTTTCCGCTAAATATTGTTTTACTCGTAAAGGTAAGGCGGCTAAGACCTGACTTACACCTTGGTTTACTAGGCCGTTGATATATACCGATTTGCCCCCCATAACGGCGTTATAACCTTCTTTTGCTACGGTTTGAGAGTCCATCCATAGGAACTTTGGCAATTTACTGACGGCTTCTCGAACACCCATGGTGTCGTGAAATTCACTGTAGGTAAATCCAGGGCACAATGCTGTGCAAAAGACATTGTGGGGTTTAAGTTCTAGGTCAATAGCCTGCGTAAAATCTAGAACAAATGATTTTGCGGCACCGTATAAACTACCGTTGAGTTGAGGTGAAAACGCGGCGATGGAGGCAATATTAATAATGCGACCATATTCGCGCTGTTTCATGGGGGTGGCGAATAAGTGGCACAGATGAACAAGGGAGGTGTTAAGAACCTGGATGAAATCCAGATGTTCTTTCCACGCACTATCTATAAATCCACCTTCAATGGCGTAACCTGCATTGTTCACCAAGGCATCAATGTTAATACCTTTTGACGTTACGCTATCAAATATCATTTGAGGGGATTCCGGATCCGCTAGATCAGCGGCGATAACGTACGCCATCGCACCATGTTGAGCTTTTATCTCTGCTGCAATCTCGTTGAGTTTGTCTTCTCGTCGAGCAACCAATACAACATCAAACCCCTGTTCTGCAAACTCGCGGGCAAATGCCAGCCCAATACCTGCGGATGCGCCAGTGATTAGGGCGGTTTTTGGATTTTCGTCGATGTTTTGCATTGGTGTGCTCCTTGACTGTTTTTTGTTATGGGGGGATGTTAGCAATGGGAGGCTGACTTGACTAGTGCATGGAGAAGGTAATTTTCAGACATAAAAAAGCCGCTTAGAAATTAAGCGGCTTTTTTATGGTTATGCTTGTCGTTGATAGCGCCTAGTAAAGTGCTCGAGTTCGCATGGTGCCTTTAATAGCTTTGAGTTTTTCCAAAGCCAGCTCTCCATATTCTGCGTCAACATCGATTACAACGTAACCGATATCGCCACGAGTTTGCAGGTATTGCCCGCAAATGTTGATATTATTTTCTGAGAAAACTTTGTTTATCTCAGACATAACACCAGGGATGTTTTTGTGAATATGTAATAAACGATGGACGTCTTCATGAGTTGGCAGTGCAACTTCTGGGAAGTTAACGGCGGACACGGTTGAACCGTTATCGCTGTATTTGACGAACTTCTCTGAAACTTCACCGCCGATATTAACTTGTGCTTCTAACGTGCTGCCACCAACGTGTGGGGTTAGAATGACACGGTCAAATTGACGTAATGGTGAGATAAACTCATCGGCATTTGAGCGAGGCTCTACAGGGAATACGTCAATAGCAGCCCCCAGTAGTTTTCCGGATGACAAGGTTTCCGTTAATGCATCAATATCAATGACGGTGCCACGAGAGGCGTTTATTAGGACGCCTTGATCCTTCATTTTGGCTAATTGATTAGCGCCAATCATGTTCTGTGTGCTAGGCAGTTCAGGAACATGCATGCTAACGATGTCAGCGGTTTCCAATAGCTCATCTAGGCTATGCACTTGATAGGCGTTACCAAGAGGTAGTTTAGTGACAACATCATAAAACGCGACTTTCATGCCTAAACCTTCGGCAAGTACACTTAGTTGTGAGCCAATATTGCCATAACCAACAATACCTAGGATTTTTCCGCGAATTTCGAAGGAGTTTGCTGCAGATTTGTTCCATTCGCCACGATGGGCTTTAGCGTTCTTCTCCGGTACACCTCGAAGTAACAAGATTGCTTGTGCAAGCACTAATTCCGCCACGCTGCGCGTATTAGAGAAAGGCGCATTAAATACCGGTATACCTTTTACCAAGGCCGCTTCAAGGTTGACTTGGTTGGTGCCAATGCAAAAACAACCAACAGCGATCAGTTTTTCCGCTACATCAAATACCGACTGGGTAAGCTGAGTGCGAGAGCGGATGCCGACGAAGTGTGCATCCTTGATTTTTTCTTTTAGTTCTTCTTCAGGTAAGGCGGTTTTAATGTACTCAATGTTGGTGTAACCATTACGTGTGAAGTTATCAACAGCAGATTGGTGCACGCCTTCAAGTAGAAGGACACGAATCTTGCTTTTATCCAAAGAAGTTTTGCTCAT